>Ga0213828_1001010_pt1 | contig 24584 bp, 29 predicted proteins | sample MC6MC0897MG_FD_180664 | JGI IMG/M metagenome (GOLD analysis project Ga0213828, IMG submission 180664) | Enriched soil aggregate microbial communities from Iowa State University, Ames, United States - MC6-MC0897-MG | ecosystem: Environmental > Terrestrial > Soil > Unclassified | place: USA: Iowa... | reverse complement strand
TGTCATGCCAATGATGCGGCAGGGCGTGTTCGCCCGGGTTGGCCTCGGCGGGTCCATCCGCAACCGCCAGCGCGCATCCACTACCATGGGCCGACCTCGCCGGATGCTCCGCCATGTCCCTTGTAATCCCCGCGTTCCCCACACCGCCCACCGCCCGCATCGCGGCCTGGCTGCTGATGCTGCTGGGCATGTGGCTGGCGTTGAAGCTGGGTCTGGTGGTGACACTGCTGTCGGGCCTGTTGGTGTTCCAGCTCACCCACGTGTTGGCATCGGTGGTGGAGGGCCGGTTGCGGCCGGGGCGGGCGCGGGCGATCGCGGTGATCGTGCTGGCGGCGGTGATCATCGGCGTGCTGGTGCTGGCCGGCATCGGCATCGCGGCGTTCTTCCGCAACGAGACCGGCGGCCCGGACGTGCTGCTGGCGCGGCTGATGGACATCCTCAATACCTCGCGCCACCAGGTACCGGCGCTGCTGCAGCCCTACATCCCCGAAGACCTCACCGCGCTGCGCGCGGCGCTGAACGACTGGGCGGCCGAACACCAGCGCCAGCTGGGCGTGGCCGGCACGTCGGTGGTGCAGGTGAGTGTCCGCGTGCTGATCGGCATGGTGCTGGGCGCGATGATCGCGCTGTACGACGAACTGCCGCTGCCGAAGATGGGCCCACTGGCGCAGGAACTGATCGGCCGCACCTCGCGGCTGGCCACGGCGTTCCGCCAGGTGGTGTTCGCGCAGGTGAAGATTTCCCTGCTCAACACGCTGTTCACCGCGATCTTCCTGCTGGGCGTGCTGCCGCTGTTCGGGGTGCACGTGCCGCTGTCCAAGACCCTGGTGCTGATCACCTTCCTGGCCGGCCTGTTGCCGGTGGTAGGCAACATCATCTCCAACACCATCATCACCATCGTGGCGCTGTCGGTGTCGTTCTACGTGGCGATGGCCGCGCTGCTGTACCTGGTGGTGATCCACAAGCTGGAGTACTTCCTCAACGCACGCATCGTCGGCGGCGAGATCCAGGCGCGGGCCTGGGAGCTGCTGTTGGCGATGCTGGTGATGGAAGCAGCGTTCGGTCTGCCCGGGTTGGTGGCCGCGCCGGTGTTCTACGCCTACATCAAGCGCGAACTGCTGGACCAGCGCTGGATCTGAGCGCGCCCGCCCGCACCGTGGGCGGCGCTAGCGCCGGGTGAGCTTTCTGCGGCGGTAGTCGGTGCGGTTGGCCTGGAAGCGGGCGATGCTCTGGCCCAGTTCATCCAGTGCCCCGGCCGGCAACCACAGCTGCTGGGTGCCACGGGTCATCGCCGTGTACGCCGCACGCACCGGGTTGTGCGCGTAGCCACGGCCGAAGCCGGTGCGGAAGCAGCACATCGACATCGCCACCACCGCGAACTCGGTGTTCTTGGCATGCTCCACCAGCAGCAGCTGCAGCGTGGCGTCGTGGAACTCGACCAGGCGCTGGCTTAGTTCGATGAAGCGGTCGCGGTTGTAGCCGCGCATGAACATGCGCGGGATCTGCGGCATGTCCTGCTCGCTGCATTCGGCCAGCAGCGCTTCCCAGCGCTGGCTGCTGCCGCCATGCGAGGTCATTTCGCGGTAGGCCTCTTCGCCGCGGTTCACCTCGCGGCCCACGCTGGTCAGCGTGTCCGGGTGGATGCCGAACGGGATGCCGGCGGCGGCCAGGCGCTGGGCTTCTTCCAGCAGCCGCCACGGGTTGCCGTAGACCCGCGCACCGCTGCCGGGAATCTCGTCCCAGCTGTTGTAGGTCGGGGTCAGCGTGGGCTGGTCGGCCGAGCCTTCGAAAGGGCCGTCGAAAAAGCCGGTGGCGTCCAGTGCCACGGTTTCGTTGACCAGCTGCTCCACCAGCCGCCCCTGGCGCACGGACTGGGCGATTTCCAGCTTCATGCCGGTGGCAAAGCGCGGTGCGCGCCCCACCAGGCGCTGGTTTGGATCGCCCAGGCTGATCACCGAGCCTTCGTAGCCAGACAACAGGCCTTTCCAGGCCGGGCTCATGTCGTGGCCTTCATCGATCAGCAGCGTGCCCCACAGGGTGGGAATGCGCGCACCGTGCAGGGCCAGCCACTTGCCGATATGGTCGACGTTGAGGCTGAGCAGGGGGGTCTTCTGCACGGCCGGGTCGAACATGCAGCGCCACACGTGCTCGGCGGCGGCGATGTAGGGGCCGGCATCGATCATCGCCCACGGCAACGCGCGGGCGAAGTGGCGCGGCTCCAGCCGCTCGGCCGGCGACCGGCACCAGGCGGCGATGCCGTCGAAGGCCACGCGCAGCACGCTGGTGGGCGCATGGTTGCCGATCGGCTGCAGGCCGATGCGCTGGGCGATGTCGCGGAACGAGGCCTTGCTGATCTGGAACGTCGGGCGGAACGCGGTGCCGAGGATGCCCTGGCGGAACGCGGCGCCGGCGATCTGGTTGGCGAAGCTGATCTGCGACAGGATCTCGATCGGCAGCGCACCGCTCAGCCGGCGCCGGAAAGCCTGCACCTGGCTGGGGCGTGGCGCGATGTAGGTGTAGCGCCGGGTCGCGCTGTCCAGCAGCTGCAGGATCAGGTGGGTCTTGCCCGCGCCTGCATAGGCGTCCAGGTCGATGTGTTCGTCGTCGTTGGCCACGATCGCGCGCAGTGCGCGGGCCTGCTCGGCGGTGTAATCGTGGGTGCGCTCGACATAGGCCGGTGCCTGCGCAACGTCGATGCCGACATCGTCGGGTTCTTCGCCGGCGGCGTCGGTATAGAAGCGGATGGTGTGCGGCTCCAGCGTGGTGCGGCAGGCCGCCTGGAACGGATCCACCGGGTAGTCCGACGGCGACATCCGGCAGAACTCGGCCACCACCGCGTCCGGGCCCAGCACCACGCTCTGTGCGGCCAAGGCCTGCAACGCATCGTTGAGCTGACCCGGCATGCCGGCGGCCAGCGCCTTGAACTGCGCATCGGCGTCGTCGGGCTGGGCGGCAAACAGCGCGCAGGCCTGGTCGATCAGCCGGGTCAGCGCGGCGCTGTGGTGGGTGCGCCCCTGGCACAGGGCTGCGGCGAACAGGCCGGCACGCTCCAGCGCGCTGGCCGGGATCTGCCCCACATCAAGGAACGCGGCAAGCGCTGTTTCGCTCAGCGGCAGGAAATACACGGGTTGGGTCGGCAGGGGCATTGCAGGGGCAGTCGGACGGCTGCCGGCACGGTAGCAGATGCACCCCGGCTGCGCGTGCAACCGGGGCGTGTTGGCTTATGCTGCGGCAGTGCCCGGCACCTGCCCGGTACGACGTGCCCCTTCCAGCATCACCCGGATCAAGGACCTGTCCATGGTGTTCTTCCTGCTGTTGCTGGCGATCACCGCGGTGAGTTTCTGGATTGTCTTCCTGGGCGGCGCCGAGCGCGTGCAGGGCCTGTTCTCACTACTCAGCTTCGACCTGATCGACCTGTTCACCGAGCCCCTGACCGTGCAGCAGGTGCGCCTGTGCACGGCGATCACCTGGTGCATCGCGGTGGTCATCATCACGGTGGTCGGCCTGCGCTGATTACATCGCGCTGCCCACCGGGGTGATCCGCCGTGCGTCCTGCTCGGCCTTCACCTGGCGCCACCACGGCGTGCCGGGCTGCGGGGCGTCCAGGTCCAGGCGTTCCCCCATGCCCGGCGTTGCCAGCGCAATGCCGCGCTGCCGCGCCAGTGCGCTGACCCGCTCGAACGGCTCATCCCATTGGTGCAGGGCCAGGTCGAAGGTGCCGTTGTGGATCGGCAGCAGCCAGCGGCCCCGCAGGTCCTGGTGGGCCTGCACGGTCTGCTCGGGCTGCATGTGCACGAACGGCCACTTGGCGTCGTAGGCACCGGTTTCGATGAAGGTGACATCGAACGGCCCGTAGCGCTCGCCGATCTGGCGGAAACCGTCGAAGTAGCCGGTGTCGCCGCTGAAGAACAGGCGCAGGCCGTCATCCAGGATCACCCACGACGCCCACAGCGTGCGGTTGCCATCGCGCAGCCCGCGGCCGGAAAAGTGCTGGGCCGGGGTGGCCGCGAAGCGCACGCCGTCCACCTCGGTTTCCTGCCACCAGTCCAGCTGACGCACGCGGTCGCGCGGCACGCCCCAGGCGATCAGCCGGTCGCCCACGCCCAGCGGGGTCAGGAACACATCGGCGCGCGTGGCCAGATGCTTGATGGTGGCGCGGTCGAGGTGGTCGTAGTGGTCGTGCGAGAGCAGCACGCCGCGGATGGGCGGCAGGTCGTGCAGCGCGATCGGCGGGGCATGGAAGCGCTTGGGGCCCATCCACTGCACCGGCGAGGCACGTTTGGAGAACACCGGGTCGGTCAGCCACCAGCCGCCGCGCAGTTTCACCAGCAGGGTCGAATGGCCCAACCGGTACAGGCTGTGCTCGGGGGCACTGGCCAGTTCGGCGGCAGTGATCGCGCGTACCGGCGGCGGCGCGGGCGGGGTGGTGCCCGCCGGACGGTCGAACAGGAATTCCCACAGCAGCTTGAGGGTGCCGGTCACGGTTTCCTTGGGCTTGGGGGCAACGTTGGTGAAGTGGCCGTCCTGCATCTGCGGCGACTGGTCATTGGGGGCGATAGGCACGGTCAGGGTCATCCCGATAAGTACGGTGAGGGAGAAGGCGAGGGCAAGCAGGGGGAGGGCTCTCATGCGGCGCCTTCTGGTTGGTGAGTGTGTACGCACTCATTTAATGGAGAAAAAGAAAGGGTCATCGTTGGATGCCTTTCCAGAACAGGTCGAACCCGGCCTGCTGCAGCGTCGCGGCGTTCTCGGGGTCGGCCGCCATCGCTTCCAGCGTGGTTTCCAGCAGGTTGATCAACACCCGGCCCAGGTAGAACGGCAGCCGCTCCGGATCGATATGGCTGGCCAGGCTGGTTTCCAGCGCCTGCAGCATGCTGCCGAACAGGCCGGCGCATTCGCTGCGCGTCTGCGCACTGATGCGCTCGGACACCTTGAGCTGGCGCAGCGCCATGCGATCGATGGGGTAGGTCGAGCCCCAGGCGATCAACGCGTTCCAGGCATGCAGCACCAGCCCGCGGGCGTCGGCCTGGTCGGGGAAGTCCGCGCCGAGCACCATCGCCAGCCGGGTTTCCAGGCGTACGAACAGCGCGTTGAGCAGCGCGTCCTTGGTCTCGAAGTAAGTGAACACCGTGCCTTCGGCCACCTTCGCCGCCCGCGCGATCTGCGCCGTGGACGCGCCAATGCCCTGCGCGGCCACCAGTTTGGCGGTGGCGTCGAGGATAGCGTCGCGTTTCTGTTCGCTGAGGGGGCGGGCCATGGGAATGAGTAAGTGAGTGCTTGCTCATTTATAGGCGCGCGATCCGTCTGGCGCAAGTGCTGGCCTCCATGCCACGCGGATCTGTTCAGCTGGGCCTGGCCGGGGGCTTGATCGGCCGGCGGCCCCGGCGTGACCATGCCGGCCTGTTCACGTTGGAACCCCGCCATGGCGCCCGCCGCCCCGATCACCCTGCGCACTCCGCGCCTGCTGCTGCGCGCGCAGGCCATCGCCGATTTCCCCGCGTATGCCGCGTTCCTGGCCTCGCCGCGGGCGAGCGGCCTGGGCGGTCCGTTCGACCTGCGTGCGGCGTGGGGCATGTTCTGCCACGACCAGGCCTGCTGGCACTTCTTCGGCCACGGGGCGCTGATGATCGAGCACGCCGAGACGGGCACCTGCGTGGGCCAGATCGGCATCAACGACGGCCCGCTGTTTCCGGAAAAGGAACTGGGCTGGCTGCTGTATGCCGGTCACGAAGGCCACGGCTATGCCACCGAGGCGGCGCAGGCGATGCGCGACTGGGCCTTCGACACGCTGGGCGTGGCGACACTGGTCAGCTACGTGGCCGCCGACAACGCCGGCTCGGCGCGGGTGGCCCAGCGGTTGGGTGGAACGCGGGACGCCAGCGCCCCACGCGGCGATCCGCACGATCGGGTGTACCGCTACGCGCGCTGAGCCCTGCCTGCGTTGCCATCCCGCCCGCCGGGGTCTATAAGGCGGTTCTGGGCTGCTTCCGGAAGGCGTGCACATGCCAACGCGATCGACACCGTCTGCTGCCGCGCCGCGCCTGCTGGCCGGCGGCAATCCGCAGATTCCCAAAGGCGAGGGCGACGCGCCGGTGCAGGCCTACATCGCGGCGATGCCCGGCTGGAAACGAGCCGTGGGCGAACGCCTGGATGCCTTGATCAGCGCGGCGGTGCCGGGCGTGCGCAAGGCAGTGAAGTGGAATTGACCGCTGTATGCCGCCGGCGATGACGGCTGGTTCCTGAGCCTGCATTGCTTCACCGGGTACATCAAGGTGGCCTTCTTCCGGGGCACCGCACTGCAGCCGGTGCCGCCGGAGCCCTCAAAGAGCGAGGACACCCGCTACCTGCATATCCGCGAAGCGGTGCCGTTGGATGAGGCGCAGTTCAGCGCCTGGGTCCGCCAGGCCAGCCGCCTGCCCGGCGAGCGGATGTAACCGGCCCGCGTGCCGGTAGCGCCACCCATCGCCATTTCTGCCAGGACATTGCCATGACCAAGGCCGCCTCCCGCAGCACCTCCACCGCATCGGCCGACCCGGGCCCGTCGGCCGCGCAGGTCATCGACGCGAAGATTGCCGGCCTCGACGACTGGCGCGGCACGACCCTGGCGCACGTGCGCCGCATCATCCAGCAGGCCGACCCGGCGGTGGTGGAAACGGTGAAGTGGCGCGGCGTGCCGGTCTGGGAACACGACGGCATCCTGTGCACCGGCGAAACCTACGCGCGCGCGGTCAAGCTGACCTTCGCCAAGGGCGCCGCGCTCGACGATCCGGCCGGGCTGTTCAACGCGAGCCTGGACGGCAACACGCGGCGCGCGATCGACCTGCACGAGGGCGACACGATCAACGCGACGGCACTGAAGGCGCTGATCCGTGCCGCGGTGGCGGTGAACGTGGCGGCCACGGCGGCGAAAACGTCCGCGCCGCGCAAACGTGCGGCACCCAAGGCGGCAACCGACACGCGTGCCGCGGCGCCAACCGGCACCGCACGCCCCCCGCGCCGGTAAATGTCGGCCGGCCACGAGGCGCATCGTGGCCAACATGACAGTGGCGCGGTGGCAGCGACCGGCGGATTCGGCAAAGATGGGGGCTGCCTTGTCGCCCTGTAGTGCGATGTCGGCTCTCCCCCATTGAAACTGGATCTGCCTGTGCTGAGTGTTGTTGGTGTGCTGCTTGCGTTGTACGTGGTGTGGCGCGTGGTGTGGCCGTTGCGGGTGTCGCTGTCGCTGCGCGGCCCGCTTGGATTGCTGGTGGTGTCGCTGGCCCTGCATCACCGCATCGTGGCCCGGTTCGCCGGCACCATGGCCTCCCCGGAACTTCCCAAACCGGTCCTTGCGGTGCTCGCCACCGGCTTCACCGCGCTGCTGATCGGCGCGCTGGCGGTGTTGGTGCTGGATGCGCTGCTGCTGGGCGCGCGCCTGTTGCGCTGCCCTCGTGCCACCGCCGCACTGCGCACCGCATGGCTGCGCCCGGCCGTGATGGGCGCGGCGCTGGTGGTGTCGGCCTATGGCATCTGGCAGGGCATGGCCGTGCCGCACACGCGCCACATCGAGGTGGTTATTGACGGCCTGCCGGCACAGTTCGACGGCTACCGCGTGCTGCAGCTCACCGACATCCACGCCAGCCGCCTGCTCACCGGCACCTGGGTGGCCAAGGTGGTGGCCAACAGCAATGCGCTGTCGCCGGACCTGGTGGTGATCACCGGCGACCTGATCGACGGCACGGTGGCTGCGCGTGCCGCCGATTTCGCCCCGCTGGCCCGCCTGCGCGCCCCCGATGGTGTCATCGCCATCACCGGCAACCACGAGTACTACGCGCAGTACGCCGCCTGGATGCAGGCATTCCGCGCGCAGGGCATGCAGGTGCTGGAGAACACCCACACCGAGGTCCGCCGCGACGGTGCGGTGCTGACCATTGCCGGCGTCACCGACCCGGTGGCGGCGCGCTACGGCCTGCCGATGCCGGATCTGGGCGCCGCGCTGGCCGGCGCCAATCCGCATGCCCCGGTGATTCTGCTCGACCACCGCCCCGGCGCGGCGCGCGCCAATGCCGCACGCGGCGTTGCACTGCAGTTGTCCGGGCACACCCACGGCGGGCACATCGTGGGCATGGACCAGCTGGTCAAGCGCGCCAACGGTGGTTACGTGTCCGGGCGCTACGCGGTGGACGGCATGACCCTGTATGTCAGCAACGGTGCCGGGCTGTGGGCCGGTTTCGCGGCGCGCATCGGTGTGCCGTCGGAGATCACCCTGATCACGCTGCGCCAGGGCGCGCCCGGCCGCACCGCAGCTGAACGCCCCGGCTTGGCAAGCCCGCAGGGAATTGCGACGCTTGCGCGCTGACAGGGTGGAAGACCACGGATGAAGGCAATGCGCAACGCGTTGGGAACGATGATGGTGCTGGCCACCACCGGTGGCTGTGCGCTGCATGGCGATGCGCTGCGCAGCGCACCCGCTGCGGCGGTGCCGACGATGGGCGTGGTGCTGCCCGATACCGAGAGCTGGAGCGTGCATGACCCGGCCGGGCGTGACTACCCGATCTGGGTGGCACTGCCGGCCAGCTACGCGCAGCATCCGCAACGGCGCTACCCGGTGCTGTTCGTCACCGACGCGCTGTACAGCTTTCCGCTGGTGCGCAGCGTGCGCAACCTGGTGGGGCAGGGCGGCGCCAACCTGGAGGATTTCATCCTGGTCGGGCTGCCGCCGCAGCAGGGGCTGACCTCCAAGCAGAGCCGCTCGCGCGACTACACGCCCACCCAGCCGCAACGCAGCGCCGACGACGACTACAGCGACGACGTGGTCTACGGCGGTGCCGCGCACTATCGTGATTTCCTGGCCACGCACGTGTTGCCCGCGGTGGACGCGCGCTATCGTACCGATCCGACACGGCGCAGTTTCGCCGGGCATTCCTACGGCGGCCTGTTCGGCACCTATGTGCTGCTCACGCGCCCGCAGATGTTCCAGACCTACATCCTGTCCAGCCCGTCGCTGTGGTTCGATGCGCACTACATCGACCGCCTCGAACAGGAGTACGCGCAGCAGCACCGCGCGCTGCCGGCACGGGTACTGCTGGCGATCGGCAGCGAAGAGACGCCCACGCCCGATGCGGTGGACGGCCCCCGCAACGACATGGTGCGTGATACGCAGGCGTTTGCCGATCGCCTGCGCCAGCGTGGCTACCAGGGCCTGCAGGTGGATAACCGCGTGGTCCCGGACGAAGACCACCTCACCGTGTACCCCACCACGCTGACCCGCGCGCTGCTGCAGGTTTACCCGGGTACCGGCCCCTACGACGGCGGCTGAGCATGCAGACCACGCGCAGCGTGCCGTTGTTCGATGCCCGCTGCACCCACTGCGGCGCGATGTTCGCCCACCCCAGCCTGGGCGATGCGGTGTATGGCGAACTGCTGCTGTGCAGTGTCGACGGGCGCCAGTACGCGATCGTGGAAGGTTTCAGCGCGGTGCCCGCGCAGGTGGCCGCGCTGCTTGCCGATGATCCGCACACGGCGCTGTGGCCCGTGCTGGCCGCGCTGGCCGATCCCCCCGCAGGCGCGTCCTGGTCGGTGGCGCTGCATTGCCCGCACTGTGGCCAGCCCGATCCTGCGTTCCAGGAAGGGGCGCGCTGCGGCATGGCGGAGGTTCCCGTGGCCCGCTTCACCCGGTGCGCCACAGGCGACCTGGCGGCGCAGGTGGCACGGCTGGTCGATTCCCGGCGCTGAGCCGGCCGATCAGGCCAGGGCGGCGTCCTGCAGCGACAGGGCGGCAGCCAGTTCCGGTGCCAACGCGTGGTCCACGGCCATGCGCAGCATCGCCGGGCTGATGTGGCGGCGGTGCACCCGGTTGATCGCCGCCATGTACACGCGGCCAAAGACGTTGAGAGTGCGCACGCGGGTGCCCAGCGCGATCACCGCCGCGCCATCGCCCACCATCTGCACGCGCACGCATGAGCGGAACTGCAGGTGGCGGTCATCGGCGCCGAGCACGACTTCAGCGCTGCGGTCGGCGGCGTCGGTGGTCTGTGCGTGCACCGGGAAACGCTGGGCGAAGCGCTTGCCCGGCGCGTCCGACAGCAGCGACGACACCGGGCAGCCCAGCGACGAGGTACGCAGCCGCAAGGGGGTCACCAGCAGGTTGCGCAGGGCCATCAGCCGGCCCACGGCCGGCGGTGGATTGCGGACGAATCCGTCCAGCACCGCCTCCAGCAAGGCATGCGCCGAGTTCCCCGCCACACTGTGCGCTGGCAGGGTGAGCCGGGTGTAGTCCTGGTGGTCGAAGCCCTGGGGCAGTGCCTGCTGCAGCAGGGAGTCGGCCGGCGGTGCCGGGTGCAGGTCCAGCGTGCCGCAGGTGGCGCGCCGGGCGATGTAGCCATGGGCCGGGCGCAGCCGGGCCAGGCCGCTGCGCACCCCCCCGACCAGGTCGCGGCTGCCGGCGCACAGACGGGCCAGTGCCGATGCGGCCGGTGCGCGCAGCGTCAACGTCACCCGCGGCAGCTGGTCCAGGGCGGTCTGGTCGAGCACCTGCTGCACCGCGGGCGGCAGGGTGTCGGTCAGCGAGGGAATATCGGCGGCCCCGGCATCGATGCGCGCACGTTGCGCGTCGCTCAGCGCGCCACTGCGCTCGTCGGCGTGGCACGACAGCGCGAACAGGGCCGGATGCCGGGGATGCCGCGACACGAACTGGTGCCAGGTGCCGCTGCCGAAGCGCACGGTGAACAGGCAGTCCGGCGGCACGTCGATGCAGCGCAGGGCACGCACGAAGGCAGCCGGATCGCGCTGCAGCTGCACGTCGGACACGGTGGAGAACCGCAGCTGGGCACCGCCGCTGCCGGCAATGGCGGTGAACATGCGCGGCCCGGCATGGCGATGGAACGGATGCCCATGGCGGCCGACCGAGAACGAGTACAGCGACGACGCATCCCCGTGGGCCAGGTGCATGCCGCCCAGCCGGGCGGAAGGTTCGTCCAGCGCATCCACGAAGCACGGATGCTGTGCCTGGCGCAGGCCCGCGTCGCGCAGCAGCGCATCGCCGGCACCGAGCCCGAGCTGGGCGATCAACGCCACTTCGACCGGGCTGCCATCGCCGCAGGACGGCAGGCTGATGCTGGGAAACGAGCGGCTGACGCGGTGGGTATCGAGCATGACGTTCTCCTTGTCCTGCGGCGGTACGGCTCAGGTGGCGGGCTTGCGGCGCGCACGGGCGCGGCTCTCACGCTGCAATGGCCCACCCACCGGGCAGACCTCGGCAGCCCACGCGAACAGGGTGTTGGCCAGCCTGTCGGGCACCTGCCGGAAGTACACGAACTGGCCGCGCTTCTCGCGTTCGATGAGCCCGGCGTCCTCCAGGATGCGCAGGTGGCTGGACAGCGCCGGCTTGCTGAAATCGAAGCGCTCACCCAGCTCGCCCGCGCTCAACTCGCCGCCATTGAGGTAGGCCAGGATCTGTCGGCGGGCAGTGGAGGCGAGGGCTTCGAAGATGCGGTCCATGGCGGTAGTTAACTAATTCGTTAACTGATGGTGTTCCGTCGGCGCACTGCTGTCAAGCGCCTTTTCAAGCGCGACCTGGACGGTACCGATGCCTGCCAACGGAGGCTTCGTGCGCGCCCACGGCAGCAACACGGGCGTGCCCATCCCGCTGGCCGACCTCAAGGGCGAAGACCCGTGGCAGGACGCGTGGTTCCACTCCAACCCGTGTTCATCGACGGGCGCTGCCGGTAGAGCCACGCCATGCGTGGCTGCCTCCTTCCGATGCGGCCCGCCGTGCTCCGGCATCGCGTGAAGGCCAGGACAGCGCCCCTCCACGGCACGGTCACCGTCCTCCGCCGACGCTGGCAGCCTGTCCCCAACCCGGATGCGCCATGACCACCCTGACCCTGCCCGAACTGGCCAAGAAGATGGCCAACATCGACTTCACCATGCTGCAGACCCACACCGACAGCGGCGAGATCGCGGCGCGGCCGATGAGCAACAACGGTGACGTGGACTACGACGGCGACAGCTGGTTCTTCACCACCGAAGACACCGACATGGTCCGCGAGATCACCCGCGACCCGAAGGTGGCGCTGAGCTTCACCGGCAGCAAGTCGCTGCTGGGCAAGCCGCCGCTGTTCGTGGCGGTGCAGGGTAGGGCAACCCTCCACCGCGACAAGGCGATCATGCAGCAGCACTGGGTGAAAGACCTGGAGCGCTGGTTCGAGCAGGGCGTGGACAGCCCGGGCTTGGTGCTGATCCAGGTGGCCGCGGCGCGCATCCATTACTGGGACGGGGAAGACCAGGGCGAAATCCTGCGCTGAGGGAGGCCGGCATGGCCGCGTCGCGTATGCCGAAGATCGGGTGTGCCGGCTGGTCGATTCCCAGCCGCTACGCCCCGCACTTCGGGCCCGGCGACAGCGCGCTGGCACGCTATGCCACGCGCTTCGAGGTGGCGGAGATCAATTCCTCGTTCTACCGGCCGCACCAACGCACGACCTACGCGCGCTGGGCGGCCACCGTTCCGTCGGGCTTTCGCTTCTCGGTGAAGCTGCCCCGGACCATTTCACACGATTCCGGGCTGGTGGGCGTCGGCCCGCTGCTGGACCGCTTCCTGGACGAGGTGGGCGGACTGGGGCGCACGCTGGGCGCGCTGCTGCTGCAGTTGCCGCCGTCACTGGCCTTGGATACGCGCCGAGCTGGGAGCTTCTTCCGCGCGCTGCGTCGACGCACGCCGGTGCCCGTGGTCTGCGAGCCTCGCCATGCCAGTTGGTTCAGCGCGCAGGCCGAGGCGCTGCTGCAGCGCCACGCGATTTCCCGGGCCGCGGTGGATCCGGCGCGCGTTGCCGCCGCCGCGCTGCCTGGCGGCGCGCAGGGCTGGCACTACTGGCGGTGGCACGGTTCGCCGCGCATGTATTACAGCGATTACCCCGATGCCGCACTGGCCGATCTGGCGGCACAGATAATGCACCAGCCAGGGCAGGCGCAGGCACCGTGGGTGATCTTCGACAACACCGCGCATGGCTTTGCGATTGCCAATGCCCTGCGCCTGAAGGAGCTCGCCGCGCATGCCTGAAGGCCCTTCCATCGTCATCCTGCGCGAGGCGGCCGCCAGGTTCCGCGGCAAGACCGTGCGCCGCGCGCTCGGCAACAGCAGCCTGGACCTGACCCGCATGGAAGGACGGCGGGTAGTGGCGCTGCGCAGCTGGGGCAAGCACTTCCTGATCCAGTTCAGCGGGTTCAGCCTGCGCGTGCACATGCTGATGTTCGGCAGCTACCGTATCGATGAACGCAAGCCCTCACCGCCGCGCGTGTCGCTGCAATTCGACAACGGCGAATTGAATATCTACGCCTCGTCGCTGAAGTACATCGAAGGGCCGCTGGAAGACACCTACGATTGGCGTGGCGACGTGCTATCGCCGGCGTGGGACCCGCGCCTGGCCCGGCGCCGGCTCAAGCAGCAGCCAGACACGTTGATCTGCGATGCGCTGCTGGACCAGACGCTCTTTGCCGGCGTCGGCAACATCATCAAGAACGAGGTGCTGTTCCGCACCCGCGTGCATCCCGAATCGACGATCGGCGACATCCCGCCGCGCACGCTGGGCAAGGTGATCGCCGACGCGCGCACCTACAGCGAGGCGTTCCTGGCGTGGAAGAAGGCCGGCACGCTGCGCCAGCACTGGCAGGTGCATACCAAGCGCACCTGTCCGTCCTGTGGCGGGCCGCTGTCCAAGACCTACCCGGGCCACAGCAAACGGCGGACCTTCTTCTGCCCGAACTGCCAGGTGAAGTACTGACGCGCCTGGCCGCTGTGCAGACCTGCCAGGCCGCGGGAGGTTGACGCTGCGGGGGCGTCGGCTGCTGTAGGATGGCTGCGTCACACGCCATTACGCGCGTCCTGCGCGGTCCGCACCTGACCGCCCGCTTCGCTCCATTTTCAGGGTACGGCGCCCAGCAGGGCGGCCGTGCTCCCCGTGTCCAACGGAGCGCACATGCCGGGCTATACCACCCGCATTCTCACCATTCCGGTCGGTGGTCACGACTTCCGCATCCGCGCGCTCAGCGACCTGCAGCAGTTCGCCGATCCCACCGGGCGCGCCCAACGCGCTGGCATCCATTCCTCGTTGTGGAGCCTGTTCGGCCAGGTCTGGCCGGCCGGGCGGGTGCTGGCCGAGACCATGCACAGCTTCGACGTGGCCGGCAAACGCATACTGGAAGTGGGCTGTGGGCTGGGGCTGGCCAGCCTGGTGCTGGCCCATCGCGGGGCCGACGTGGTGGCCAGCGACCATCATCCGCTGGCCGAATCGTTCCTGGCCTACAACGCCGGGCTCAATGACCTGCCTGCGCTGCACTACCGCGATCTGCCGTGGGAGCTGCCGGATACGACACTCGGTCGTTTCGATCTGATCATCGGCAGCGACGTGCTGTACGAGCGCGGCCACGCGCTGCAGATCGCCCGGATGATGGAGCGCCACGCACGGCCCACCGCCGAACTGCTGCTCACCGATCCGGGGCGCGGCAACGTGGGATCGTTCTCGCGTGCCATGGCCGCGCAGGGCTATACCGTTGACGAGGCCTACGGCCTGTTCGACGACGAAGGCGATGCGCCAGGGCGTGGGCGGCTGCTGCGCTACACGCGTGAGGCGGCCTCGCAGGCGGCCTGAGGCGGTTCGGCGGGGTCTGCGCGGTCGCGATGTGGTGACTGCGTGAGCCTGCCCGGCGGTCGGATATCGTAGGCTCGGCGGCATTCAAGTGCTGGTGGGAGTCGCGATGCCGTTGAGTCTGTCCCGCTGTCGTATCGGCAGCGCATCCGTGCGTGGGCGGTGCCGGTGAGCGCGCCGTCACCGGCACGCACCCGTTCGATGGTCGTGGCCGGGTTGTCGACCGTGGTGGAGTGGTACGACTTCACCTTGTACCTGTACCTGGCCACGGTGCTGTCGCGGGTGTTTTTTGGCGGCGGCGACAACGCCCTGCTGGCCACGCTGGCGGGGTTCGCGGTGTCCTACCTGATGCGTCCGTTGGGCGCGCTGTGCTTCGGGCACCTGGGCGACCGCTTCGGGCGGCGCTACATGCTGCTGGCCTCGATGCTGCTGATGACCCTGGCAATGCTGGCCACCGCGTTGCTGCCCACCTTCGACAGCATCGGGGCCAGTGCCGGGGTGCTGCTGTTGCTGCTGCGCTGCCTGATGGCGTTCTCGGTGGGCGGTGAGTACACCGGCGTGGTGGCCTACCTGCTGGAAACCGCGCCCACCCGCCGCCGTGGCCTGGTCACCTCGTTGGCATCGGCGGCCAGCGAGGTCGGCGCGCTGCTGGCGGTGGCGCTGTCGGCGTTGACCGTGGCGGTGCTGAGCACCGCGCAGCTGGACGGGTGGGGCTGGCGCATTCCGTTCTTCGTGGGCGCGGCGTTGGCCGGGGCGATCCTGCTGGCACGCTCGACCATGCACGAATCGCCCGAGTTCGAGCGGCAGCAGGCGGCCGGCACCGTGCCCACCTCGCCGATCCGCGACACCTGGCGCTACCACCGGGGCGCGGTCGCCCGCACCTTCGCGATTTCCGCACTCGGTTCGATCACCTATTACGTGGGCATCACCTACGTGCCGGCGTTCCTGGGCTCGGCGGGCGAGGTGGGGGAATCGGAGGCACTGTGGCTGTCCACGGTGGCGGCGGTGGCGGTGATCGTGGTGACCCCGCTGGCCGGTGCGTTGTCCGACCGGATCGGGCGACGACCGGTGTTGATCGCACTGGCGCTGTTGTCGGCGTTGCTGCCGTTGAGCATGTTCAGCCTGATGGCCGGTGGCACCACCTGGTTGATCGGGAGTGCGGCGGTGGTGCTGGCCTGCCTGGCCGGTGGCGTCAGCGCGGTGGCCGCGCCGGCCACGGCCGAACAGTTCCCCGGCGAAGGCCGCCTCAGCGGCCTGGCGCTGGGAGTCACCATGGCCACCGCGTTCTTCGGCGGTGCCACGCCGCTACTGGCCGAGCTGCTGGTGCGCCACACCGGCTGGGCGGCGGCACCCGGCGCCATGATCGCCGTGGTCGCGCTGCTGGTGCTGCCGGTGATGTGGACCCTGCGCGAAACGCGGCCCCCGCGGTGATGGCGGTGGGTGGGCGTGTTTCGTTGGGCAGCACCCGGCACATCGGGGCCAGGTAGTGCCGGCCGCTGGCCGGCTCTGCACCATGTTGGATCGCGAGGAGCCGGCCAGCGGCCGGCACTACCCGGGGGAATTCTGCGAGGAGCCGGCCAGCGGCCGGCACTACCCGGGAGGATTCTGCGAGGAGCCGGCCAGCGGCCGTTACCACCGATCTGTCAGCTGCCGCCCTCGGTGGGCAGCGGCGCGGGTACGTTCAGCAGGCCGCCCGAGGCGACATAGGCGGCCAGTGCCTGCCCTTGGCTGAGCAGGTGCCGTTCCATCGTACGTTCGGCGCCTTCCGCGTCGCGCTGGCGGAAGCACGCCATCAGTTCGCGATGTTCGGCCAGCGACTGCGCGGTGCGGCCCGGCGCCAGCAACTGGCGGCCGCGGTGCATCTTCAGGATGCGGTGCAGGTCGTGGGTGATGCGGATCAGCCACGGGTTGCCGGCATAGTGCTGCACGGTTTCGTGGATGAGGTAGTTGTTGCGGTAGTACTCGGCGATGTTGCCCTCGGCGGCGGCGGCCTCCATGGCCGCGTGCAGGTCTTCCAGCAGCTGCACGCCGGCGTCGTCGATATGCTTGACCGCCTCGTGCGCGCAGCGGCCTTCCAGCATCGCCATCACCGGGAACAGCTGGTTCAGGTCCTCCAGCGTCAACCGGGTCACCCGGCACCCGCGCCCGGCATCGATCTGCACCAGGCCTTCGGCGGCCAGCAACTTCAGCGCCTCGCGCAGCGGGGTGCGGCTGATGCCCAGTGCCTCGCACAGCGCCGGCTCGTCGATCCACTCGCCCGGGGGCAGGCGGTAGTCGTAGATGCGCTCGCGCACATGCTCGGCCACCTCTTCGTACAACGGGGCGCGCTTCTTGGTCGAGCGGGGTGCGGGAGCAATGGCCATGCGGAATTGTAATCCCTCCGTTCGTCGACCGGCCCGGACATCATCCTTCCGGGTGGAACGCCCCCTGCGTCAGGGGGCGCCAACGCGGCCCTTACATCCAGCCCGGCACCACGAACACCAGCCAGGCCAGCAGCGGGCCGAAGGCAACCACCAGGCCGCTGTAGATCAGGAACTGGCGGAACAGCGACTCGCGCTCTTCCTTGGCCGCCGACGCGACCACCAGCGCACCGTTGGTCGAGAACGGGCTGACATCCACGATGGTCGAGGACACCGCCAGCGCGCAGATCACGCCCGCCGCGCCCAGGTGCCCCTGCATCAGGAACGGCACCGCCAGCGGGATGGTGGCGCCCAGCACGGCCGCCGACGAGGCGAACGCCGAAACAATGCCGCCCACGTAGCAGACCAGCAGCGCGCCCAGCAGCGGAATGCCGATCTGCGACACGCCATTGCCGATGAAATCGACCGCGCCCGCTTCCTGCAGCACGCCGATGTAGGTCACCACGCCGCAGATCAGCAGCACCGTGGACCAGCTGATGCCGTCCACCGCGCCCTTCTGGCTCTTCGGCGACAGCAGCGCCAGCGCCACCGCAACGGTGATCGACACCAGGCCCACGTTGAGGTTGTAGATGAGCGCGGCCACGCCCAGCCCGAGCAGGCCGACCAGGGTGAACACGCGTTCACGGGTGATGCCCACCGCCTCCAGCGCGTCGGGGTCGTTGGACAGCGTGCCGCCACCGGCCGACACCAGCGCACCGTGGCCTTCGATCGCGAACTGGCGCGAGGACGCCTGCGGCCCACCGGCCATCGCCAGCTCGGCCGTGCCCACGCCACCGCCTACCGACACCGCACCGCGACGCAGCAGCGCCACGCCGCCGAAGGCGAAGAAGCAGATCATCGCCATCATGAAGTTGAAGCCCAGGCTGGTCAGAAACACCGCCATTTCGGTCACTTCCAGCCCGGCCTTCTGCACCACGCCGTTGGTGATGCTGCCGTACACGCTGATCGGCGAAAAGCCACCGGCCTGCGCGCCATGGATGACCAGCAGGCCCATCAGCAGCGGGTTGATCCTGTACTGCTTGGCAAACCGCAGCGCCACCGGGCCGATGATCGCCACGGCGGCCGGTCCCAGCGCACCGAACGCGGTGAGCACGGCGGTGACCACGAACATCACCCACGGAATGGCCACGATGCGCCCACGTACCGCACGCACCGCCCAATGCACCAGCAGGTCGATGGTGCCGTTCTTCTGGGCGATGGAAAACAGGTAGGTGATGCCGACCAGGGTCAGGAACAGATCCCCCGGGAATCCGCCCAGCACTTCTTTGCCTTCCATGCCGACGAACACGCCGCCGATGATGAAGGCCAACGCGAACGCGACCGCACCCATGTTGATCGGCAGGGCGGTGGCGACGATGAACATGATCACCAGACCGATGATCGTTGCGGCTTGTGGACTCATGCGCCCTCCCAGACACTTGACTCGCGTACAGCAAGGATGGAAACCCGCCATCCCGGGTTACGGCGTGTTACAGGCAACTCCCACCTTCATTGCTGCCGGCCCAGCGCGGCATGTACCCACGCCGCCGCACCCTCCAGCTGCTGGAACTCTTCCACTGCGCGCACCTCGCAGCACGGATAGGCGCTGGCCACCATGCGGGCCAGTGTGGTGCCCGGGCCCAGTTGCAGGAACACCCGCGCGCCGCGCTCGAATGCCTGGCGCATCAGCTGCGCCCACTCGATGGTCTGGGCCAGTTGCGCGGCCAGGCTGTGTTCCAGCGCGGCACGCGTGCGTACCGGCTGCGCATCGATGCCTGCCAGTACCTGCCACTGCGGCGCCTGCAGCGGTGCCTGCGCGAGTACCCGGGCAAAGCCGTCGGCGGCGCTGGCCAGCAGCGGCGTATGCGCCGGCACATGCACCGGCAGCACGCGCACCTCGGCACGCTGCTGCACGGCATCTGCGGCCAGTGCGCGCAGTGCCGCGCTGCGCCCACCCAGGATGAAATGATCGGGGCCGTTGGCAATGGCGATGTAGGCGCCGTGCGTGTCGCACAGCGCCTGGACCACCGCGCGCGGCAGGCCCAGCAGCGCCTGCATGCCCGCGTCGGGCGGACTGGCGGCATCCATCAGCTGCGCGCGCTCGGATGCCAGCGTCAGGCAGGTGGCCGCACTGAAGCTGCCGGCGATGGACTGCGCGGCCAGTTCACCGATGCTGTAGCCGGCCACCAGTGCAGGCGGCGGCAGCTGCTCGCGCAGACCCTGCCAGTGCGCCAGGCTGGCCGCGCACAGCAACGGCTGCGCCACTGCATTCTCAAACCGATCGTCTGCCGCCGCTGCCGTGGTTACGTCATGGCCCAGCAGTGCGCTGGCGGTATCGAGCACCTCGCGCGCGGCGGGCAGGTTGCGCACCCGGTCGAACATCGCCGGATGCTGCGCGCCTTGGCCGGGGCAGAGCAGGGCGAGGCTCATGCGCGCTCCTGCTGCAGCAGGAACCAGCTGCAGGCCAGCAGGTCGGCGCTGCCGCCGGGGCTGAGCCGGCGCGCCACGAAGGCATCGCCGAGCTGCTGCAGGCGGCTGCGCCACTGCGGGGCGACGGCGCCGCCATCGGCGATGAAGCGTGCGGCCTGCGCACGTGCCCACGCCAGCCCCTGCGCGCCGCCGCGATGCAGCAGGTTGAGGTCATCGGTGTGCGCCATCAGGTGCATCAACGTGTGGCACAGCGCAGCCTCACGCGGAAGCCCGGCCGCCAGCGCATCGCGCAGGACGGGCACGCCGATGCCGCGCAGCAGCGGATAGCCGGCGATGGCCTGCTCACGCACCCCGGCGACGCCATGGCGGGCACGTGCGCGTTGGCCGGGGCTGTCGGGATTCAGCGGGGCCAGGGCCAGCGCCGGTGCCCAGCGCTGTACGGCCACGCACACCGCCTCAGCGGTGATCCGGCCGCTGTGCTCGCACCGGCAGGCGGCCGCCGCGGCCACCAACAGCCCCAGGCTGAAGATCGCGCCGCGATGGGTATTGATGCCGCCGGTAGCGCGCAGCATCGCCGCTTCGGCAGCGATGCCCTGGCCACGCAACACGGAGAAGGGCGCGTCGTCAGCGCCGGCCTGGGCCACGTTGCGGAAGTAGTGGCGCAGCGCGAACAAGCTGCGCAGGAAACTGCCGGCGTCCATGTCGGTGTGGCTGCCGCGGTCGAACGGCGTCACCAGCCCCGGCTTCGGCGCGCAGGCCAGTTCAGCGTGCAGGCTGACGATGGCCAGCCGGCCCAGGCGCGCGCAGTCGACCGCTGCAGCCGCCGGAACACGCGCCTGCGCCAGCGCGTTCATGCGGCAACACCGGTGGGCAGGAACAAGGTGTCGCGCGGTGCCAGCATGGCGCCGTCGGTGCGTTTGATGAGAATCTCCCGCGCGCTGCCGGCGTACTCGCGCCAGTTCACCGCCGCGCCGCCGGGCAGGCACAGTTCACCATCCACGCGCCGGCCTTCGCGTACTTCCCACGCCTGCAGCCGCTGCACCAGGCGGTCGGCCACCTCCGGCGTGTGTACCTGCCACAGCAGATCGATGTCCGACCGGGCGTGCACATACGGCAGCCCGGTGAGCGCCTGCCAGGCAAATGCACCGAACACGCGGGCCGGTGCGATCGCGTCCAGGCCCTGCAGCGCCATGTACCACTCGGCGCTGATCAGGCGGTCGGGGCGGGCGATCAGCGCGTGCAGCGCCAGCGGCGGCTGCTGCCGCGTGATGTCCTGCAGCGGCACGCGCAACGCCAGCCGCTGCTTGCCTTCGGTCGGCGGCAGCGGCACGCCCAGGCGTACGCGCGGATCGGGATCGTCGGCGGCGCGGCGCGCCACCACCGCCGGCCAGCCCTGTGCGAACCAGGCGGCCAGGCGCGGATCCTGTGCAGGCACGTCGGCGCGCCAGGCGGCCTGTGCCGACATCCACACCAGCGTGTGGCGGGCAGGCTGCTCAGGCATCGCCGGCCACCACCTCCGCCGCGACCGACGCGGCCAGCGTGCGGCCACCGCGCTGTGCGCCGAGGACCGCGCGGCGATCGCCATCGGTCGGCGTGCGCAGCGCGTCCAGCAAGGCCTGGGCCAGGTCGTTGTCCCACACCGCGCGCACCGCGCCCATGGCCACGTAGTTCTCCACGCCGGGTGCGAACACCGGCGAGCTCAGGCTGAGCGCCTGCAGTTTTTCCAGCGGTTGCTTGGTCACGCGCGCCATTGCGCGCAGGTCCATCACCCGCACCTGCGCGTCGGGCAGGGCATGGATGTGGTCGGCCATCAGGCCGAAGGACAGGAACCCACCGCTCACCGATTCGCCGTACACCAGGGTGACCAGCGGCGCGCCGCGGCGGCGGGCCAAGTCCAGCGTCTGCGCCAGGTGCGCGAAGTAGCCGTTGATGCCCAGCAGTTCATCGCGGCGGGCCAGGCGCTGGCCGGCGGTGTCGACCAGCATCACGATCGGCCGCTGCGGGTGCGCGGCGGTACTGGCCAGCACTGCCGCGGCCAGGGTGAGCGCGTGGTCCACGCCGACCTCGAGCTTGTCGGTGGTGCCGATCACGGTGACCTCGCCATCGGCGGTGCGGGCACTGCCGGTCAGCACCGCGTCGGTGACCGCGACGGCGTGCCCGCGCGGGAACAGCGCATCCAGCAGCGTGTTCAAGGGCAGGGTCATGGCAGTCTCCGGGCGGCGGTGGCGGCAAGGAAGGCGTCGGTCTCCAGCAGCGGCAGCTGCTGCGGGTCGGCAATGCCCTGCAGGGCCCAGATGTCGAGCCCGTCACGGCAACCGCCCCAGGCCTGCACCCGCGCCTGCAATGCGGCGTGGCGGGCCTGCAGCGCGGCCAGTGCCAGATCGGTGTCGGTGCTGTCGGTATCGGGCACCAGCGCATCGAACGCGGCCTGCGCAAAGGCGCTGATCGCATCGGGCACCAGCACCTGGGCCTGGTCGATCAGGTAGCGGTGCTTGCCGCCGGTGACGCGCCACACCAGCGCACGGTCGCGGGCGTCGAACTCTTCCACGCCGCGCACTGTTTCGATCACCTCCGGCCCGGACAGCGACAAGCGCCCCTCTTCGGACATGATCACCGTGGTGCAGCAGCGCGCCACGATGCCCATGCCGCCGAACGCGCCGTTGCCGCTGCCGATCAGGGCAACCACCGGCACGCCGGCGGCACGGGTGGCCAGGGTGGCGCGCATGATCTCGGAAATGGCGATCAGCCCGGCATTGGCTTCGTGCAGCCGCACGCCGCCGGTATCCAGCAGCAGCAGCACGCCGTCCGGGCGCTGGTCTACGGCACGGTGCAGCAGGCCGGTGAGCTTGGCGCCGTGCACCTCGCCCACGCCGCCGCCCATGAACTGGCCTTGCTGCGCGGCCACCAGCACGCGCTTGCCGCGCAGCAGGCCTTCGCCCACCACGATGCCGTCGTCGAATGCAGCGGGCTGGTCCAGTTGCGCCAGGTGCGGGCTCATCGCGCGCCGGGCCGGGCCCAGCAGTTCCTTGAACGTGCCCGCATCAAGCAGGCCGGCGATGCGCTCGCGCGCATCGGCTTCGTAATAGCTGTGACGGCGGGCGATGCTCATGGCTGGCCCCCCGCGCGCAGGGTCTGCACCGCCTGGTCCAGGCGCAGGCTGACCACGGCCGGCGTAGCACCGGCATCGTTGATCGATACCTGCACGTCGCGCAGCGGATGGCGCTGCGCGAAGTCGCCGATCACCGCCTCCCAGACAGTGCCGAAGCCCTTGGCGGCCGTGAGGATGCGAACCGCCATCGCGCCGTCCAGCGCGGCCGGTTCCAGCAGCACTTCAAGGTTGCCCGACGCCAGCACGCCGACCAGCACTGCCTCGGTGGGGAAGCGCACGGCGGTGGTGCCGTCGAATCGATATGTGAGGGTTTCCATGAGCCTGTCCCTTACCAGTTGCGGAAGCGCTTGGGCGGGTCGTACAGACCGCCGGACCAGCGCACCAGGTCTTTCACCGAGCGCGCGGCCAGCAGGTCGCGGCTGGCATCGCGTACGTTGATGCCCAGGTCGTCCGGGCGCTGGATCACGCCGCGGTCGCGCAGGTTCTCGACCATGGCGCGGTCGCGGCCCAGGCCCACCGCGGTGTAGCCGGCCACGCCACGGATGGCCTGTTCGCGCTCTTCGGGGGTGCGGCACAGCAGCAGGTTGGCGATGCCTTCCTCGGTGAGCACGTGGCTGACGTCGTCGCCGTAGATCATCACCGGCGGCAGTGGCATCGCCGCGCGCTCGGCCAGCTCCCACGCATCCAGGCGATCGACGAACGCCGGTGCCATGTGCTCGCGGAAGGTTTCCACCATCTGCACCACCAGCTTGCGCCCGCGCGGCATCTCGCCCGGGCGTGCGGCCTGCCGGCCGGCCTTGAGCCAGGCATCGCTGGCGTGGCGGCGGCCGCGCGCATCCGAACCCATGTTCGGCGCGCCACCGAAGCCGGCGATACGGTCGCGGGTGGCGGTGGAGCTGTTGCCCTGCAGGTCGATCTGCAGGGTGGAGCCGATGAACATGTCGCAGGCATACAGGCCAGCGGTCTGCGAGTACGCCCGGTTGGAGCGCATCGCGCCGTCGGCGCCGGTGAAGAACACATCGCCGCGCGCGGCGATGTACTTCTCCATGCCCAGTTCCGAGCCGAACGAATGCACCGATTTCACGAAGCCCGACTCGATGGCGGGGATCAGCGCCGGGTGCGGATTGAGCGCCCAGTGCTGGCAGATCTTTCCCTTCAGCCCCAGCGATTCGGCATAGGTGGGCAGCAGCAGTTCGATCGCGGCCGTGTCGAAGCCGATGCCATGGTTGAGCCGGTTGACCCCGTACTCGGCGTAGATGCCCTTGATGGCCATCATCGCCATCAGCACCTGGATCTCGGAGATCTGCGCCGGGTCGCGGGTGAACAGCGGTTCGATGTGGTTCGGGCGCGGCGCCTGCACCACGAAGTTGACCCAGTCGGCGGGGATGTCGACGCGGGGCAGGGTATCGACGATCTCGTTGACCTGCGCGATGACGATGCCGCCGCCGAAGGCGGTGGCTTCGACGATCACCGGGGTGTCTTCGGTATTCGGGCCGGTGTAGAGGTTGCCGTGGCGGTCCGCGGCCTGCGCGGCCACCAGCGCCACGCGGGGCGTGAGGTCGATGAAGTAGCGGCCGAACAGTTCCAGGTAGGTGTGGATGGCACCGATCTGGATGCGCCCGTCGGCGACCAGGTTGGCCAGCCGCACCGACTGCGGCCCGGAGAAGGAGAAATCCAGCTTCGAGGCGATGCCGCGCTCGAACACGTCCAGGTGCGCGGGCAGCGACAGCACCGATTGCACCATGTGCAGGTCGTGTACCCGGGCCGGGTCGAGGTCGGCCAGGGCCTGGGCAAGGAAGTCGGCCTGCTTCTGGTTGTTGCCCTCCAGGCAGACCTTGTCGCCCGGTTCAAGCAGGGCGTGCAGCAGCGCGGCGATATCGCCGGCCGCCACCTCACGGCCGCGGGCCCAGGGCGCTGCGCGTTCGAGTCGTGCCTGGCGACTGCGTGCCAGGGTGTCCCAGGTAGGGTTCATCGACACAGATCCGGATGACGTTGAGATAATTACGCCATAATTACAGAGCGGTG
>Ga0213828_1001008_pt1 | contig 24609 bp, 20 predicted proteins | sample MC6MC0897MG_FD_180664 | JGI IMG/M metagenome (GOLD analysis project Ga0213828, IMG submission 180664) | Enriched soil aggregate microbial communities from Iowa State University, Ames, United States - MC6-MC0897-MG | ecosystem: Environmental > Terrestrial > Soil > Unclassified | place: USA: Iowa... | reverse complement strand
ACCCTGAGCGCCCTCGGGCTGTCCGTCGCCGTGGCGCAGGAGGCGCCGTCGCTGGCCCCCGTCGTCGTTTCCGGGACCACCATCCCCAATGCACTGGAACCCAGCGTGCAACGCACGCAAGCCGAATTGCAGGCCGTGCCCGGCGGCACCAACCTGATCCAGCCGCAGCAGGCCGTGCGTCTCATCACGCTGCGCGACGCGCTGGAATACCAGCCCGGCGTCATCGTGCAGGAATTCTTTGGGGGCCTGGACCAGCCGCGTTTGAACATCCGCGGCTCCGGCATCCAGAGCAACCCGCTGTCGCGCGGCATCCTGCTGATGCAGGACGGTCTGCCGCTCAACGACGCGGACGGTTCCTTCATCATCAGCCTGCTCGAACCACGCAATGCCGGCATCATCGCCGTGCGGCGCGGGGCCAATGCGCTGGCCCCCAGCGCCAGCACGCTGGGCGGCGAGGTCGACTTCCAGTCGCTCACCGGCACGCAAGGCGACTTCATCCGGCTGGGCGGCGGCAGCTTCGGCATGCGCAACGTGACGCTGGCCAAGGGCTTTCAGGACGAACGCTTCGACGGCCGCTTCGCCTTCGGCTACGACAAGTCGGACGGCTATCGCCACCACTCGTCGTCCGAACGCACCAGCTTTCAGGGCAACGTCGGCTTCCGCCGCGGCCTGTTTGAAAACCGCACCTATCTTTCGTACACGGACCTGAAGTTCGACATCCCACAGCCGATTCCGAAGGCGCGCATGTACGAGGACCCGCGCAGCGTGCTGGGCGACGGCAACTCGCCGCAGGACATTGCCAACAACGTCTACAACCGCGATCCGCACCGCAACACCAACCAGTTCCGCCTGGCCAACCGCAGCTTCTGGGGCACCGAGGCCTTCAACCAGACGGCCGGCGTCTATTGGCAGCACACGAACGACGACTTCACCAATCCCCAGGTCGCCAACGTGACCGACAGCGACACCTACGGCCTGGCCTGGCAACTGAACGGCAAGATCGGCACCGTGGACTACCGCGCCGGCCTGGATTGGCAGCGCAGCAACATGGACCGCGACCTGTACGCCATCCGCCCGTCCGACGGCCAGCGCCTGCAACGCTTCGGCAACTACGACCTGCGCGCCGAGAACCGCAGCGCGATGGTGGGCGTGGACTGGCACCTGACGCCGCAGTTCAGCGTGGTGGGTGACGTCAAATACACCGTCGCGGTGCGCGACGCGCACGAGCACAACAGCGGCAAGACGCTGGATCAGGATTGGCGCTACGCCACGCCGAAGCTGGGCGTGATCTGGCAGCCGGCCGCATCGCAGCGCTGGTATGCCAACGTCAGCCGCAGCAACGAAGTGCCGACCTTCTGGGAAATCGTCAACGGCGAAGTCGCCGCGCCGATGAACCCGGCCACGGCCAGCACCTCCATGAGCAAGCTGGACCTGCAACGCGCGCTCACGTATGAAGTCGGCGGCGACGGCACGTTCACCGTCGCCGGCCGTGACCAGCACTGGAGTGTGTCGCTGTACCGCAGCAAGGTCGACGACGAGCTGATGTCGGTCACCAACGAAAACGGCACGCCCGCCGGCACCTACAACTACAACGGCCGCACGCGCCACCAGGGCATCGAGGCCGGGCTGTCCGGCACGCTGCCCTCGCCCGGCGAAGGCATGTTCGACTACCGCATCGCCTACACGCTCAGCGACTTCCGCTTCCGCAACGGCCAATACGAAGGCAACCGCATCGCCGGCGTGCCGCGCCATCTGCTGAGCGCCGAAGTCATGTACCGCATCGGCGGCTGGCGCTTCGGCCCCAACGTGCGCTGGCTGATGAGCGACACGGAGACCAACCACGCCAACGCGCCCGGCACGCAGCAGGAAGCCTATGCGCTCCTTGGCTTCAAGATCGCCTACGAGCACGACGCGCACTGGAGCGGCTACGTCACGGCCGACAACCTCACCGACAAGACCTACGCCAGCAGCTACGCCATCCGCAACACGGCCACGCCCGCCATGCCCATCTTCCTGCCGGGCAACGGCCGCGCGTTCAGCGCGGGCGTGGCGTACAAGTTCTGATGGCGGACCGTTTGGCTTAGAACTCCGTGCTCACGGACAACAGCACCGTCAGCGGCGCGCCGACCGTCAGACCTTCGCGCGCCGCGGACTGCCAGTAGTTCTTGTTCAGCACGTTCTCGACCATCGCACGGATGACCACGGGCTTGCCGTTGGCGTTGAAGGCATAGCGCGCGCCCACGTCGAAGCGCGTCCAGCCCGGAATCTCCTGCGTGTTGGCGACGTCGACGATCTGCGAGCTGGTGCGCAGCATCCGCGCGGTCAGCGTCAGGCCCGGCACGAATGGCGTGTCCCATTCGGCTGCCGCATTGAATTGCAGACGCGGCACGGCCGGCGCGCGATTGCCGTCGTTGACGCCGCCCTCGGTACGCGTCAGGCGCGCATCGGTATAGGCCACGCCGCCCAAAAGGCGCACGCCGTGCGTTGGCTCGCCCTGCACCAGGAATTCCAGACCGCGGTTGCGCTGCTTGCCATTGGACACGTAGCGCAGGCTGGCAGGATCCAGATAGCTGCTGGGACGCTCGATCTGGAACGCGCTGAGCGTCGTTTCAAACTGGCCGAAATCGTACTTGGCGCCCAGTTCGAACTGCTTGGAGATTTCAGGCGCGAACACTTCACCCGCGTTGACGGCGCCTTCGGGCGCCGTCCCGCCCTGGCTCAGGCCCTCGATGTAATTGCCATACAGCGCCAGCCGCTCCGTGGGTTTGACGGTCAAGGCAAACGCCGGCGTGACGGCGGACTCGTTGTAGTTCGACGTCTGGCGGCCGGTCATCGCGTCGAAGTTGGTCGACTCCACGCGCTGGTGCCGCACGCCCGCGATGAATTGCACGCGATCGTCCGCCATCGAAATCGTGTCGGCCAGCGCAATGCTGACCAGCCGGGAATCGCTGGCCCGCGGCAGATCCGACGGCCGCGCGATGTTCGGCTTGGGCAGGTCCGCGGGGTTGTAGATGTTGGAGAACACCGTGCTGGACCGGATCCGTGCCGCCGAATAGTCGATGTCCAGCACGCTGGCGCTCAGCGCCGGCTCGTGCTTGAGCGGACCGGTCTGCAGGCGCCCCCGCACGCCGATTTCGCCCGTCTTGCTCAGCAACGACTCGTTCAGGCGGGCCGGCACCGCGCCGATATCACCCGCTTCGTTCAGCATCAGCCAGCTGGTCTGCATACTTTCAAAGTCATGCTTGCGCGCGCCCACTGCACTGTAGACGGTCCAGTCCGGCGACACGTCGTACTCGGCGCGCAGCGCGCCCGACCATTCCTTGGTCTTCCAATAGGTCCACGACGGAAAGAAATTGCGGCGCGCGTCCGGCGCCCGGCCGATGTCCACGCCCGACGGCGGCGGAAACAGCAGGCCGCTGCGCGCATCGGTGGTGCGGTTCTGGTAGTTGATGTCGCCTTCCACGCGCAGGCGCTCGCCCTGGTAGTCCAGGCCCAGCGCCACGGCGCCCAGGTCTTCCTTCGCGCCGTCCATCGGCAGGTCGCCGCTGCTGCCGGCCACGTTCAGGCGCACGCCCCACTCCTGGCTCTCGCCATAGCGGCGCGACAGGTCGGCGTGCGCGCCGAACTGGCTGTCGCCGATGTACGACACGGTAAAGCGGTTCAACGGATCGGCGCCCGCGCGCTTGGGCACGAGGTTGATTGAGCCGCCCACGGAACCGTAAGGCGCCATCCCGTTCAGCAAGGCATTGGGACCGCGCAGCACTTCGACGCGCTCCACCCCGATCAGCGAACTCGAATTGCGCGGCGACACGCCGTACAGGCCATTGAACGACACGTCGTAATTGAACAGCGTGAACCCGCGGATGTTGAACTCATCGCGCCCCGCACCACGCGAGTACGTATTGCGCACGGTCGGGTCATTGACCAGCACGTCGCCGATGTTCTGCGCCTGCTGATCCTCGATCAGCTTGGCGGTGTACTGCGTCGCGCTGAACGGCGTGCTCATGTCGTCGCGGTCGCCCAACAGGCCCAGACGCCCGCCGCGCGCCACCTGGCCGCCCGGGTAGACGGGCGGCAAGCCGCTCGCCAGCCCCGAGGCCGTCACCGTCACGGGTTCCAGCGTGGTGGTCTGGCCGGCCGGCAAAACGCTCAGGCGGTACTCGTTCGGCGCCTCGCGCGTGGCGCGCAATCCCGTTCCGGCCAGGGCCTGCTCCAGCGCCTGATGGGGGGTATAGCGGCCGCGCACGCCATTGCTCTGGCGGTCGGCCACCAGCGACGGCTGCGCGGCCAGCAGGATGCCGGACGCGTTCGCCAGCCGCGTCAGCACCTGGTTCAGCGGCGCGGGGGCAATGTCGAACGTCATCAGATCCGCCACGCCGGTCGACGCGGGCGCGGCCTGCGCGTGGGCCGTCGGCCCCCAGACCGCGGAAACGGCCATCGCCAGGGCCAGCGGCAGGCCCCAGGACGGAATGCGGCGGCGACGGAAGGCCAAGGCGCGCGCGCGGTTCACGGGAAAGGCCGCGGCGGCGGAAGTAGGACGGTGGGACATGACGGGACCTGTGCTCTCGTGCGTAAGTTCTGGAAGGGAGAGCGGCGCGCCAGCCATGCGGATTGCAGGGCGCGAGCGGCTCTTACTGTCCTTATTCGAACGAGCGGGCAAAACCCGGAACCGTTTCGCGGAAATTTTTTCAGGCGCGCGCTTCGAGGCTGATCCACCAGGGCATCGTGCGGCGCACGCGCACCGGCAAAACCGAGGCCAGCATGTCCAGCGCGCGGTCGGTCTCGCGGATGGGATAGCTGCCGAAGACGTGCAGCCGCGCGATCTCCGGCGCCACGGCCAGGTGGCCGAAGTGATAGCGGCGCAATTCGGCCACTACGTCCGCCAGCGGCGTGTTGTCGGCCACCAGCACGCCGCGCGTCCAGGCCTCGCGGGCGGGGTCCACCGGCAGGAAGCCGTCCAACGTGTCCGCCGTAAACCGCGCCTGTCGCCCCGCCGGCACGATGCCGCTGGCGCGGCTGGCGGCCGTGTCGACCCGGACGGCCCCTTCGTGCACGGCCACCACCACGCCGTCGTCCTCCCCACGCACGGTGAAACGCGTACCCAGCGCCTGCAGCCGGCCCTGCGCGGTGTCGACCACAAAGGGACGGATCGGGTCCGCGGCGGTCTGGATCAGCAGCTCACCGGCGACAAGCTGCAGGCGGCGCAACGTGGCGCCATAGTCGACATCGAACGCGCTCAGGGCCTTCAGCCAGACCTGCGTGCCGTCGGTCAGCGCGACGTGGCGCGTTTCGCCCAGCCCCGCGCGATGGTCCGCGCCCCAGGTCGAGGCAGCCAGGGGCAAGGACGTCTGCCGCCACGCCGTCCACCCCAGGCTGGCGATGCCCAGGGCCCCCGCCATCCCCAGCAGCAGTTGCCGGCGAGCGCGCGGCCGGGCCGACGTGGCCTGCCCGAACGCCGTCACGGCGGCGTCCCGGTCAGGACTGGATTGCAGCGGGGAAAAGCGGCGGCCGATGCGTTCGACGTAGCCCCAGGCCTCGCGGTGTTCCGCCGCGCGGTCGATCCATTGCTGCCATTGCTGGCGCTCGGCGGCCGACGCATCGCCGGATCGCAGCAACGCATACCACTCGGCGGCCTGCTCCATCGCGCGATGAGAGGGCTCGCGCGCCTGCGCGGCGCTCATGAGGCGGCCGCCTGCAATGCCGCGGGCAACGGCGGCAGGCCGGCCGGCTCGTCCGCATGTCCTGCCGCCAGGCGCGCCTCAAGCTGCATGCAGCACAGCATGGCCTGGGCGACGTACTTGCGGACCATGCGCGCCGACACGCCCAGCACGTCCGCCACTTCCTGGTCGGTCATCTCGCACGCCACCGCCATGACGAAGGCGTGGGCGGGCTTGGGCGGCAATCCGCGCAGCATCGCGTCGATCTCGCCCAGGGCCTGCAGCACCATGGCCTGATCCTCGGCCGAGGACACCGTGGGCTCGGGCTGCGCGGCCAGGGCGTCCAGCCAGGCCTGCTCCAGGTCGCGGCGGCGCCACAGGTCGATGCACATGCCGTTGGCCATCCGGCGCAGATAGGTCCGGGCATGGCGGGCGTTGTCGAACTTGCACGGGCGCGTCAAGAGGCGCACGAACGCGTCGTGCGCCAGGTCGGCGGCGTCCGCCGCGTTGCCCAGGCGCCAGTTCACCCAGGCCAGCAGCCAGCCGTGGTGATTGCCGTATAGGCTCTCGAAGTCCTGGGATGCCCCTTCCGATCCGCTCACGATCCCGCCCGCACGCGATACCGCTCACATTGCTTATTAATGCGAACGGTTATCAATTAACAAAGCGCAGATTATGGACCGGGGTGGCGAGGTTTGGCAACGGGGGTTTAGGCGATAATCCCGCTGCCCCGACGGGCCCGGCGAAGCCGGCACACAGCCGCGAAGGAAGCGATGAACTGGGACGATGCAAGGATCTTTCTGGCGCTGCAACGGGAAGGCACCCTGCGGCGCGCCGCGCGCGTGGCCGGCGTCGATCAGGCCACGATCGGGCGGCGCATCGCCACGCTGGAACACACCCTGGGCGCGACGCTGTTCCTGCGCAGTTCCACCGGATATACGCTCACGCCCACGGGTGAAAGCGTGCTGCGCGCCGCCGAACGCATGGAGCAATTTGCCCACGACCTGGTGCGGCAGGCCCAAGGCACGGACGGGCGGCTGGAAGGCGAGGTCAAGGTTGCGACGACCGACTCGCTGGCCATGGAATTCGTCATACCAGCCATCGCGGCGCTGCACGTGCAGCACCCCGCCGTGCGTGTCCGTTTGAACGTGTCGACCCAGATGGCCAATCTTGCCCGGCGCGAGGCGGACATCGCCATCCGTAACATCAAGCCCGAGAACCCGGATCTCGTCGCGCGCCAACTGGCCCGCTGGCCAGTGGGCCTGTACGCCAGCGAGCAGTATCTGGAACTGCGCGGCACGCCGTCGGAAGGCGAGGGCCTGCAAGGGCATGACCTGGTGTACTACCAGCCCTACCTCGAAGGCGGCCGCGCGCCCACCATCGTCGGCGAACCGGCCCAGGCGGGCTGCATCGTGGCCACGGCCAATTCCAGCCTGATGCTGCGCGCCATGATCGCCGACGGCATCGGCATCGGCGAACTGCCCGTGCCCATGGCCGAACGCGGCGGACTCGTCCGCCTGTGGCCGGCGCGCGAACGCGCAGGCGGCTTTCCCGTGTGGCTGGTGACGCACCAGGACCTGCGGCACACGGCCCGGGTGCGGGCATTCATCGACGCCGTCGCAAAGCAGTTCGACCCGCCGCCGCAATAGACGGCGATAGTCAGCGACGACTGTCAGCGGTTATTGCCCGCAATTACTGCCGCATTTTTGCATTGGTCGAATTGCAAAACGCTGCGTGATTGCAGCGCGCGGGCTACCTATACTTTTTCGCAGGCCGGTCGGTTTCGCCCGGCATTCGAAGCGTGAGGTTCCCCATGTCGCATTCATCCGCCGTCGCCCCCGCCGCGACGCCAACTCCCGTGGCAACACCGCCCGTAGCAGGCACCGCTGCATGGCGGTACGTCCTTGCCGGGTTCGCCGCCAGCCTGGCCAGCATCGGCCTGGCCCGTTTCGCCTACGCGCCGCTGGTCCCCGCGCTGATCCAGGCGCACTGGTTCTCCTCGTCCAGCGTCGTGTTCCTGAGCGCTGCCAACCTGACCGGCTATCTCATCGGCGCGCTCATCGGCCAGCCGCTGGCGCGGCGCTTTTCCAGCACTCAGGTGCTGCGCGTCATGATGGCGCTGGTCACGCTGGCCTTTGCGGCGTGCAGCCTGCCGCTGTCGATCGGCTGGTTCTTCGGCTGGCGGCTTGCCTCGGGCATCGCGGGCGGCGCCATCATGGTGCTGGCCGCCGCGACGATCCTGCCGCATGTGCCGCGCACACGGCGCGGCCTGGCGGGCGGCGCCATCTTCCTGGGCATCGGCGTCGGCATTGCAGGCTCCGGCACGGTCGTGCCGTGGCTGCTGGGCATGGGGCTGCAGGCCGCATGGCTGGGTCTTGCCGCCATCTCGGCCGCGCTGACCCTGCTGACCTGGCGTGCGTGGCCGGCGCATGGCGCCGCGTCGCGCCGGTTGGCGGACCCCGTGGCGGGCACCCCTTCCCCTGCCCGCCAGCCCTCCGATCACCGCGCCGGCGTGATCCTGCTGTTCGGCCAGTATGGGCTGATGGCCGTAGCGCTGGTCCCGGCAATGGTCTTCCTGGTGGACTTCGTCGAGCGCGGCCTGGGCGCGGGCGCCGCGGCCGGCGCGCGCTTCTGGATTCTCTACGGCGTCGGCGCAATGGTGGGCCCCCCGCTTTACGGCTGGCTGGGCGATCGGCTTGGCCCGCGCCAGGCCCTGCGCGTCGTGCTGGCTGTTCAGGCGATCGCGATGGGCGCCTTGAGCTTCAGCCACCACCATGCATGGCTGGGCGCCGCCGCGCTGGTGGCGGGCACCTTCCCGCCGGGCATCGTGCCGCTGGCGCTGGCGCGCATCCACGACCTGATTCCGCACGATGCCTTTGCGCAAAACCAGGCCTGGAGCCGCGCAACGGTCAGCTTTGCGACCTTCCAGGCGTTGGCCGGTTACGGTTACTCGGCCGTGTTCAGCGCCAGCGGCGGCCAGCACCGGACGATGTTCGTCATCGGCACGGCGGCGCTGATCATCGCGGTCCTGGCCGAGGCCGGCGCGGTGGAAAAGTTGATCGGCCGGCTGCTGCAAGGCAGTCCCCAGCCCTGCGGCCCCGCGCCCGATTGCCGATGACACGCACGCCCGGCGCCTGCCGGGCGTACACGAAGGCTCATCCCAGATACTCCACATTCCCGCACACCGAGATGCTCTGCCCGCTGATCATCGCCCCTTGCTCAGAGCACAGGAACACCACCTGATTCGCCACGTCTTCCGGACGCGTCATGCGGCGCAGCGACACCTTTTCCACAAGCTGCTCGCGCATCGCATCGTTGCTGACCCCGCCGGCTTCGGCGCGGGCGGCGATGATGCGCTCGACGCGGTCGCCCGACACCACGCCCGGCAGCACCGAATTGACGCGGATGTTCGACGGCCCCAGCTCCATCGCCCAGGTCTGGGTCAGCCCGGCCAGCCCGAACTTGCTGGCGCTGTAAGGCGAACGCAAAGAAAAGCCCAGGCGCCCCGCCACGGACGAGATATTGACGATGGCGCCGCCGCCCGCGGCCCGCAGCAGCGGCACCGCGCTGCGCGCGCACAGGAACGTGCCGGTCAGGTTGACGTCCAGCGTGTTGCGCCAGGCGTCCAGCGTCGTGTCCTCGAGCCGGCTGGTCGGCCCGGACACGCCCGCATTGTTGACCAGCACATCCAAGGCGCCCCACCGCGCGCCCAGCGCCTCGAACATCGCCAGCACCTGCGTCTCATCAGACACGTCCGTCCGGCTGACGCTCAACGCGGGCAGGCTTTCTTGCGCCGCCTTGAGCGCATGCTCGTCCACGTCGCAGATATGCACCTCGGCGCCCGCATCCACAAACCTGCGCGCGATCGCCAGTCCGATGCCTTGCGCGCCCGCGGTGACCAGCACGCGGGCGCCTTTCAATGATTCGGTCATGTCATGTCCCGATGTACAAGTGGCGGCGGCGCGGCTCGTGCGCCGCGCCGCCAGACGGTTACGTCACAGTGCGAACTCGGGACGGATGCCGCTTTTCAGCGGCAGGCCCATGATCTCGCGCGCCTCGGCGGGCGTGGCCGGCTCCATGTCCATTTCGCGGATGATGCGCACGATGCGCTCGGTCAACTGCACATTGGTGGCCAATTCGCCATGCCGGTAATACAGGTTGTCCTCCAGCCCGACCCGCGCGTGGCCGCCCAGCAGCAGCGCGCTGATGTTGGCCTCCAACTGCGACGGCCCGATGCCGCTGACGCAGAAGACGCTGTTCTTGGGCAGCAGATCCACCATCATCTGCAGATGCCGCGGCGAAAACGGCATGGCGTTCTGGAAGTTGCGATGCACGTTCATGACCAGGTTGATGAAGTGCGGGCCTTCGTCCAGGTCCTCGTTGATCAGCGTCGTCACGTCCTGCAGGATGTGCGTTGGACTGAACACCTCCCACTCGGGCTTGATGCCGCGCGCCTTCATGCCGGCGGCCAGCTCGCGCCCTTTGCTGAGCGGCGTGTTCATCAGGTATTCGCGGTCGCCGAACGCCAGATTCAGCGTGGTGGCGTCCAGTGTGCACATCTCCGCGCCCGCGTCCATGCCCTTCAGACGCTCCTCCCACAGAATCTCCCACGTGCCGGGCGAGGTCTCGGCGACCATGTCGCCATGCACCCCACCGCCCGTGGAGTTGTTCAGCACGATGTCGCAGCGCTCGCGAATCAGCTGGTTCATCTTCCGGTAGACGGCGGCGTCGCACGTCGCCAGATCATCCGCACGCCGCGCATGCAGCGCCACCACGCTCGCGCCCGCGTTATAGCAGCGGTAGACATCCTCCGCGATCTCCGCGGGCTGCGTCGGCAGGTGCGGATTCTGGCTTTTCAGGGCCATGCCCCCGGTCGGGGCGATGGTCACGATGACTTTGCGTTTGGCCATGCGAGTTCTCCTAGGATTTCCACAGCGCGCAGCGGCTTTCGGACTGCTTCGTGAAGGCCTCGTTGCCGTCGATGGCCTGCACCACCGTGAAGTAATCCCACGGCTCCTTCGACTGGTCCGGGCTCTTGACCTGCAGCAGGTACATGTCATGCACGACGCGGCCATCGGGACGCACCACGCCGTCCTTGATGTACATGTCGTTCAGCTTGTTCTCGCGCAAGTACGCCAGCACCTTGTCGGCGTCGTCCGTGCCGGTTGCCTTGACCGCGCGCAGGTACTGCAATGCCGCCGAATAATCGGCCGCCTGCAGCGACGACGGCATGGCCTGCCGGCGGTCGAAGAACTTGCGGCTCCACGCGCGCGTCTCGTCCGACGCATTCCAGTACCAGCTGTCGGTCAGGTACATGCCCTGCGCGGCCGGCAGGCCCATCGCGTGGATGTCGTTGATGAACATGATCATGCCCGCCAGCTTCATCGACTTGGTGATGCCGAACTCGTTCGCCGCCTTGATTGAATTGGTCGCGTCCGCACCCGCATTGGCCAGCGCCAGGATCTCGGCCTTGCTGCTTTGCGCCTGCAACAGGAATGACGAGAAATCGCTGGCGGCCAGCGGATGCTTCACACTGCCGACGACCTTGCCGCCGCCGGACTCAACCACCTTGGTGGTGTCGGCCTGCAGCGCGTGCCCGAAGGCGTAGTCGGCCGTCAGGAAGTACCAGCTTTTGCCGCCCGCCTTGACCACCGCCGCGCCCGTGCCGCGCGCCTGCGCCACGGTGTCGTAGGCATAGTTCAGCGTGTAGGGCGTGCATTGCTCGTTGGTCAGCGCGGGCGCGCCGGCGCCGACCACGATGATCGGCTTCTTCTTGTCCGCCGCCACCTTCGACATGGCCAGCGCCGTGCTTGAATTGGTGCCGCCGATCAGCATGTCCAGGCCGCGCTGGTCAAACCATTCGCGCGCCTTGGCCGACGCCACGTCAGCCTTGTTCTGGTGGTCCGCGGTCAAAAGCTCGATCTTCTTGCCGTTGATCTGCCCGCCCATTTCCTCGATCGCCATCTTGATGGCTTCGGCGCCGCCAGGACCATCCGGCCCCGAGTAGACGCCGGACATGTCGGTGATGAATCCGATGCGGATCACGTCGTCGGACACTTGCGCCTGCGCGGCCGTGGCGGGCAGCAGCGTGGCGGCAATGGCGCCGGCAATGGCGGTGGCGGACAGCAGGCGTGGCATTGACAACATACCGGTCTCCTCTTATGGTTTTTGGCCCGTGGGCGTCAAACATTCTGCGGTCCGGCTGCCCCTGCGGACAGTCATCACGTTGACAAAGAACCCTAGGGTTTACCTGGGCCGCATTCCACCTCCAGACAGGGAATGAACATGCGCGAACCGCCTGCCCTGGCGGGCAACGACGCGACCGCCGTGAATCGCAGGCCGGCGCGCAGTGCCGTGGACAAGATGCTCGACGTGGTGCCCTGGTACAAGGGACTGCCCGAACTCGAGCGCGATGTGGTGCGCGCCGAACTGCGCACGGTGTCGCTGGCGACGGGCGAATACCTGTTTCGCGCGGGGTCCCGCTCGCCTGGCTGGTATGGCGTGGTCGAAGGCCTGGTGAAGTGGTCGTCGCCCGGCACCGATGGCCGCACGTTGTCGCTGGCCGGATTCAGCACGGGAAGCTGGTTCGGCGAAGCCACCATGATCCGCCGCGAACGCTTCGAATACGAAGTCGTCGCCCTGCGCCCCAGCCGAATCGTGATCCTGCCGCGCGACACCTGCGAACGCCTCTGGAACAACAACATCGAATTCACCAAGGCGTTGATGACGCATCTGGCGCAGCGGGTGAACTGGCTGATGGGCTGCTACACGGGCAACGTGCTGCTCGACGTCGACACCACGGTCGCGCGCGCCGTCGCGGCGCAACTGGACGCCGAGGTCCATTCCGGCACAAAGGGCCGGCTGCGGATCTCGCAGGAAGAGATCGCCGGCCTGTGCGGCGTCTCGCGCCAGCGCTGCAACACCGCGCTGACCCGGTTGGCGCGCGAAGGCGTACTGCAAACGCACTACGGCGGGTTGACGGTGCTGGACAAGGAGGCGTTGTACCGGTGCGCGAAGATCAGCCGCAATCCGGCATAATGCCCGGGCTGCCGCCGATCACGCGGCGCCGACACGAACGGCAACGCCGCGGCAAAGCGCAATCTTGCTTGCTTCGCAGAACTGTTCTGCAGATCGATGGGGTAATCGGCCGGTCGGATAAAAATTATCATCGGCATGTAAGACAACCCCTGGCCGGGAGCCTGATTCCGGCCTACCCAGCCGCCAGCGTCAAAGCATAAGAATCCGGCCCGCGGAAGGCACGGTCCCCGCATGGCGGCGGGAACCTGGAGAGAGACAGATGCGCAAGCTCACGCGCCGCGGCTTCATCGCGGCCGGAACCCTCATGATGTTTGCCCGGCCGGTGCTGGCCGCGGCCAAGCCCGTGACCCTGATCGTTCCCTATGCCGCGGGCGGCCCCAACGACAATTTCGCGCGCCTCCTGGCCGAAGGCATGGGCGCCGAGCTGGGCATGAACTTCATCGTCGAGAACAAGCCTGGCGCCAACGGCATCATCGGCACATCGCAGGTCGCACGCGCGCCCGCCGACGGCAGCATGCTGCTGATGGGCGGCTCCGGACCTCTGTCGCTGAACATCCTGCTGCGCCCCAGCCTGAACTACGGCTTCGACAGCTTCAAGTCCGTCGCCATGATGTTCGACGGCCCGCTCACGATCACCGTGCCCGCGAAGATGGGTGTCAATTCCCTCTCGGAGCTGGTGGCCTATGCAAAAAAAGAGAATCGCGCGCTCACCTACGGATCGCTAGGCCCCGGCAGCGTCACCGATCTATACGGGCTGATCATGTCCAAGACGCTGGGCATCCCGCTGACCGCCGTGCCCTACAAGAGCACACCCACCAGCCTGATCGACCTCATCACCGGGCGCAACGATCTCTCCTACATGACGCCCATCGCCCTGGCCGACCACCAGAAGGCGGGCGCGGTGAAGATCCTGGCGCTGACAACCGACCAGCGCGATCCGGCGTTGCCGGAAGTGCCCTGCGTGACGGAACTGGGTTATCCCCAGCTCAAGGCCAGCTATTGGACGGCGTTGCACGCGCCCAAGGGAACGCCCGACGCGATCGTAGAGGCCTATTCCGCGGCCGCCATCAAAACCGTCCAATCCGAGAGCTTCCGAAAGCTGCTCGTGGCCAACGGCCAGACCGAGAAGGCCGGCGGCCCGCAGGCACTGGAAGCGCAACTGGACGCCGACCGGCAATATTGGGGCAAGGTCATCCAGGAAAACCACATCGTTCTCGATTGAGCCAGCCCTTCTCCCAATGACAAGCCCGCCAATTTGGCGGGCTTGTCTGTTCAGGCTGATGCGGTCATTCGTTCATTGGATCTGCGCCGGCGCGATGCCGTGCGTGGCGGACTGGAAGTTGATCACCGGACGCGCTTCCCGGCAGGCGGTCCTGCGGATCTTGCCCACGATGAGATCATGCGTGCCCAGTTTCTCGGTGCAGACGATGTCGCACTCGATGCTGGCCAGCGCATCGGGCAACACGGGCGCGCCATGTTCGTTCATCACCCAACCGCCTTGAGCGAACCGCGCCCTGCCCTGAGGATTCTTCATGAAGGCCTCGATCACTTCGGCATGGCCTTCTCCCAGGATGTTGGCGACGAACCGGCCGTTTCGCAGCAGCGGCGCATGCGCCGACGCGGTCTGCTGCACAAAGAATCCGACCATGGGCGGATCGGCAGAGATCGACGTGAGGCTGGAAACGATCATCCCCGCCATGTCGGCGCCGTCGCCCGTGCTGATGGCGCTGATGCCCGCCGGCAGCGAGCGCATAGCCGCCTTGAAGTCATCGACCGACACCACCTCGTCGCAATCGTTGACCACCATGTGCGCGCGGATGTCGCCGCGTTCATCGACCCATCCATGCCGCGCAGCGTAATCCACCATCTTCGTGAAACTGGCCTCCCAAGCTGGATCGCCCGCGTGCTGCGACAGAAAGCGCAGCACCGACGGCGACAGCCGCACGTGCCTTTCGTCCTCGCGCCGGCCAATGCGGGCGATCGCACGTTCGAGCCTATCCGCGGGCTGCGGATCCGCCATGACATCCAGGCGGCCGAAATCAGCCGCATCGCGCAGCGCAATCGCGCCGGCATTGCTCAAGTAGATACGCATGTTGCCCTCCTTCAGGCAAGGACGGTCGTACTGCCGACTTCCTTGCGGATCGCGGGAATGATCTTGTCGCCCCAGAGTTCGATCTGCTTGAGCATCGTCTTCTGGTCGAAATCGCCAAGCTGCGTTTGCAGCGCGATGTGCTTGGGCCGCAGGATGCTGATCTCTTCCAGCATCTTGTCGATGACTTCATTGACCGACCCCACCGGCAGGTTCTTGCGAAGCTGCTCGAAGGTAGGATCGGTTTCCGACGGCACTTCCTTGACCATGTAGCCGTCGTCGCTCTGCGCGCGGCGGAACTTCAAGCTTTCGGAAATGCGGCGCTGGAAGCGTGCGCAATCCAGATAGGCGTCGATCTCGGCTTTGTTGTCCGACGCGTAGCCGCAGCGCAGGAAGCCGAACTTCACATCGCGATCCAGGTCCTTGCCATTGTCGTCCGCCACCTTTTCCAGCCGGCCTCGCAGCTCGGCGATGGCGTCGTTGCCCTTGAGCAGCGCCGTCACGAACAGGTTGTGGTTCTCGCGAACGCCGCGGCCCAGCGTCACCGGATTGCCCGACGTGATCCACAGCGGCGGCATCGGATCCTGTACACAGCGCACCGCGATCGAGCTGGGCGGAATCTTCAGGAACTTGCCGTCATGCTCGAAGATCTTCTGCGTCAGACCCTTGGGGATGACGTCCAGGAACTCATTGAAGATCGCGCCCGACTCTTCCAACTGCACGCCGAAGCGCTCGAACTCGAACTGCTGATACCCGGATCCCACACCCAGTTCCAGGCGGCCGTTGGACACCGTGTCCACGAAGCCGACCTCGGCCAGGAAACGCGCTGGGTGATACAGCGGCAAAATGCACACCGCCGTGCCCAGACGGATGCGGCTGGTCTTCGCGGCCGCATGCGCCACCGTCATCAACGGCGACGGCGACAGCGAGTAGTTGTTGAAGTGGTGCTCCGCGTACCAGGCCGTGTTGAACCCGGCTTGCTCGGCCGCCACCGTCTGCTCGATGGAGTTGTTGATGACTTGCGCGGAGGACTGGTGGTAACCTCGTTGCTGCGCCAGAATGAATACGCCGAATTCCATTGTGTCTCCTCATTGATGCTTGAATCCTTGAGGAAATTCTAGAGGCCGGTAGTCATGGGCTGGAATACAAGAAAAGCGGCGTTCTGTGCTGCATAAAGTGGAGGAATGATGGACAGACTGCGCGCAATGGAGCTCTTTCTGTCGATCTCGAAGACCGAGAGCTTCTCGGAAACCGCGCGCCAGTTCGGCATCTCCGCCACCTCGGTGTCGCGCATGATCACCGACTTCGAAAACGAGCTCAACGTGAAGCTCCTGCTGCGTTCCACACGGCAGGTGGTGCTGACCGAAGCGGGCCAGGAATACGCGCGCCAGCTCGAAACCATCCTCTGGAACATCAACGAGGCGCACCGCAACATCACCGAAATCCGCGCCGCGCCCAAGGGCATCCTGCGTGTGCATTCGCGCATGATGTTCGGCCTGGGCGTGCTGCCGCAGCTTGTCGCCGCATTCCGCGAGGCCTATCCCGAGATCCACATCGAACTCGTGCTGTCGGAAGCCAAAACCGATCTGCGGCGCAACAACTTCGACATCGACTTTCGCATCTCGCCGCCCGTCGAAGCCGGGCTGAAGCGGCGCATCCTGTTCAAGAGCGAACGATACCTGGTGGCCTCGCCGGCGTACCTGGCGAATCGCGAACTGCCTACGCGGCCGGCGGACATCGCGCAGCATGACTGCCTGGCCTACCTGCTGCCAGGCGACCAGACGTGCTGGCGCTTCAAGCAGGGCGACACGATCGACGAAGTGCTGATCAAGCCCCGGCACGTCACCAACAACGGCGTGGCCTTGCTGGAACTGGCCCGGCTGGGCGAAGGGATTGCGCTGCTGGACGACTACACCGTGCACCACGACATCGAGCGCGGCACGCTGGTGCGGCTATGCCCCGATTACCGGGTCACCAACACGACGTTTGAAGAAGGCATGTACGCCACCATCCTGGACACCGCGATGATCCCCGTGAAGATCCGGCTGTTCCTGGACTTCGTGGCCTCGCACGTATCCGGCGCGGAACTGCGCTTTGCGGCGTACGGCAAGCCAGCCGCCAGCGACTGACGCGCCGGCAGGCCTCAGCCTTGCGGCCGGATCCGGCAATGCGGACGCGGCGCGCCGGCATAACCCGTGCCGCGTACGCGCAGCAGTGCACCATCCATCGGGCCGTCCGCCGACAGGCGTCCGCTGTCGCTGATGGAGGTGACGTACAGGTCGGCCAGTCCGTCCCCGGCAAAACACAGCGACGCTGGATGCGCGACCGGCAGGTCGATGCGCACATCCAGCTTTCCGTCGCGGTCGAACCTGGCAATGGCGCCGGCATGCACCAACGCCGTCCATAACCCGCCGTCGCGGTCGAAACAGCAGCCGTCGGGCGCCGACCCTAGCGCGTCCGTATCGACGAAGACGTCGCGTTCCGACAATCTGCCCTGCGCGTCCATGCGGTAGCGGTAGATCTTGCGCACCGAACTGTCGCACACGTAAAAGTGCGTGCCATCCGGATGCAGGGCCGGCCCGTTGACCACCCCCAGCCCCGCGTCGATGCGGTCAAGGCGGCCGGCGGGATCCAGGCGGTACAGGCCGCCCAGCGGCGGCTCCCCGGCCTCGCGGTAGATATGCATGGTCCCCGCCACGAAGCTGCCGTCCGGCAGGGGCGTGCCGTCGTTCAACCGCAGATTCGGGTGGCTGTCCTCGATACTCGCCAGCATCCGCAGGCTGCCGTCCGCCGGCCAAAAGCGCGCAAACGACTCCTTCAGCGCCACCACCAGCTCGTCCTCGCCATTGAACGCAAAGGAACCCAGCGGCGCAGGCAACTGCCAGCGTTGCACGCTGCCAGAGTCGGGGTTCACGGCCAGGATCAGCCCCTTGCGGCAATCCGCCATCCACAGCAGCCCGCGCGCCGCATCCCAGACCGGACATTCGCCCAGGGCTGCGCGCAGCGTCCCGATTTGTTCAATCAGCATCTTCCGCCTCGCTCCTTATTAGCCGGCTTTCCACCGACTTTTTTCCCCATGGTATCGGCTTGGCGTGGGCCGGAATATGCGGCATTCCTGCAGAACACAACCACCGTTTTTGGCGTAGATCGCGCAGGAGCCCCTACCTAAAATCAAAAAAAAGTCCGGCGCCGCCCGGCACGGACTGCGGACAAGACAGGTCGATCCGACCCGAGGAGACTTCCATGCAGCACGCCCACGGCGCCCGGCGCCCCACTGTCCATGCCCAGTCGAACGAGGTGCGCGCATGAGCGACACCCCCGTCAAGTTCGAAGTCAACGAGGGCGTTGCCCTGGTCACCCTGAACAACGCGCCGGTCAACGCGCTGAACCGCAACATGCGGCGGCGCATCGTGGCGATCTTCGACGAGATCTCCGAGCGCGAGGACATCCGCTGCGCGGTGCTGACCGGCAACGGCACGGTCTTTTGCGCAGGCGCGGACCTGAAGGACCGCCCCAACGCCGACATTGCCGGCGACTTTCTGGAACACAACCGCATCACCCGCGAGACCGGCAACGCCATCAAGGAGTGCGCCAAGCCGGTCATCGCCGCCGTCAACGGCGCGGCGCTCGGCGCCGGCCTTGGACTCATGGCTGCCTGCGACATCATGTATGCGTCCGATAACGCCACGTTCGGCATGCCCGAGATCAACGTCGGCCTGGCCGGCGGCGCTTCCATGCTGCGCACGCTGTTCGGGCGCTCGACGCTGCGCCGCATGTTCTACACCGGACAGCGCTTGACCGCGCACGACCTGCTGCGCCGCAACGTGCTGGAAGACGTGCTGCCCCCTGATCAGCTGTTGCCCGCCGCGTTGGCGCTGGCGCACGAAATCGCCGCCAAGGCGCCGCTCGCCGTGCTGTACGCCAAGCGCGCGGCCAACATGGTGGACCTGATGCCGCAGCGCGACGCCTATCGCTTCGAGCAGGACTTCACGATGGCGCTGGCCAAGACCGAAGACGCGCGCGAGGCCCGCATGGCGTTCCTGGAAAAGCGCCAGCCGCAATTCAAGGGGCGTTGAGCATGACGCAGCAGAATCAACGCCCCGGTGCGGGGCTGGCCCCCTTTTTCCAGGCGTCGGGCATCGCCGTGATTGGCGCCTCCGATGAGGTCACCAAAATCGGCGGTCGCCCCGTCCACATGCTGATCAAGCATGGCTATCGCGGCGCCGTGTATCCCATCAACCCCAAAGGCGGCACCATCCAGGGGCTGCCGGCCTACACGTCGGTGAAAGACACGCCGGCAGCGCCGGAACTCGCCATCCTGGCCGTGCCCGCCGCCGCCACGCCTGCCGCGCTGCGCGACTGCGCCGCGCGCGGCGTGAAGGCGGCCATCGTCCTGTCGGCCGGCTTCACCGAAGCCGGTCCGCAAGGCGCGGCGCTACAGTCCGAACTGGTGGCGATCGCTCGCGAACACGGCATGCGCGTCCTGGGCCCGAATTGCCTGGGCACCGTCAACGTCGCCGAGCGCCTGATCGGCTCATTTTCGATCGCGCTGGAGGAGAACATGCCGCCGGTCGGCCACGTGGGCATCGTGTCGCAGTCCGGCAACGTGGGCAGTCACACCATGCAGAGCGTCGCCCGGCGCGGCATGGGCGTCAGCCGCTTCATCGCCACCGGCAACGAGGCGGATGTGGACGCCGCCGACGGCATTGCCGCGCTGGCCGAGGATCCGGACACGCGCATCATCCTGTGCTGCATGGAAACTTGCCGCGACGCCGGTAAGCTCATCGCGGCGCTGCGCCTGGCACGTGATCAAGGCAAGCCCGTCATCATCCTGAAGATCGGCTCCACGGAAAAAGGCCAGGCGGCCGCCGCCTCGCACACGGGCGCCCTTACTGGCTCGGACGCGGTGATCGACGCGGTCTTCCGCCGGCACGGCGTGCTGCGCGTACGCTCTGTTGAAGCGTTGATCGACATCGGCCACGCGGGCTCGCTGCTCATGCCCGACCGCCTGCCGGCCAACGACGCGGTCACGCTCGTTGCCGCGTCCGGCGGCTTCGGCATCATGATGGCCGACGCCATGAGCGACGCCGGCCTTGCGCTGCCCGCGCTCGCACCCGACACCCAGCGGCGCATCCTGGAAGCCGTGCCCACGGCCAGCACCGGCAATCCGGTGGACGCGTCCGCCCAGATGTCCAGCCGCCCCGACATCCTGCTCAAGATGCTGACGGCCCTGCTGGACGATCCGTCGGCCAGTTCGCTGGCGCTGTTCATGTCGCTGTCGCTCTACAACACCCGGCTGCGAGGCATCTATCTGGAAGCGCTGGCCCAGGTGCGCACCAGCCATCCAGACCGCCTGCTGATGGTCATCAGCCAGGGGCCCGCCGACGCCGTCGAACAGATCAACGCGCTGGGCATTCCGGTGTTCTCCAGCATCGACGCCGCGGCGACGGGGCTGTCGGGCCTGGTGAAGCTGGGCAAGCTGCGCGCGGCCGCTTATGCCGACACGGCGCTGCCCGCCGCCGAACCCGTCGATCCCGCGGTGTTCCGCAACGAATTCCACGCCAAGCAGGCGCTGCGCAACGCCGGCATCGACGTGCCGCGCGAATTCATCGCCCGCAGTGCCGACGACGCGGTGCGCGCGGCCGAGGCCATCGGCTACCCCGTCGTGCTCAAGATCGCCTCCGAAGACGTCGCGCACAAGACAGAAGCCGGCGGTGTGGTGCTCAACGTGGCCGATGCCGACGCCGTGCGCGACGCCCACGCCCGCATCCTGGCCAACGTCGCGCGCCATGCGCCCGGCGCCCGCATCGATGGCGTCCTGGTCGCGCCGATGGTCGCGGGCGGCACCGAACTGATCGCCGGCGTGTCGCAAGACCCCGTCTTCGGCCCCATCGTCATGGTCGGCATGGGCGGCATCTACGCCGAGGTGCTGAAGGACGTGGCCGTGCAGGCCGCGCCCGTGACCGAGGACGAGGCCGCGGAAATGATCCGCTCGCTCAAGATGTTTGCCATCCTGGACGGCGCGCGGGGCCAGCCCAAGGCCGACATCGCCGCCGCCGCGCGTAGCTTGGCGCGCCTGTCGGCCTTCGCGTACCGCCATCGCGACGACGTCGCCGAGATCGACATGAACCCCATTCTGGTCCGGCCGCAGGGCCAAGGCGTGGTCGTCCTGGACGCGCTGATGATCCCGCGGGCCGCGCCCGCCCATTGAGGACAGCCATGCAATTCGAACAACTTGCCACGGTCCCTGACCCGGGCGCAGGCCCCGAGGTCTATCGCCAGCATGCGCGCACCTGGCTGCGCGCCAACCTGCCAGATTTCATGCGCGCCGACAGCCCGGACTGGCGCGCGCCCACGCTTGCCGAGAGCAGCGCCTGGGAGGCCGCGATGTATCAGGCCGGACTCGCCGGCATGACGTGGCCCAAGGCCTACGGCGGCCACGGGTTGACGCTGCGCGAGCACCTGGCGGTGAACAAGGAGATCGGCGCGCTGCCCATGCCGGAAAGCGTCAGCTCGATCGGCAAGGAACTGGCCGGGCCGATCATCATGGCCGTCGGCACCGAGCAACAGAAGCAGGAATTCCTGCCCGCGATTCTGGCGATGCGGCAGTACTGGTGCCAGGGGTTTTCGGAACCGGACGCCGGCTCGGATCTGGCACGGCTGCGCACCAAGGCCGTGCAGGAAGGCGGCACGTGGCGCATCAACGGGCAGAAGATCTGGACCAGCGGCGCGGCCAAGGCGCATTACTGCCTGCTGCTGACACGCACCGGCACGGTGGCCGACAAACATCGCGGCCTGCTGATGTTCGCCGTGCCGATGGACACGCCGGGCATCCGCGTCGTTCCCATCAAGTCCATCGACGGCAAGGAATCCTTTGCCGAGGTGTTCTTCGACGACGTGGTGGTTCCCGACAGTGCACGCCTGGGCGCGCCGGACGAAGGCTGGAACGCCGCCATCCGCGTGCTGTCCATCGAGCGCGCCACCAACCGCATGTATCGCCCGTGGCGCTTCGAGTGCGAATTGCGCCAGCTCATTGCGGCCTGCAAGTCCGATGCGCAACTGGCGCCCGCGCTCGACGACGGCTATGTCCAGCGCCGCGTCGGCGATCTGGTCAGCGAAATCGACGGATTGAAGGGGCTGGTCGAGCTCACGGTGGCGCGCATGCTGCGTGGCGAGACCATCGGCGCGCGCGGATCGCTGACCAAACTTTATTGGTCGGAATGCCACCAGGCCTTTGCCGGCCTGGCGCTGTCTCTGCTGTCGCAGGTCGGCCCGCACTCCAGTCCCCTGGCGCGCCGCGCCCAGAAGGCCTTTACCACCGCCTACCTCTTCTCGCGCGCCGAGACGATCTACGCCGGCACCACCGAAGTGCAGCTGGACGTCATCGCGCAGCGCGTCATGAATCTGCCCAAGGACCTGACATGAGCCACGAAGAACTGCGGCCCGAGGAATTCGCGCAGGCCGCCGAAGCCGCGATCACCGACGCCCTGTCCCGCCCGGATGCCGGCGCCATGGCGCAGGTGCTGGCGCAGGCCGGCCTGACCGGCGTGATGGCGGCCGAGGAAGACGGCGGGCTGGGCCTCTCGCTCGATTTCGCGCTGCCGATCGCGCACGCCGCCGGACGCCTGCGCCTGCCGCTGCCGCTGCCCGAACAGATCCTGCTTGCCAGCGCACTGGCCGGCACGCCGCAGGCCGCCGCGCTGGCCGCCGGCGAGCGCCTGGCCGGCATCGCGTGGCAAGGCAGCCTGCAGTCGGGCCATGCCCGTCTGGACAATGGCCCGGCGGACTGGGTGCTGGTGGCTGACGGCGAGGGCGCCGCGCTGCTCGATGCCAGCGCCCTGCCCCGCGACGAACAGGCGGCGCTCGATCCCGATCATCCGCAAGCCTGGATCGCGCTGGACGGCGCGCCCGTGCTGGCGCGCTTGGATGCTCGCGCCTGGGACGCGCTCCAGCGCAAGGCCCATCTGCTGCTTGCCGAGTTCGCCAACGGCGCCGCCGAAGGCGCCCTGCAGGCCGCGGCCGAGTACATGGCGACCCGCGTGCAGTTCGGCCGCCCCCTGTCGGCCAAGCAGGCCGTGCGCCACCTCCTGGCCCGCATGCGGCTGCTGCAGGACGTGTCCAGCGCCGCGATCCGCCGCGCCACGCAAGCCGACGAATACGGCGCGCCGCGCGAGACGCGGCCCGCGCTGGCCGGCGCGCTCGCCAACGCGGCTTTCGTCATCGAGAAAGCCATCCACCTGCACGGCGGCATGGGCTTCACGTGGGAACTGCCCCTGCATCGCGCCTTGCGCGCAGTGCGCAAGCTGGACGCCGCCTTCGCGGGTCTGGCCAGCGGCAACGGCCGCGCATTCATCCAATCGGTATAGGAAGACACCATGGCACAAGATCTCGCCGGGCGCGTCGCGCTCGTCACCGGCGCGGGCGCCGGCATCGGCCGGGCCACCGCGCGCCTGCTCGCCGCGCGCGGCGCCACGGTCGGCGTCAACGACCTCAAGCAGGAATTGGTGGACGAGACCGTCGCCGGCATCATCGCCGCAGGCGGCAAGGCCTTTCCCGTCGTGCAGAACGTCGCCACGCGTGAAGGTATCGGCCAAGCGGTGCGACAGGCCGCCGAACAGGACTCGCGCCTGGACATCCTGGTCAACAACGCGGCCTGGGTCCGCTATCAGAGCGTGCTGGAGATTCAGCCCGATACGCTGGAACGCATGCTGGACATCGGTTTCAAGGCCGTGATCTGGGGCATCCAGGCCGCCGCCGAGGTCATGGACCCCGAACGCGGCGGCGCCATCGTCAACGTGGCGTCAACCGCGGCGCTCAAGTCCGCCCCCAGTTCGATGGTGTACTCCGGCATCAAATCAGGCGTGCTGGGCGTGACGCGCGCGGCGGCCGCCGAACTGGGCGCGCGCCGCATCCGGGTGAACGCCGTGTGCCCGTCAGCGGTACCCACGGAAGGCACGCAGCGCAACCGCAACGCCGAGCGCGACGCGCGCCGCGTCGCAAGCACGCCGATGGGCCGACTGGGCTCGGTGGACGACATTGCCGACGCCATCGTGTTCCTGGCCAGCGACGAGGCGCGCTTCATCACCGCGCAGGCGTTGGTGGTCGACGGCGGCATCACGTTCACGACGCTCTGATGGACACCGTCCTGCTCACCGGCGCGGCCAGCGGCATCGGCCGGGCGACGGCCCGCCGGCTGGCCGCTGCGGGCCATCGCTGCGTGCTGGTCGATCGCAACGCGCCGGCGTTGCGGGCGCTGCAGGCGGAACTGCCCGTCCGCGCAGGCCAGAACCATCTTGCCTGCGTGACGGACCTGACCGATGCCGGGCAGATAGCGGCGCTGGCGGACGGCATGCCGCGACTGGACGCCATCATCAACAACGCGGGCATGACGGACAGCAGCAACCGTCCCACCGTCGACCAGACGGACGAGGACTGGCAGCGGCTGCTGGACCTGAACCTGCACGCGCCCGCGCGCGTGGTCAGCGCCCTGCGCGGCTGCCTCGCCGCGGGCGCGCGTGTCGTCAACGTGGCCTCGGGCGCGGGGCTGCGCGCCATCCCGTGGCGCGGCGGCTACAGCCCCAGCAAAGCCGGCCTGATCGCGCAAAGCCGCGCGCTGGCGCAGGCCGACCCCGGACTTCGCGTCACCGTGCTGTGCCCGGGATATGTGCAAACGGAACTGGTGAACGGCCTGATCACATCCGGCCGCCTGGACCCCGCGCGCGCGGTCGCCAAGATTCCGCTGGGCCGGCTGGCCGATCCCGACGAGATCGCCTGCGCGCTGGTCTTTGCAGCAGGTGCGCAGGCCAAGCCCCTGGCAGGCAGTCT
>Ga0213828_1001005_pt1 | contig 24663 bp, 27 predicted proteins | sample MC6MC0897MG_FD_180664 | JGI IMG/M metagenome (GOLD analysis project Ga0213828, IMG submission 180664) | Enriched soil aggregate microbial communities from Iowa State University, Ames, United States - MC6-MC0897-MG | ecosystem: Environmental > Terrestrial > Soil > Unclassified | place: USA: Iowa... | reverse complement strand
ATTTAATACTTTATTTATATATCCTAACCTCTAGCAATTGACATAATTGAAGGGCAATACAAGCTCTGCTTTTAACCCTTTGCCAATCTCACTTGATAGAATCAAGTATCCCTGATGTGCCTTTGTAATTCTTTCAACCATTGGTAGCCCTAAGCCATGTCCATTGGGGTTAGGACGTTTTCTTTTAGAAGAAAAGGGGAGTTCCAATAGATTAGGTATTTCATTTTGAGGAATACCATTACCATTATCCTCCACGATAAAACTACAGGTCCTATTACTTTCATTAAAGGATGTTTGTAAAATTATCACACAGCCGTCGGGATTATGGTTAATACTATTTTGTACCAGATTAATAATGGCACGCTTTAGTAGCCGCTCATCCCCATTGACTTGAATTCTTTCATCTGAAATTTTCACTTCTATTTTGAATCGTTCATCTAATTCGTTATTTAGAAATTCGGATGCGATTTGTCTTGCCAAAACAGAAAGGCGAATTTGCTTTATGTTTAATGGCTGCATTTCATATTCTAGCATTGAAACAAGGTTTAAATCACTTACAAGAGATCGTAGATACTCTGCTTGTTTACGGATAATGCTAGCTTGCCTTCTTTGTTCTGAAGGAATATCTATATTTTCTTCCAAATCACTTGCATAGCCAAGTACCATTGAAAGTGGAGTTCGGATATCGTGTGAAATACCCGCGATCCAGTTGGCACGTGCTTCATCCCTTTCTTTTAAACTATCATTTTTTTCGAGAAGTAAAGCCGTTGCACTGTTTACGTTTTGTGCAAGGTCGGCTAATATACCTTTTGGCTCTATAAATGCCTCTTTATCCTCACCTAGAGCTTGTATCCCTTGTGCTAGTGGACGGACAGAGCGAATCAGTCTATAGCCGATAAGAAGAGACAATAATAATGCCAAACCAATATTTATAATAAGTAGAGCAACCACCCTTAATGGTAATGAAGAGACCCAGTTTGTTGGAAGTATATACTGATATTTTGCAAAGCTGTCTTTCGGAAATCCGACAACTACCAACCCTTCAGCATGCTCCCATACAAAAACAGGATAATCCTTTAAGTAGCTTTGGGTGAACTTGGCTACTTCGGTTAACGAGTAGATTTTCGGAATTTCGTCTGGGAGCATATAATTCCATGCTACTTGTCCTGAATCATTAATTAACATTGCCCATGCGTGACTGTCCCTTAGTAATTTTATTGTTGTGTTATCTGCAGAATAAGTATTGGACGAGTGGTGCAAGCCCTCTGCTACATTTTGAACAATGGCGGCAGGAGAATCCCCTTTGTTCATACCATTGAATATCCAAACACCTAATAGGATAAAGTTGAAAACTAGTAAAAAAGCAGAAATCATCATAGTTGAACCGATAAAACGCTTTAAAATACGTAGTGTGCCTTCCATCACTTCTCTCCCTTTACCATCAGCTTATATCCGAGCCCTCGAATAGTCAGTAAGTATTTAGGTTTAGAAGGATTAGCCTCTATCTTTTCGCGAATCCGGCGAATATGTACCATTAATGTGTTTTCATAACCATAATAATCATCTCCCCATGCAGCCTGACAAAGTGCATCACTTGTGACAATGCGGTTTCGATTGTTATATAGCTTAAGTAGCAATGCATGTTCTTTTGCCGTTAAATGATATTGGTTATTGTCATTCTGAACAATCCCACTTTCAAAATCAATATGATAGTTTCCTAATTGAAACACAGGACGCTGTTCCTGTTTTGGAGGTGAATAAACACGTCTCAAAACTGAGGATAGACGGAGAACTAGTTCTCTTGGTAAGAAAGGTTTAACTATATAATCATCTGCACCTAGTCCAAGTCCTAGCAAACGATCTTCATCTTCACCTCTTGCCGTTAAAAAGAGGACAGGCATATTTGATGTTTGACGTAAATTCGATAGAAGGGAAAACCCATCGCCATCAGGGAGCATTACATCTAAAATAGCTAGATCAGGTTTCACAGCATGACAAACTTCTAATGCTTCAGCACAACTAGAAGCTTGATAAATCCGTCCGAATCCTTCTTTGCGCAAGAATCCATCTACCATATTCCTTAACTCGTATTCATCATCTACAATAAGCAGCTTCTTGTTTTTAATATCCGCCATATAAAATCACCCATAATAATTATACAATACTCTTTTCTAAATTCCTTTTATTATCCAGTAAGTATGATGATTTAAGGTTAGCGTAACCTTCATTTCAGGTTAACGAAAGGTTAAGTTTTTATCTTTGTGAAAAGAACATGGTTAAACAAATTGGAGGAAGATAAAATGAACCAAATCGTTACTACTCAAAATCTTTCTAAACGGTATGGGAGTAAATACTGTGTGAAGGATATAAACTTATCTGTAAGTGAAGGGGATATATTTGGATTTCTGGGGCCAAATGGTGCAGGGAAGTCTACCACACTGAAAATGATATTAGGGTTAATACGACCTACCGATGGCAATGTAAAAGTTTTTGGAAAGGATTTTGAAGGAAATCGCCAGCTTATTTTGAGTCAAACTGGTTCTCTTATTGAATCCCCATCTTATTATGCACATCTATCAGGACTTGAAAATATGCGCATTGTACAGAGACTTCGGGATATTCCAGAAAAGAATGTATCGGAAGCATTGAAAATTGTTCGATTGGAGAATCAAAAGGATAAAAAGGTAGGACAGTATTCTCTCGGAATGAAGCAACGTTTAGGAATTGCAATGGCATTGTTATCTATTCCAAAGCTATTGATTCTGGATGAGCCAACAAATGGTCTTGATCCTGCTGGTATTGGTGAAATTCGAGAATTGATTAAATCTTTACCCAAACGCTATGGAATGACGGTACTTATCTCTAGTCACCTACTTTCAGAAATTGAGCAGATTGCAACATCAGTAGGGATTATAAATGATGGAAACATGATGTTTCAAGGTAACATGGATGAATTAAAAAACAAGAGCCATCCAAATATCATAATAAAAACACGTAACAATTTGTTAGCAAAAGAATTACTTTCTGATAAAGGTTTCTCTCCTTTTTATCGTGAAGATTCGTTGGTGTTTGGAAACTTAACAGATGAGCAGGTAATACAAGTAAATAGAAGTTTAACTGCAGCTAATATCGACGTACTGCGTATTGAGGAAAATAAGAAGAATTTAGAGAGCATTTTTCTAGAAATTACGGGAAAGGGGAGAAGCCTTTAATGAAAGCGATTCGTCTTGAATTCTACAAATTGCGCCATAAGCATCTTATTGTGATGATGACACTAATTTTACTTGTAGAAATAACGTGGGCATTTATGGCAACAAGTATGTCGATTTCCCGTAATCCAGAGATAGCCAGATGGGAAACACTTATATTGATGCTGTCCACTATGAATGGTCTCTTTTTACCTATTTTATCGGCAATATGCGTCTCCCGCATCTGTGATATGGAACATAAAGGAAATACATGGAAATTGTTGCTTACGATTTCTGTGAAGCGATGGCACCTCTATGCTGCAAAATATATGTGTGCATGTCTTGTCATGTTGTGGATGTGTATTTTGCAAGTATTCTCTATTAGTGGATTTGGTATTATTAAAGGTTTTGAAGACCCATTACCATTTTTACTACTGGCTCAATTCCTTTCAGGAACAGTTTTGGCCAACATGGTTATCATAGCACTCCAACAATGGGTATCAATGGCGGTAAAAAATCAAGCTTTTGCGTTAACTCTTGGTATGATTGGAGGCTTCATCGGCCTGGCAGCTGATTTGTTCCCATTTGGAATTCGAAGACTTTTTGTTTGGTCCTATTACTCAGGTCTAAGCCCCGTTAGGCAAAACTATGTTAATGAACAAATGCAATTTATTACACAGGATATAAGTGATTTATTGCCATTGATGTCACTTCTAATCATGGCAGGGGTTTTTATCTATCTAGCTGGTAGTATCCACATATCGAGACAAGAGGTATAAGGAGGATGATTATGTTAAAACGTTGCATTTCAGCAGAGTGGTTGAAATTACGCCATTCCCGTATTTGGATGATATTAATGATTCTTCCAATAATAAGCGTATTGATTGGAAGTGCCAACTTTTATATGAATCAAGGTGTATTGGCGAATGAATGGTATAGTTTGTGGTCGCAGGTAGGTTTATTTTACGGAGAATTTTTCTTTCCCATACTTATTTCTATTAGCTGTGCGTATATGTGGAGATTAGAGCATCTAAATAAAAACTGGAATATGATGATGACCGCTCCAGTATCGGCAACTAGTATTTTTTTATCTAAGATGCTAGTTGTCGGTATACAGCTAATTTTTATTCAAGGTCTGTTTTTTCTTTTGTACCTTATAGGAGGAAAACTGTTAGGGCTAACCTCAGCACTTCCTAGTGAATTATTTGAATGGTTCACTCAAGGCTTGGTAGCTAGTCTTACGATTAGTGCTTTGCAATTGTCTTTTTCGATGCGTTTTCGTAGTTTCGCAGTTCCTATTGGAATTGGTTTATGCTTCACTTTTTTGGGCTTGGGCATGTATGTATTGGATTTAGGAATGTTCTTTCCCTATTCTTTACTAACTATGGGGATGGGTGTACTAAGTCAATCAGGTTTTTCTTCCCAGAGTGATTATGTTTTATTTTTAATTTCTAATCTACTATATATTATTGTCATTAGTTTATTAGCAATCCATTGGATGCGTAAGAAGGATGTCGTAGCTTAAACAATTAAAAGGAAGTGGTAACATGAAAAAGCCTATATTAGTTACTAGCATTGGCCTAATAGTTATTGTTGCGTTTTCTATCTTCTTCTATAATCCTAATAAGCTTATTCCGGAAAATCCTGAAGGGAAATCTCGTTTTTATACTATGATAGGCAATGACGATAACGGAGAAAAGTTAGGCGATAATCAAAGATATAAATACACGTTAGAAGCCTTTGATGAAAGTGGCAAAAAGAAGATTCTTACCTTTAACAGTAGCAAGCAATTACGAAAAGGCGCATATTTAGAATTGTATGTTGCATCATTTCGAGGAGTGACCTATTGGCTGGAGGTGGAATTTGATGAATTACCAGAACAAGCCAAAAGTATATATTCTAAGTAAAAATTGGAAATGACACCTAGGAGGAGTTCTTAAGGTTATATGATTTTTGGAACTAGATACAATAAGTAGGCTATTACTTAAAGCTACTGGAATATATTCAATCGATATATAAAATGATTCAATTCCTTTTAAAAACTAGACTAAATAAAACAGCCTCTGAGATTGAACTGCCCCGTAAAAGTTAGATTGAAGTCAAACTTTTACGGGGCAGTTCAAATTGCTAAATTTGAAATTTTTGCTTACACGCCACCAAGAATTAAAAATATTATATTAGCCCCAACAGTGCGTATTATTTTGATCAATGACAAGATCATCCACCAAAATTCTTCGATAACTATTTTTAGTTTTAGAGGTACGCGTATCAATATCATCACGTGTACGTTTAATTGTAATTATATTATTTTTGAAATCTATATTTGGCCACTGTAAGCCACAAATTTCACCTTTGCGCATACCTATATAGACGGCTACCAACAAAAAAGTATAACTCGTAATATCTTCATACTTTTTTGCTGTGTGGAGAAATATATTTAATTCTTCGATGGGGTGTATTCTATGGGAAGAATAGATTGATGCAGGTTAAACAAGGGATAGAAGGTCTATTTGAATTGGCATTTGTTGAAAACGTCTTCAGAGAAAGGAAGCACGATGCCAAGTTCGACCAATTCCAGGCATGTGCACACAATACATTATCTTCTTTATTAAGATCTAGCAGTGTACGTTATACAAGCGATGAGTTACAAGATATGCAGTATGCTTGCAAGCAGGAAATTATTACGCCAATGTATTATGCGGTGGAAGCTAATGAAAACGCAATTTCTACTGTGAAAGCTGTCATGGCCGACATATTTTGTCATTATTAGAGGATAAACCATTTTCGAAAATTATTTGTCGTCAAGGCCTTGCTATCATTGGCTTTACGAGTGTTGTAATTGCTCTCTATTAATATATGAGTACTATATTGATTACTATGTGCTGTTTTTTCTCTATTATTTTTTCTATTATACTTCCCTCATCGTTGACGATGATGTTGAAGTTGGTTATGTTTTTCTTTCTATCAAGGAAAGAATGAAAAAATTAATTTATAAATAATACCAACCATAGGAGGAGAGTATTTGTGTTAAAAGGAGAAGACCTATTCAAAGGAAGAAAGTACGGTCCTGATGATAAAAATGGTATAGATATTGATAGGTGTGGCTTACCGATTTTAACTGCTGAAAAAGGAAAAAAACTACACTGTTCTTTTACTGCGGAAGCTGACTGGGAACAGGCTATGTGTATTTATAGCGTGGTAAATGGTACCTTAACTAAAGTGGCAGAGCGTGGAACCTATAAACCAAGAAGAAACCTTGATGATTGGGTAAGCCCAATAAATGAGTCTGATCAGCCAGTAGATTATTATATCACTGCATGGCATAAAAAAGGGAGTCCCAGCGCAGACAAACCCTGGTATCAAAATGAAATGGGTTCAATTAGGTCTGATCCTTATAATAGTTGGGGTTCTGAAGATTCACCAAGTGACCCTTTAACAGATGATTACAATGACATTGTGATTCATTTTCAAACTCTATAATTAAGGGACGGCACTTTAGTTTAATAAGACCATTACTATGATGGTCTTATTTTATTTATTAGAACTAAACGTTTGTTGTAGATTTGAAATAAAATCGCGACGATTGTAAAAAATTTGCGAAGCTCTATCCCTTTGGTTATTATTTAGCCAAAGGGGTGTTTTTTACATGTAGTGCAGTTAAACTGTCTAACGTGATATTATTGGATACTAATCGATCAGATATATGTTTTGGTGATTTCCAAACATCTGTTGCAATACGATGCCAATCATCATTTAGAAGCAAAGATGCATCCACTAAAACCCTCTTACTCTTTGCGTTTGGAAAATAATTGCTAAATACATCATCGGCAAGTAAAGATGCGCCAAATCCACCGGCACTGTAGCTTGTAACTAAAACCGCATCCGGATTATCAATACCGGCATGCTCCATAACCTTTTTCATCACAGCGGTGAAATTATTATATCCATTATGGTAAAGCGTTTTTTCATTTCTGTTTTTGTCTGTATACTTGAATTCTCCGGTTCCTGCATGAAAATCTCCTGTTGCATACGGGAACGAAATGACAGTCCAGTCTTTAAAAGGATTGTCATCTGCTGCGGTAGCGACTCCGCCCATGTTCATTGTGAAATTTGCCGCAAAATCTATAAAAATTTCTCATGTATTATAAGTTTCGTCCCTTGCCATTTCTTGATTAACGCTGACTCCGCCACCTGCGAAGTAAACAATTACTTTATTTTCACTGCCTTTTTTGAAGAGGGCACGGTATTTGCTTCTATCTGATGATTTCATTTCATTAGATGGAAGCAAATACCATTTGTCAACTTTAGGATTTTCCTTTAAGTTAGGGTATCGCAAAATGAACATATAAACGCCAACAGCAATAAGCAAAAGAATTGCAGATATGAATCCAATAACTTTTAATACTTTTTTTCACATATTTTCTCCTATTAATTAACAGGCATATATCTACCCAAATATTCTACTCAATACGTGCCTTAATTTCATTCCATACTTTTGTATATTGTTCTTTGTCTGTGCTGATTGATAGTGCCTCCTGCATTGCGGAATCCATTTCTTCCAATGAATGATTTTCCGCCCACATATCTAGTTCATCAGCGACTTCCTTTTGATAGATGGCAAGAGAACCATAGATCGAATCATCAATTCCAACGTGTGCGGGCAGCTGTTTGCTGTTGCCTGCATATCTTTCCAATAAAAAGAGCAGCTTCTCTGGAACTAGTTTTTCTGTATTTCTTAAAGCTTTATCCATCATATCCTTTAAGTATGGCATGGTATCATAGCCGCCAGTTGTAGTAGGTGCTGAATGACTTCCTTTTGCGCTGATAGGTCCGTCATCAATTACATTGATAGTCAATAGCTTTTCACTATATGGCATTTCACCCGCTATTACGTTGTTCTCAAATACATATTTATTAACGGACATTTCATGCGGGTTTGCTAATTCTTCAAGCGAAGAACTTAGTATCCCCTGGTAGTTGTCCTCTAAGCTTGCATTAAAACCTTTCGGCAATGTTCCGTCATTATCGTCATAGGTGTATTTCTTTGTTATTTGGTCGACAGGTACCAATATGTCGGCTGTATTATGGTTTATGACAACTGGACTGCTGAAAGCTTTCGCCATACTAACTGGAGATAATGCTTCCCATAAAGGGTCATTTTCATTTGTGAGAATGTTATTAATAGGCTGAAACGATTTTGATATCATGCCCTGAACAGGCATTTTGAAATCAAATAATCCGGAGTTACGGTTAACCTCATCACACTTTGGAAAATAAACATGAGCATTAAAGTAAATATTTGCGATTGGTGAATTTGCAATCGAGGCAACCGTTCCCATGTGAAGTTGACTCAGCATTAAGGTCGTGTATCCTCCTGCGCTGCCTCCAACCATCGCTATTCTTTGCTTATCAATTCCATTCATATTTCTCAGCGTATATAGTGCGGCATTATTGAAAACCAGATCATCTGTAGCTAATATTCCGTTATATTCATTTTTCACATTATACGGTGAAGCTGTAGCCCAGCCGTTTTTTATATAAGCTACAAAATCAGCAGTATTTTCATCTACTGCATAATGCGGAACAAATATAACGGGAATATCCCCTTGTGCATTTGCCGGTTTGTATAAAACAATCTGCCTTGTACCAATTTCGCCATTAGCTTTGATGTATTTAACATCAATGATTTCTTTTTGAAATTCATCGTCTGATAAAGTCTCGATGGCATCGTTTCCTTGTAATGTAAATGCCGCAACCAAATCTTCACCAACTATATCTTTGAATTTTGAAAAAGCAGATAATCCATACACACAACAAAAAACAAACACACATAAAATAACCCATAAAAGCTTTTTCATAAAATCCCCCTTTTTATAGAAAAATGATTTTTAATAATGTTGGAACAGAGAATTGACCTAATATCCAAGCTACTGGAATAATAACTGCCAATGTTATTATCGCTTTCTTTTTAGCCTTCAAAAATATTGTAACCTTATTCATGTTCATAATTGGCATCCTCCTTTTAGGCTATGCTCTCTTTTTAATTTGTCGGTATATAAGTATCCAGATATTTTTCCACGGTCTGCATATACTTCACATACAGAGCATCGTCGTTTTGAAGGGCATGCCCCGAATGCGGCAATTCGATGTACTCATGCGTGACGTTATTTTCTTCTAATGCATTGATCAAATGCTTCACGGTATCAAACGGGCACACTTTGTCATACACGCCATAGGCGGCGACAGTAGGGACCGAATTTCCATTAACCCACTTGTATGCTGAAATCGGTTTGATCGCTTCTTCATAAGCTTCCGTACCGAACATATCCGGCGTAATTTTAGTACCGGCCATGATTGAAAACAATCCGGCTGCCGCCTCCGGGTTCTGGTCAAGACCATATACAGACCAGTCTTCCGGGTAGAAGCTCGACGGCCCTACAGCTTCAAACAGCATCTTCACCGGAATCGGCGATTCTTCCGCATCGCGGTATGCATAGAGCATCGCCAGCGTTCCGCCTGCTGAGCCTCCGGATATGGCCATGGAATCAAGATTGTAGCCTAACTTTCCAGCCTCTTCGACAACAGCAGGGATGCTGCTTTTGATTTCCATTGACTGTGAATAAACACTTGCCTCAGGGTGTTCTTTATCGCGCAAGGTGTAATTGATTCCGGCTGCCACATAACCTTTGGAGGCAAGCCACTGCAGCATGCTAGCATCATCCGATTTATCACCCGTAGTGAATCCCCCCGCATGGAGATATACGACAAGACCGTAAGTTTCTTTTGTACGATCAGCAGGTACATATAAATCGAATTTGTTGGCTTCGCCGTCTCCGTAAGCAATATCGGTATAAACCGTTCCCATCTCATCGGTCCAGTCATATTTTTTTAATTCCGGGGAAGTATAAGTCACCTTGAAGATAGCAGCCCCCGCAAAAGAAACGATAAACGCCCCTACACACAGCAGAATAAACATGCCTACTTTGTTTCCTTTCTTTTTTTCTTTTCTCATAGGAAGTTACCTCCGAACAATGATCCGCCGACCATCAGATTAATAAACATTCGCACGGCCAGTCTTCCTAAAATCAACCCGGCAATAATCACTATAGCGAGAATAATGTTTCGTTTCATAGTAAGAAAATTTGTCATATGTTTCTCCTTTATCTTCGTATTTTTAAATTCTATCAATTCTACTTGACAATCTGTTGTAGTAAATGTACTCTATCGATGGATCAAATGTACCATCTGTTATCTGCGAGTTCAATATCCACAAGAAAAATGGCACAAATAAGGGGGGAATGTACCATCATGAATAACGTAGAAAAAAACACATTTGTAAAAGAACAAATCACGGAAGCTACCATAAAACTATTAATGGAATATGAACTTTCCCAAATATCCATAAGTCAAATAACCACGAAAGCTCAGGTGAGCAGAAATTCTTTCTACCGAAATTATGTCGATAAAGAGGATATCTTACTGAAACACATAAACAATTTAATTTCGAAGTGGGATGCGGAGTATCAACTAATAAATAATGATTCCAATGCAGAACTATTTGGCAGCTTGTTTAAACACTTAAAAGAACATAGCGATTTTTACCTTTTGCTAAAAAAACGAAAGTTATTCTATTTGTTTTTAAATGTGTTTATCGAGCTTTATGGAGCTAAAACCGAACATGACAATATGGCTGCCTATGTTACATCTTTTATAGCTTACGGAACTTATGGCTGGATTGAAGAATGGATTGGACGGGGCATGCAAGAATCAGCTGAGAGTATGTCGGCACTCCTCTCAACACACGGAATGAAGTAATCAAAAAAGTTCTGCCAGTCATCACTATCTTTGTAAACCGAATCTCTAATTCTTTAAGGAGATCACTAGAAACTAGAATTTATTCATTTGATAGCATTAATTTATTTTTACAGCAGACTGTTAGGGTAAGTAATTCAATATTGAATGGAACCAGTCACAGGCAATAATATATCTCTTAATAAGACTATTAATGGAATGTATACATATTTGCGCTTCTTATTTACTGCCAATATTCTACTGAATGAAAAAACTTATGACGCAGTACAAATTTACTGTTCAATAGAAAAGGATTTTCCAAAATCGGGCGCAATTGAAGATCAACATAAGTAGAAATGATCAAACTTTTTTATAAAATCAAATTTTATTTTCCTGAAGAATAATCCATTTTGTTCAAACTTTTTTCAAAATGGACTCTTTTTATTAATTGTAAAATAGGGGTTTGTGAGGTTATTCTGACCAAACTTTCAAAGCAACAAAATGTTCATTTTAAGTAGACTCTAGCTGAACAAAAATAGAATATAGTAATATCAATGTATTAGAATGTTCATTATAAGTTGTTCAATTAAAGGAGTCGATACATATTACATAATGATTTTTGGTTATGCAAGGGTTAGTTCTATTGATTAAAATTTAGATCGCCAGCTGAAGGAGCATGAAGCTATCGGATGTGAGAAAATTTACAGTGAAAAAATATCAGGGAAAGAATTTGCTCGCTCGGTTTATCGTGAAATGAGATCGAAATTGCGGTTTGGTGATGTGTTGGTCGTCCATGATTTAAGTCGGTTCGTGCGGAACAAACAAGAAATCCTTAATGAATGGAAGCACTAACAGAAGATGAAATTGATATTGTTGTTTTAAATATGCCAATCCTTGATACACGAAAATATAAAGAATTAGCAGGTGTTGATCAGCTAGTGTCCGATCTAATGTTGACACTTCTTTCTTGGATGGTTGAAGAAGAGCGTAATCGAATTAAAACGGCACAGTCAGAAGGTATAGCTATTGCTAAAGAGCGCGGAACTTTTAAAGGAAAGCCTAAAAAATATCATGCTGAAGCAAAAGGAAAGGATCGTCTTATCTATAATATAGTGGTCCAATTATTAAAACAAAATGAATCAGTAGTGAATATTCATCGAGAAACAGGTCTTGCTAGGAATACTATTTATTCAATTAAAAATGAATTGGTAAACCATATCTAACAACAAGATGCAGTTGATAACAGTAGTTTATTGTGTAGTTTTATAAAAAAGTTTGATCATTAAAAAAAGTTCGATAATTTAAAACAAGGTTCGATTGTTTAAAACAAAGATTGATAATTTATATTAAAATTTGATTAAACATCCTGTGTTTATATGCAGGATGTTTTTGTTCAACAACGGGCCAGATTATTGAATAAAGGGTCTAGAAACATTTATGCAATTAACAAAGGTAAGCAAAGAAAAGTCCCCAAACGAAGGTTTGGGGCTTGTTATTTTTTAACTATTAATATCAATTAGTCAAACAGCAATGTGCAGATGTAGGTAGAATTCTTCGCTTCATCCCACCCATTTATGAATCATAAGGGAAGTGTTAACACTTAATTTTCTTAATATGCACCAACTCGGAACTAAATTTTCTCTTTTAATAAACCTTCAACTACAAATTCAATTATCATATCTTTTACAAATGGAAAAATTTCATCCCCAATTTCTTTTTTGTGTAAACGTAACGTCATCACTGCTTGCATAATTCCCACCACCACTCTTGGATCATCTATTGGTAAGGTGCCTTTACTCATTAGTGTATTTACAGCGTGAAAACCTCTCTTTGCATTCATTTTGTTGAATTCTGACATTTGAGCTGGTAACTTACGAATAAGTCTTTCATGTTCATCATTATCGAAAACTTGCCGCAGAAAGGGGTTATTTTCAACTGAATTAAAAGAAAAATGAAAGAATGCACTTAATAGTTCTTTGGGTGATAGATCTTCTCGAAATAGTTCATTCAGGACGGCCTCTCGAACTTCTACTTCGTTTATTAATATTTCAAAATAAAGTTCTTCTTTTGAATTGAAAAATTTGTAAAAAGTTCCTTTAGCAATTCCGCAATCTCTAATTATTTCATCAATACTAGTTTTAGCAAGACCATATTTAATAAAAATATTCCGGCCTTTTACCAATAGATCTTTTCTGATTTGCTCATTTTCAATTGTTGTAAATTTCGGCATTTGAATCCTCCTTTATATTTTATGACTTTTTGTGGATTTATAGTCACATATACTATATACTATACCATATATAGAATAAAGTTCTAATCATCATGTCTGATGTAAAGGTTTTGACTATATACATTTAATGTAATAAGTTTTTAATTTAAAGGAGAAAATATGGATGAAGACTTTAGGAGAAAATTTGGTTCAGTTTAATGGGCTTTATAATTTTCGAGATATTGGAGGATATAAAACTAATAATGGAGGCATAATGAAGAAAGGAGTTTTATTTCGGTCAGATGAGTTATCAAGACTTTCAGAAAAAGACATTGAATTATTCAAACGATTAGAAATAAAATTAATTTGTGATTTAAGAACGGATCAAGAACGTAAATCAAAACCTAGTAAAATTAAATCAGAGCAGGGTATAGAAATAGTGAATATATCAATTCAAGATAAAAGTCAAGAATTCACGCGTTTTGAATTCTTCAAATTTCTAGTGAGTAAATCAAATTCAATAGATTTTAAATCTATAATGAATGATATGTATCATAATATGGCCTTTATTAACTGTAATAAATTAAATGAGGTTATTACATTACTTTCTATACAAAATAATTTACCAGCATTAATCCATTGCACTGGAGGGAAAGATCGAACTGGTTTTATTTCTGCACTTATTCAATTACTAGTAGGTGTTCCTTATCATGTAGTAATGGAAGAATATTTGTACTCTAATTATTTAATTGAGCCTAAAATGAAAAAAGTAGAGAAAATGATCAAATGGATGAGCCTTTTCCAAGTATCTTCAGAACGTATAAAACCCATGCTAGAAGTTCGCAGAGAGTATTTAGATGACGTATATAATATAATAATAAAAGAATACGGTGATATAGAAACTTACCTATGCGAGGCATGTGATATAAAATTAAAGAGTTTGATGGATCTGAAAAATTTGCTCTTAAAATAGTTTGTTATTCATAATGTACAGGAAATACGTCATTGCATAGTAACTTATATTTTTATTTCTAACTGTTAAAAGAACAGTTTTTTATTTACTAAGTTCGTGACAAAAAAGACGAAAAAAGTCACAAGGTTTTTTGAATTGAAAGAGGTGGTTTTAACAATTTATAAATAAAGAGAATTAATAGTATTCGATCAAATAATAAATCTGAAATGAGTGATAAAAAAATGTTAGAAAATTATTTCCAAGCTAAAAATATTCGTTTATTTTATGTAAAAACTAAATCAGAAAAGCCACCAATTTTACTACTTCATGGTGGGATTTCCAGGTGGGAAGCATTTGAAACTATTATTCATGACTTAGAAAAATATGGTTGCGTTTATGCACTGGATTTAAGAGGGCATGGTAAATCTAGTAAGAATACTAGAAAGTATAGTTTAAATGATTACGTTACGGATGTTTTACAATTTATTAAAGAGGTAATTTCTGAACCCCCAGTTATTTATGGTCATTCTCTTGGAGGTATGATTGGAATTAAGATAGCAGCACATTACCCAGAGTTAGTGAAGGGGTTAATTATTGGTGAGTCACCAATCAATTTAGAAGTATTAAGAGAAAGCACTAAAAGTTTAGCGAAATGGAAAAACATTAGTGAAAATAATTTAGAATATACAAGTAAAAGTAGCGTAGAAGGAAATGAAGTGAGAAAAGAAAATGCATTAATGGAATTTATGATAAAAAGTGTTCTGTTAACAGATAAAAACGTGATAACAGCAATGGTAGACCAATTTGATGATACATTTATAAGTTATGATATTGATCAGTTGCTACCAAAAATCACTTGTCCTGTTTTATTATTACAAGGTAATCCAGAGCTTAAAGGAATAATAAGTGATGAAGATGCAAAAAAAGCTTTAAAGCTCTTATCTAATGCAAGCCATGTAAAATTAAAAAATGCCGGACATACTTTGCATTTAGAAGATAAAAAGGCTACTTTAGATGCGATTATTCCGTTTGTTAAAAGTTTTTAGGAGTAATAGATAAAGATAACTTTATAACCATAAAAAGCCGAATTTTATATTCGAAGAATCCCTTTTGATCAATCTTTTTTCAAAAGGGATTCTCTTATTTAACGTAAAATAAGGGGTTTGCGAGGCGTTTTTGCTCAAACTTTATTTCAAAGCAACAGAACAAACAAGAAATCCTTAATGAATGGAAGCAAATAACAGAAGAAGAAATTGATATTGTTGTTTTAAACATGCCAATCCTTGATACACGAAAATATAAAGAATTAGAAGGTGGTGTTGGCCAGCTGGTGTCCGATCTCGTTTTGACACTTCTTTCGTGGATAGTTGAAGAAGAACGGAATCGAATTAAAACAGCACAGTCAGAAGGTATCGCTATTGCAAAAGAGCGTGGGGCTTTCAAAGGGAAGCCTAGAAGCTGAAGCAAAGGGAAAGGATCGTTTTATCTATAATGTAGTGGTCCAATTATTAAAACAAAATGAATCAGTAGTGAATATTCATCGAGAAACAGGTCTTGCTAGGAATACAATTTATTCGATTAAAAGACAATTAAAAATTGATTAAACTTAGATTTTTAGGCATGGGGAACAAAAAAGTGTTCTTATTATACAAGAACACTTTTCTATCAATATTTACTTGCTATCACATTTAATGGGTAACCAAAGTTTGCTGATATAAGCACTCCATAATTTGCATCTTTAGTTGTGTATGTTCTTTTATGACCTACACTTAAATCAGAGAAACTTTTCAGTTCACTATTTAAGGCACTTATTGTTACGTTTGCTTATTTAAGAGAACAAAAAAAGAGATGATTCATTTCCTGATACTGTATTCTATAGGCTTTTTTATCAGATTACTTTTTTTGTTCTGTTAAAGTGGGGATATTCCTACAATTGGGGGAGTTTGTTCATGATCAATGGATTTAATCGCTATTTTATTTGATTCTACAACTTCATCATTTTTTCTTTAATTCGTAAATTACTTGAGCTTTGATTTAGTTGATAATTTTTCTTTCATTTGAACATTAGTATTTAATTTTTGTAGTTTGCTTTCACCATTTCTAATGATTTAATATGTTCTGTTAATTCCCCCATAAATTAATTATTGACCAGGGTGGAGAATATTTGTTACTCCTAACTTATTTCCATCGGGGTCCTCGAAGCTGAATCCCCCAAAACCATTATTTGGATCAATGTTTAAAGGACTCAAGTTAACTTTTTTCTCTTTAAGCCAGTTATAGAACTCACTTAACTGTTCGGTATAAAAATCAATAACACTATGGGTAATGCTAGTGTTTGAATTTCTAAAGGACAATTTATAAATCTCATCAGTTTGTACTAAGTAAATTGTTGGTACACCTTTGCTTTCAAAGCTTAACATTGCACTTTCTTCACTTTTAAAATGAATATTTAAATTAAAGATATTTTCGTACCAGTCAATAGATTGCTGAACATTCGAAACAGGTATTTCTAAGGTAGCAACGTGTTTGATATAGTTACTCATTAATTAGCCTCCAGTTTACAATTTGCTTTAGATTTAATAAATTATAAAAGAAAGAAGATTTCTCCTTTAATACTACATTATATTGTTCAAATCATCAAAAAATTAGTAACAATATATCAGTAGAGGTAATATAAATTTAGGTTTTCTCTATTTTAATAATACTAAGATTGACAGTTGGCATAGGATATTGTCAGATTACATCAGTGGACAAGGGGGTTAATTAATGATAAGGCATGAATCAGTAGCGAATATAATATTCATTGAGAAACAAGTCTTGCAAGAAACACTATTTATTCAATTAAAAAGGAATTTTAATTGAACATAAATTTGAATAGGTTCAGATATTTATAAAAAAGAAAAGAAAATTAATAGAAGATTTGGGAAAAATTTTGTCTTGTTATGTAGAATTTTTTTGTTCAACAAATGTGCCCAAGATATCCAGTTAAATAATATTTGGAAACAACGAACTGGATAATGTCAAATGAATTAAAATCGTAGATTTATATAGATTGTAGATAAATGCAAAATGATAAATCGTAACTTGAAAAACCTGAATCATTATTTCTAAACTGTTTAAAAATATGTCTCAATAAAATTAAGGTGCATTAATAAAATACACCTTAATTTTAGTCATCTATTAGTTTTTATTATTAGTTTTCCCCTTGATATTCAGAATCATAGTCAAGATAATCGTAATGTTTAGGAATACGAAATGAGACTTGTGTACCTTTATTTAATTGGCTTTCAATCCGAATACCTTCTCCGAAAAGTTGCTTAAGACGATGGTTAGTGTTAGCGATACCGATACCAAACTTATGTTTAATTGGTCTTAAAAGAATTTCCTCTATGAGACTAGCAGTCATACCGACACCATTATCCCTTATTGAAACAATATGATATTCATTTTGATTTGTCACTGAAATGATGACTGTTCCACCTTCTAGTTTCTTGAGAATACCATGATTTACAGCATTTTCAACTATTGTTTGAATAGCAAGAGGAGGTACGAATATCCCTTTTAGTAAACCTAAATCCCAAGAAATTTTGAGACGATCTCCAAATCTCTCACTTTCTATGTATAGGTAAGATCGAACAAGTTCAAGCTCTTCTTCTATTGGGATTAAATTATCCATGTTGTTTGGATTGAAACTCCTATGCAAGTAGTTTCCAAACTCGTGAAGTAGATCATTCATACGTGAAGGATCGATTTCACCTAAAATAGAAATTGCATTTAGTGTGTTATAAAGAAAATGTGGCTTTATTTGAGCTTGCAAATAAGCTGCTTCTAAGCGAAGTCGTTCTTGATTTGCATGTTTTTGTGCAATTAAAGAATGAACTCGCGCTTTTAGTTCAACAGCATTTGTTGGTTTTGAAACATAATCGTTTGCACCAGCCAGGAAACCTGTATAAACATCTATTGGTTGGGTTCTAGCAGTCAACAACAAAATGGGAAGTTCTACAATTGAATAACGCTCTCGAATTGTCTTACACAATTCATAGCCTGACATTTTTGGCATCATAACATCGGATATGATCATATCCCAATGTCCATAATCAATCATATTCAACGCTTCTTCTCCACTATTGACCGTAGTAACATTGTAAAGCTCTCTTAGAATATTACTAATAATTTTTAAGTTTATTGGATCGTCATCAACTATAAGGATTTTTCCTTGAAACTTTGATTTTAATCCGTTATCTAATAATTGTTCTCCATCGTTGTCCTTAGCATTGTTAGGTCGGGAATAGACATTAGTTTCGAAAACTTCATTTTCTATAGACACCTTTTTATCCATAGCTAAAGGTAATGTGAAAGAGACGGTTGTTCCCTTGCCAAGTGCTGATTGTACAGTGATTGTACCTCCGTGGAGTTCAATTAACTGTTTAGCGATATTTAACCCAAGACCAACTCCCTGGTAATTAGTTTTTTTAGAGCGCTCATAACGAAGGAAGATTCGTTTTATCTCGTCTTCACTCATCCCAATTCCAGTATCACGAATGAATATGGTTGCATCCTTTTCATCTTGAGTCGCACTAATTGTTATGCTTCCTTCATCAGTGAATTTAACAGCGTTATGAAGCAAATTAAAAAGGATTTGCACAAGTCTGTTCTCATCTGCATAGATAGGTGGGAAGGATACCGAAATATCTGAGTTGATATTCAAGTTAGTTGTATTTTTTGTAAAATGAATCATATCTACTACGCCAGATGTGACACTATGTAAATATAGTGTTCTTTTCTTTAAGTGGATACGTCCTTCCTCTAGTTGATTTAAATCCAATAAATCGTTCAAAGTGGATTTCATTCGATCTCCAATTTGCAATAGTAATAGAAGATTTTCTTTACCGTTTTTTGTTAGGAGGGATGATTCACTTTCAAGAATTGAGTGAGCTATATTAAGTATCCCGTGCAATGGATTTCGTAATTCATGGGATGTATTCGCAAGAAATAAATCCTTCTGAATATCTATTTTCACCAATTTTTCGTACTGCTCCCCATTTAATTTAACCACATTAATGTGACGATTTATTAACAGAAGAGCAATCACAATAATTGATATAATATAATCAAATGGGTAATAGGGTATGTTGACAACAAGAGTTTTAATGGCAGTCCCCCAAACACTATTTGATATGAAGCAAATTAAATAAAAAAGTATAAAAACCCCATCAATATTTCCTTTTACTATAGCTGAAATAGTTGGAACAATAAGTAGTGTTAAAATAAATGTTGCATAGATGATTAAAAATATTTTCATTGGTGCATAATGTAACGCGGGTGTAATTATTATTATAAAAGCGAGTGGAACGAAGACCACAAACAATATATTTGATGCTAAGGACTTTATTTTATAGAGTTCATTAATAAATTTTAAGGTTAATAGTAATAATCCAATAAGTAGTACTATTAGCAATTTAATGTAAAGTGCATTTGTAATTGGAAGGTTAAAGAGTACGTTATCGTCAATTAATATAATAAATCCATTAAGTAATAGCAATAAGCTAAAGTAGAATAATTCCTTTTCATAATGTCCTTTTCCAATGAAGAAAATTGATAATGCATAAAAGCAGTGTAGGAAAAAAATAGCACTGACAAGTAACTGCAATGATTCTGAAAAATTTATATCTTTTGAGATTGCTGATTGGAGTCCAAAGTAGACTGAACCCTTTAAACCTCCCGAATTAAAACTATCAAAGTTAGATATTTGAATAATTAAGTCAATTTCATTTGAATTTGTGGAAAATATCGCTGTCATTGGTCCTTGTTTTTTTATTTTCTCCACAGGTTTTTTTTCAGCAAGATTATCACTGTTAATTAGTTTTCCATTTACATAAATACTGGCATATGACCCGAATTCTTTTAATTGAATACCATATATAGTTTCTCCTTGAGCAGGTAGCAAAATTTTAAGTCTGTATGAGCCATAACCTATAGCTGACCCCACTATTTTTTCCATATTCTCTTTCCAGTTACCAGGAACATGTATCTTTTGTTGATCGCTTTCATTTACATTAGGATTATTAATTATGAAAGTCGAAGGATAGAATATCCACTCCCCATTTAAAAATATTACTTCATCTTCCTTCATCGTTTCATTACGTAAATCAACAACTCCTTTTTTGGCAGTATGATATGTAGGAGAATTAAAATAATAAAACCATCCTAAACGCAAAGACAATAAACCTAATATAAAAATAATAATAATAAACAGTATTTTCTTTGATTTTATAAGTTCTTTTTTAATCATTTTTCCACCTTTCTTTTATTATGAAAGATTTTATATTTCTTCTTACCGAATTATTTCTTTAATTTATACTATATTATAGTTATTTTATGCTTTTAGATAGTATTCAAAAAGAAATCGAAGAATTATCAGAGAAAATGACCAATCAACTAAGCTCCTATTTTATAACTGAGGATGCTTTAAAAGAGCATTTAGCTTTTATGTCAATATTTTATAACTATTCCTTGCGTAACATGGCTTTGATTCAAAATCAATTCATGGGAGCAAAAGCAGTAGGTTCATTTAAGTTTTGGCAGGACAAGGGTGTATCTGTTAAAAAAGGTGAGAAGGGGATTCAAATATTTGTCCCTACACCTGTCACATATTAAACGTGATGAAGAATGGATATAGATGCAATTCGCTAATTCAAAAGCTGTGTGGGTGCAGATATGGAAGGTAAAATAGGTCCAGAGATATTTAAAGAAGCTCGTATTTTTACTGACGATAAATCACAGTGTATGAGAGTAGAGGAATGGGAAATTCCTTTGAGTATAGGAATTATTGCAGAAGCCGATATTGCTGGCGAAATCGGAGATGTTATTGATAAAAAATTAGATGTTAGAAGATCGAAAAATGAAATTACGATTTTTGATACTACAGGTATAGCATTATTAGATCTTATACTGCAAACGTAGCAGTTGAGCAGATCAAACTAGATGATTTGAAAAAACATAAGTGGTTTTAAATGATCATTGTATAATAAAAGTCCTATTTCTCAATTTAAACTGAGAAATGGGACTTTTATTATATTTCGAGTGTTAACAACGAATTTTAAAAGAATAAAAACATTGCCATTGATACTAAAAATTTTAAATTGGCAATCCATAATACTTTTTTTCAGGTATTTATTCAATGTTGAAGACCATAATATCTTTATTATCTTTAAAGAAGATTGCTCTCATTGAGCATATATAGGTGATAGAAATGTGGAAAAATATTGTCTATTTTTTACCGGATTGGCAAGTTATTATGCAGGCAATTATTATATTTTTAATACCCTATTTGATTTCACGATTATTTATTTGGATTCGTGAAAATGTAAATCAAACCGAAAAGAAACAAGAGTCTAACACTTTTCAAGAATCAAGAGCTACAGGTGATTTGAATCTTGATGTGAAAATTATCAGAGAAAAAATTGGACACAATTCTGATGTGCATTTTCGTGAATTTATTATTGGGAATACAGATATTCGGGCAGTAATTATTTTTGTAGAAGGTTTATCGGATAAAGACCTGATTGATCAATTTATTATGAAATCATTAATGAATGTCTCCTTTAAGAATAAACCTTTATTTGTATATAAATCATCTTTGGAGAGAGAAGACAAAATTTTCGAGTTTATTAAAAATCAAGTTCTTCATATTGGAGAAGTTAAAGAAACTAATAACCTAAATGAGTTAACAACAAAAATTCTAAAAGGTTCTACAGCTCTATTCATTGAAGGATTTTTAGATGCATTTATCCTTGAAACTGTAAAAGGTAAAACTCGGAGCATTGAAGAGCCCATAACAGAGCCATTGGTCAGAGGTCCACGATTAGGTTTTACAGAATTGTTAAGCGATAATACTGCCATTTTGCGGCAACATGGTGAAAATGAATCCTTGTCGTTAATAAAATCCCAAGTTGGGAAACGGGGAAAAAAAGACCTGGTAATAGCCTATATCAATGATATTGCTGACCCAGATTTAATTCAAGAAATAAAGAATAGATTGCTGAAAATTGATATTGATTATCTACCTGAAACTGGATATGTTGAGCAACTGATCGAAGATAACTTTCTAAGTATTTTCCCCCAAGTTCAGAATACAGAACGCCCAGATCGCGTTATTAGTGCTTTGATGGAAGGACGCGTGGCGATTTTATTGGATGGAACACCATTTGTTTTAATTGTTCCTGTTACATTTAGCATGCTATTGCAATCACCTGAAGACTATTATGAACGATGGATACCTGGTACTCTCCTACGATTATTGCGATTTTTAGCAGCCATTATAGCTTTATTAGCACCCTCGTTGTATATTTCCTTTATTTCTTTTCAACCAGCACTGATCCCTACCAAGCTTGCCATTTCAATTGCAGGTACAAGAGAAGGGGTACCCTTTCCTTCACTTATAGAAGCTCTCATTATGGAAATATCCATAGAAATATTACGTGAAGCTGGGCTACGGTTACCCAAGCCAATTGGTCCAGCAATGGGGATTGTAGGAGGATTAATTATTGGGGAAGCAGCTGTAAATGCAGGTATTGTCAGCCCTATTATGGTTATTGTAGTGGCGTTAACTGCAATTTCTTCATTTACAATTCCTCAGTATAGTGCAGGAATAACATTACGTATTCTGCGTTTTGTGGCAATGTTTTTTGCTGCTTTATTTGGTCTATATGGGGTTATTTTATTTATACTCTTTCTATGTAGTCATTTGGTTATACTTAAAAGTTTTGGTGTCCCTTATGCAAGTCCAGCCGTCCCTTATAAATTAAGTGATTGGAAAGATTTTATGGTACGAGTACCAATCATGATGATGAAACGCCGACCTAAATTAACTAAAACGAAAGACTCGATACGAAAAGGATAATTATATTTGAAAGTAGGGAAAAGCAATGATAATCAGTTCAAATGATAAAATTTCGACTCCACAGGCTGCAGTTGTTGTTACTAATTTTATACTTGCAACAGGAATCCTTACCCTTCCCAGAACATCTGTGGAGAAAGTGAAAACACCAGATGTTTGGCTTACAGTTATTTTAGGTGGAATAATTATGATGATAGCAGGGGTAATCATGGTGAAACTAAGCCAACAGTTTCCAGGGAAAACTTTTTTTCAATATAATCAAGAAATATTAGGTAAATGGTTTGGTTGGTTACTTAGTCTCCTTATCATTTTTTATTTTATATCAATATCTGGCTATCAAGTCCGTTCAATGGCTGAAGTAACCAATTTTTTTTTACTTGAAAGTACCCCAATTTGGGCAATTATTATGCCATTCATGTGGATAGGTCTCTATCTTAATATTGGGGGAATCAATTCAATTGCTCGTATGTTTGAAATAATATTACCTATTACAATTGTCTTTTTTTTGCTGGTTCTTTTCATGAGTTACAAATTGTTTGAAATCGATAATTTACGACCAGTATTAGGGTCAGGTTTCTTACCGGTACTAAAAGGACTTAAAACAACAACTCTTGCTTATTCAGGTCCAGAAATCATGTTACTTCTTGTTGCATTTATGAGTCAACCAAACAAAGCAATAAAAGCCGTTTTAATTGGAACCTTCATTCCTCTGTTATTTTACGTTTTTCTTGTAATAATGGTTATCGGAGCGTTTTCAATTAATGGAGTTGTAGTGAGAACATGGCCAAGTATAGACCTAATACGAAGTTTTGAGATTCCAGGTCTGATTTTTGAACGATATGAGTCCCTCTTACTAGTAATATGGATAATGCAAATATTCGCCTCCTTTACTATAAGCTTCTATGCAGCTGCTTTAGGATTAGCTCAACTCTTCGATAAAAAAGTAAAATTCTTTATTTATTGCTTACTACCTGTTATTTACATCGTAGCCATGACTCCTCATACTATCAATGAGTTGTTTAAACTGGAAGATGTACTTGGAAATATAATAATTATCTTATTTGGTGTACTGCCTTTGATCCTTTTCATCATTATAAAATGGAAAAGAGGTAAAGTAGATGAAACAATACAGTAATGTTAGAAATTTGATTTGTTTATTGTTTTTTTTGCTTCCGTTTGTTGCAGGATGCTGGAGTAGTCATGAAATAGAAGAGATTAGCTTAACAGTTGGATTATCATTGGATAAAGGAGAAGTTTCAACTGTCGAAAAAGAACTAGAAGAACAAGGGGGAGGGTATTCAAAAAATAACAACTTAACCATAACATTTCAATCTGTAAACACAAAAATTTCAGGTACGGAAAGTAAGGGTGGTGGGACAGGTCAAAAATCTTACTTGAATATTTCTGAGACTGGAGATTCCACCTTTCAAATAGTTCGTGAAATTCCATTGAGAATGGAACGTCCTTTGTTTGGCTATCACTTAAAAGTTATCATTCTCAGCGAAGAACTTGTAAGCACGTATAGCTTAGATGAATTACTTGATAGTTACTTACGTGATGATGATATTAGACCAAGTTGTTTGGTGTTAATAAGCAAGAATAAGGCTAGTGAAGCGTTAGAATC
>Ga0213828_1001003_pt1 | contig 24667 bp, 23 predicted proteins | sample MC6MC0897MG_FD_180664 | JGI IMG/M metagenome (GOLD analysis project Ga0213828, IMG submission 180664) | Enriched soil aggregate microbial communities from Iowa State University, Ames, United States - MC6-MC0897-MG | ecosystem: Environmental > Terrestrial > Soil > Unclassified | place: USA: Iowa... | reverse complement strand
GGCATCGCCGTAGGACAGCGCCCAGCGCGCGACCATGTTCGGGCGGCCGGTCAGCTGGGTATAGCGCTCGATCAGCTTCGGCAGGTCGGCGCCAACGAAGTAGTACGCATCGAAGCGGTCTTCGCGATGCAGCAGGGTGGCCTGGTCGCTCTGCCGCAGGTCGTAGCTGCCATCGCTCCACGTATTGCGCAGCATGCCCCAGCCACGGCTGCTCAGCAGCATCGGTGCCGGGCTCGGGCGATCCCCCTCTTCCCAGCCGCCGGAGTACGAGACGTCCAGTTCGCGGCCCTTGAACTGGTAGCGGCCGTTCTGCTGGCCACCGCCGTAATAGCCTTCATCGGCCTGCGAGGACAGCACCTGCACGCTCTGCGCGGCATCCAGGTCCAGCGGCTGCAGTTCCTGCCACAGCGCGGTGGGCTGGCCGTTGTCCAGACGCTCCAGGCGCAGGCGCAACGGCTGCCGCTGCACATGCAGCACGAGTGCAGCGGTACGCACGCGGATCTCCTGAGCGTCTTCTTCCAGCTGTGCCTGCACGTTGGCCTTGGGCTGTGGCAGCACGATCGGCGCGGCCTTGTCGCCGGCACCGCTCAGCTTGCCGTTGCGGCCGGCCTGTACGCGGATGATGTCGGTGGCCGGCAGTTCAATGCGGATGCGCGTGCCGTTGTCGGTCTGCAGGTCCCAGCCATTTACACCGTCAGTGCTGGCACTGGCGCTGACCGAGCGCAGGTTGCCGACCGGTGCGGCCTGGGCCGACAGGGACGCCGACAGCAGTGCCGGCAACAGGGCCAGCAGCAGTGGCGAACGACGAACGCAGATTTCCACACGGACTCCCAACCCGTTCACCGGGCGTTTCGAAAGCGGTTGGGCCGACTCTAGGGCAGCGATTCGAAAGATGTCAACAAATTGAAAGGAAAAAGGAAGATATATTTAGATGAAACGAAAGTTGTTGCGGTGCAATACTTTGTGTAACCGCTTGCAGACGCCTGTTAAGCATTGTGCGATACGGCATCCGGCGGTTTCTTTCGTTTCCAGAGTGATGCCGCGCGAGGAAAGTCATCACCACGATATCTTTCTTTTTACTTTCGGTATTTGACATTTCGAAAGAAAACGCAGATGGTGCGCTGGCCCAACTGGAACCTCCGAATGGACGTCACCCTGCTTTCCGATGTGTCCGCCTGGCAGCGCCGCGGCGGAGCCGATACCGCTACCGAAATCGCCCAGCAGCCGGCGCTGTGGGAAGCCCTTGCACAGGATCTGTCGCGTGCCCGTGACCGCCTGCAGGCCTTCCTTGGCGACAGCCTCAACGACCCGAACCAGCGCGTGCTGTTCACCGGCGCCGGCAGTTCCGGCTTCATCGCGGAAATGGTGGCCGATGCCATCAACGCGCAGTGGCCGGCCGAGGTGCGCGTGGTGCATACCACCAGCCTGCTCACCCATCCTGCGCTGTACCTGCAGCGTGATCGCCCGACCCTGCTGGTGTCGTTCGGCCGCAGCGGCTCCAGCCCCGAAAGCGTTGCCGCCGTCGACCGCGTGCGCAGTGACGTGGACGATGCGCGCTTCCTGGACATCACCTGCAATGCCGAGGGCGAGCTGGCCCGCCGTGGCGCCGGCCGTGCCGACACCTGCACCCTGCTGATGCCGTCGGCCAGCTGCGACCGTGCATTCGCCATGACCAGCAGCCTGACCTGCATGCTGCTGGCGGCATTGACCGTGTTCGACCGTTCGCCGTGGGATGCGCGCATCGCGCGCCTGCAGCAGATTGCCGGTCTGGCCCGCGAAGGCCAGGCGCAGTGGGATGCAGCTGTGGCCGCGCTGGCGCAGCGCCCGTTCAACCGGGTCATCTACCTTGGCAGCGGCCCGCTGGAAGCACTGGCGCGCGAGGCTGCGCTGAAGGTGCTGGAGCTCACCGCCGGCCGCGTGCTGGCGCTGGCCAACACCCCGCTCGGCTTCCGCCATGGACCGAAGTCCACGCTGGACGGCAGCACCCTGGTGGTCGTGCTGCGCAGCGTGCAGCCGCTGGCACGCCGCTATGAGCAGGACCTGCTGGAAGAGCTGCGCCGCGACGGCGTGGCTGGCCAGGTACTGTCGATCGGCCCGCATTCGGATATCGGCGCCGACGATGACTACACCCTCACCGTGCCTGCCCTGGATGACCCGTGGCTGGCGCCGGTGTGGCTGGGCTTTGCGCAGCTGTACGCGCTGCAGCGTTCGGCCGCACTCGGCCTGACCCCCGACAATCCGTTCCCGGATGGCACCGTCAACCGCGTGGTCAAGGGTGTCACCATCCACCATGGCTGAGCTGATCGCCAACGCCTGCTACGGCATCGACATCGGCGGCACCAAGATCGAGCTGGTGGTGTGCGATGCGGCGATGCAGGTCACCTGGCGCCGCCGCGTGGCTACCCCGCAGGGCGACTACGACGGCTTCCTGCAGGCGGTGGTGACATTGGTTGCTGAAGCCGATGCTGCGCTGGGTCGCAGCGATGCGGCCATCGGCATCGCCCTGCCCGGCGTGCGTGATCGTCGCAACGGCCGCCAGCTCAGCGCCAATGTGCCTGCGCTGACCGGTCAATGCGTGGCGGCTGATCTGCAGGCACGCCTGCAGCGCCCGCTGCATTTCGGCAACGACCTGCAGTGTTTTGCGCTCTCCGAGGCGCACGGTGGCGCCGCCGATGGCTACCCCAGCATGTTCGGCGCCATCCTCGGCACCGGTGCCGGTGGCGGCTTCTGCCTGCAGGGGCGCCTGCTGTCCGGCTTCAACGGCCTGGCCGGCGAATGGGGCCACTGGAGCGTGCCAGGCCACCTGCTGCAGCGCCATGGCCTGCCGCTCATCGATTGCGCCTGTGGCCTGCAAGGCTGCGTGGAGCGCTACGTGTCCGGGAGTGGCCTAGCGATGATCGAGCGCCACCTCGGTGGCAGCGCTGCCGATGCCAGCGTGGTGGTCGCCCTGGCCGAGGCCGGCGATGCGCCTGCACGGCAGGCACTGGACATCCATCGCGACCTGCTCGGCCACAGCCTGGCCGCACTGGTGCTGGCACTGGACCCGCACGTGATCGTGCTCGGTGGCGGCCTGTCCCAGTACGCACCGCTGTACCAGCTGTTGCCGGCGGCCATCGCCGCGCATCTGTTCAACGGCGTGCAGGTGCCGCCCATCGTGCCGCCGCGCTTCGGCGATGCCGGTGGTGCACGCGGTGCCGCCCTGCTGGCCTGCCAACCCTCGTTTTCCTGATGTCCGGAGCTTGACCATGTCCCCGTTGCAGACCCTGCTTGCCTCCCACCGCGCCGGCCACAACGTCGGCCTGTACAGCGTCTGCTGCAGCAACGAACAGGTGCTGCGTGCGGCCATGCACGTGGCGTTGGCGCACGATACCGTGCTGCTGATCGAAGCTACCTCCAACCAGGTCGACCAGTTCGGCGGCTACACCGGCATGACACCGCCGCAGTACCGCGACTACGTCGGCACCCTGGCCGATGAGGAAGGCTTCCCGCGCGAGCGCTTGATCCTCGGCGGTGACCACCTTGGCCCGAACGCCTGGCAGAAGCGCCCGGCCGCCGAAGCGATGACCCATGCGCGCGTGCTGATCGAGGCCTACGTCGCCGCGGGTTTCCACAAGATCCACCTGGACTGCAGCATGTCCTGCGCCGATGACCCGGTGCCGCTGCCCGATGCCATCGTTGCTGCACGTTCGGCCGAGCTGGCCGAGATCGCCGAGCGCACCGCCGCCGAGCACGGCCTGCCGCCGCCGGTCTATGTCATCGGTACCGAAGTGCCGATTCCCGGTGGCGAAGCCTCGCTGGCCGGTGGCCTGCAGGTGACCACCCCGGCTGCCGCTGCGCAGACCCTGGCCATCCACCGGCAGGCCTTCGATACCCCGCTGCTGCGCGATGCATGGCAGCGTGTGCTGGCCATGGTGGTGCAGCCGGGCGTGGACTTCGACCACAGCAGCGTGCACGAGTACGACGCGGCCGCCGCCAGCGAGCTGGCCGACTTCCTCGAACAGCAGCCGCGCATCGTGTTCGAAGCGCATTCGACCGACTACCAGCGCGAAAGCGGCCTGCATGCGCTGGTGCGCGACCATTTCGCCATCCTCAAGGTCGGCCCCGCGGCCACCTTCGCCTACCGCGAAGCGCTGTTCGCACTTGCTGCCATCGAAGCCGAGCTGCTGCCGGCCGCGCAGTGCTCGCGCCTGCCGCAGGTGCTGGACGAGGTGATGGTGGCGCAGCCGAAGTCCTGGCAGTCCTATTACCAGGGCGACGAAGCGACCCTGCGCCTGCTGCGCAGCTATTCCTTCAGCGACCGCTGCCGCTACTACTGGGGCGAGCCGGCGCTGGTGCAGGCCGTGCAGACCCTGTTCGCCAACCTGGAACAGCACGCGCCGCCGCTGGTGCTGCTCAGCCAGTACCTGCCAGAGCAGTACCGCGCCGTGCGCGAGGGCACCCTGGCCAATACGCCTACCGCCCTGGTGCAGCATCGTATCGGCCTGTGCCTGGGCGAATACGCCCGCGCCTGCAGCGCCAACCAGGCTGGAACCCGCAAGCACAACGCAAGTCCGGCTGCCGCCGATCTTGCGAACGGCTAATCTCTACCTTTCCCTGCGAAACCGAGAATGGCCATGCGCAACACCCGCTCCCGCCGGCAACAGATCCTGCAGCTGCTGATCGAGCACGGCTCGGTGCAGGTGGCCGATCTGGTCGAGCGCTTCGGCGTGTCGGCGGTGACCATCCGTGCCGACCTGACCCACTTCGAATCGCAGGGGCTGGCCACGCGTACCCACGGTGGTGCCACCCTGGTGCGTACACCGCCGCAGGAACAGGACATCCACGAAAAGGATGCACTGAACCTGCCGCTGAAGGACTCCATCGGCACGGCGGCCGCGCGCCTGGTGCAGGCCGGTGACAACATCATCATCGACTCCGGCTCCACCACGATGACCCTGGCCCGCCATCTGCGCGAACACCGCGATGTGACGGTGATGACCAACGGCCTGAACATCGCCTGGGAACTGGCCAACGCCGCCGGCATCACCGTGCTGCTGACCGGCGGACTGCTGCGCCAGCAATCGCTGTCGCTGCAGGGCAGCCAGGCCGAAGCCAGCCTCAACTCCTACAGTTTCGACACGCTGTTCCTGGGCGTGGATGGCCTGGACCTGCAGTTCGGCCTGACCACCCACGACGAAGCCGAAGCCCGCCTCAACCACCGCATGGTCGAACGCGCGCGGCGCATCGTGGTGCTCACCGACGCCTCCAAATTCGGACGCGTCAGCCTGCACCGCATCGCCCGCCTCGATCAGATCCACGCCATCATCACCGACGCCGGCATCGACGACGCGACCCGCGAGGGGCTGCAGCGGCTGGGCATCGAAGTGATCATCGCCGAGCCCCCCGCATGACCGATATCCGCTCCCTGCACGGCCGCATCCTCACCCCGTTGGGCTGGCGTCGCGGCCAGGTCCAGTTCGATTCACACGTGCGCCAGCTGCAGGTAGATGACCACAGCGGCGGCGATGACCCGCAACTGCCAGTGATACTGCCCGGCTTCATCGACCTGCACGTGCATGGCGCGGCCGGCGTCGACCTGATGCAGGGCGGCGACGTGGCCCGCACCATCGCCCGCACCCATGCGCGCTTTGGTACCACCACGCTGCTGGCGACCACCATGACCGCTGGCCTGGACGAGATCGAATACGCGCTGCAGGGTGTTGCGGCAACGATGGCGGCGCCCGACGCCGATGCCGCCTGCATCGCCGGTGTGCACCTGGAAGGCCCCTTCATCAGCCCGCAGCGGCTGGGCGCACAACCCAATCGTACGATCGAGGCGACGATGGCGCTGGTGCGGCAGCTGCACGCGCTGGCACCGATCCGGGTGATGACGCTGGCGCCGGAGATCGGCGAGCACACCGCACTGATCCCCGCGCTGTCCGCACTCGGCATCCGCGTGCAGCTCGGCCACAGTGCCGGCACCTACGAGGAAGGCGTGGCCGCATTGCAGGCCGGCGCTTCCGGTTTCACCCATCTGTTCAACGGCATGACCGGCGTGGACCACTACCGGCCGGGCATCGCCGCCGCTGCCCTGGCGCATGCGCAGTACGCCGAGATCATTCCCGACCTGCAGCACATCCATCCCGGCGTGATCCGTCTGGCCGCACGCGCGATTCCGCGCCTGTATGCGGTAACCGACGCGACGGCCGCCACCGGCATGCCCGATGGCGAGTACGCACTGGGCGAGCAGCGAGTACACAAGTGCGGCGGCTGCGTGCGCCTGGCCACCGGCTCGCTGGCCGGCAGCGCGCTGACCATGGACCAGGCGCTGCGCAACCTGGTGCAGGTGGGTCTGGATCTGGCTGACGCATCGCAGCGCGTGTCCACCTTCCCGGCCGATTACCTGGGCTTGAGCGATCGCGGCCGCATTGCGCCCGACGCCCGCGCCGACCTGGTGGTGCTGGATGCGGAACTGCGCCTGCAGCAGGTCGTGGTGGGCGGTCGATTGATCGATCTGGACTGACACACGCCATGCGGCCCGGATGCCGCACTCAAGGCGCGCAAGCGCATTGCATCAGCCACGCACCATCCCGTTAGTCCAGGAACGAGCCGATGACCGCAGCCACTGCACCTGCCGTACCCGCTTCCACCGCCCCGCGCTGGCCCGTACGTTACCTGCTCTTCATCGGCGGCCTCGGTGGCCTGCTGTACGGCATCGACATCGGCATCATCGCCGGTGCCCTGCCCTATCTTGAAGCCACCGCCAGCCACGCCTGGCAGCTCAGCAGCCAGCAGCTCGGTTTTGTCGTCGCCGCGGTGCTGCTGGGCAGCGTGCTGTCCTCGCTGTTCGCCGGCATGATCGCCGACCTCATCGGCCGCCGGGGCGCGATGCTGCTGGCCGGCGCGCTGTTCACCGCCAGCATCCCGATCATGGCACTGGCCTCGGGTTACACCCCGCTGCTGCTGGGGCGCCTGCTGCAGGGTGTCAGCGGCGGCCTGATCGGCGTGGTCATTCCCCTGTACCTGGCCGAAGTGCTCAGCCCGGAACGACGCGGCCGCGGCGCGGCGATGTTCCAGCTGCTGCTGACCGTCGGCCTGGTGCTGGCCGCGTTGATCGGCCTGTACCACGCCCATGCCGTGGACGCTGCCGCAGAGTCGGTGCGCTCGCTGCCGGTCGCGCAGCAGGCGCAGGAGCTGTTCACGGTGAAGGACCACGCCTGGCGCACCATCTTCTGGACCTGCCTGGCACCGGGCCTGCTGTTCTGCGCCGGCATCTTCTGGCTGTCCGAATCACCGCGCTGGCTGGTGCGTCGTGGCCGCATCGAAGATGCGCGCCGCAGCCTGCAGCGCGTGCTGCCCGCTGCCGACGTCGAGCCCACCCTGGCGCAGATCCAGGCTCCGGAATCGAGCAGCAGCAGCGGCAAGCGTGACCCGCTGCTCAGCCGCCGCTACGTGGTGCCGTTCGTGTTGGCCTGCGTGGTGCTGGCCTGCACCCAGGCCACCGGCATCAACTCGGTGCTGGCCTATGCGGTCAACATCCTTAACCAGGCAGGCCTGTCCGGCTCGGTGGCCAACGGCGCCGACGTGGCGATCAAACTGCTCAACGCGGTGATGACCGTCGCCGCGCTGCTGCTGGTCGACCGCAAGGGTCGCAAGTTCCTGCTGATGCTGGGCAGCGGTGGCATCTGCGTGGCCCTGCTGGCCGCAGCAACGCTGTTCTTCCAGGCCGAACGTGGCCGCGCCGACGTGCAGCCGCACCTGCAGGCCGCAGTAAGTGGCGATGGCCTGCAACTGGTACTGGATGAGGCGCAGTGGCAGCGTCTTGCCGGCGGCATCGACCGCGAAGGCCGGCCGCTGCAGCTGACCGTTTCCTACGCCTATGGCGACTTCACCAACGTGCGCGCGCTGCGCAGCGACAACCTGACCGACCGTGAGCTGCGCATCGAGCGCGCCGGCACCGTGCAACCGGACAGCGTCATCGGCGCATTCTTCCGCACGTTGCACCTCAATCCGTTCGCCGACCCGGCCAGTGCCGCGCAGGCACCGCTGCGCATCGAACAGGCCCGTATCGGCCCGATTCCGCCGCCCGCGCATGGCTGGGCCGTCGCTGCCTGCATCCTGGTATTCGTGGCGTTCTTCGCGGTTGGCCCGGGCGTGTGCGTGTGGCTGGCGCTGTCCGAACTGATGCCCAACCGCATCCGCTCCAACGGCATGAGCATCGCGCTGCTGATCAACCAGTTCGTGTCCACCACCATTGCCGCCATCTTCCTGCCGACGGTGGGACACTACGGCTACGCCAGCATGTTCCTGTTCTGGGCGGGCTGCACGTTCGTGTTCTTCCTGGTGGCCGCATTCTGGCTGCCGGAAACCAAGGGGCGCTCGCTGGAAGAGATCGAAGCCGGGTTTGCAGGAAAGCAGCGCTGATTCAGCGCTGCTGTGGCGGCGCAGGGCCGCCGTGTACGATGTAGCGCGCCATGTCGTGCACTTCGGCCACGCTCATGTTGGTACCGGCCACCTGCATGGACTCGCCAAAAGGGCCCGCTATGGTGGCCACGGACAGCACGTGGTCATCGACGGTAAGCGCCACCTGCTTGCCCACCAGGGCCTCGGTCGCGTGCAGCAACCGGCCGGCGGACTCCTTGCGGAACGTCAGTTCCAGTACGGGCTGGTGGGCGGCGTCCAACGCCGCTCGCACGTCGACGATATCGGTACTGGTGAGCATCGGCGGTGCTTTCACGGCGATGCTGCGCCCTTGCCACTGCAGGGTAGCGCGGCCATCGGGATCGACCTCACGCATCTGCACCTGCACCCCCTCCCGCGGCGGATGCCGTGTCTCCGCCGGAAGCACCCGGTTGCAGCCCGCCAGCAGCAACACCGCGAGGCCGCCGCCGAGCAGCGCCCATCTGTTCCAGGCCCGCATCAGCGCAGCTTCCTCAGCTTGAACGCCACCAGCACCTGCAGCACGCCGTACAGCAGGCTGCCGATGCCGATCCACAACGTGGTTACCGCTACGCCGGCATACGGATTGGCCGCGAACAGCAGGCCCAGCACGATGGCCAGCACGCCGCTGAGAATCAGCAACCACTCACCCTGGATCTGCCTGCGCACGCGGATGGCGAAGACGATGCGATAGATGCCTGCCACCAGCAGCCATGCCGCCAGGAACAGCACCAGCACGCTGGCGGTGGCCAGTGGATTGATCACCGCCAGGATGCCGAAGCCCAGCGAGGCGACCACGTACAGCAGCAGCCAGCCACGCGAGGCGCCACTACCACCGGTAATCAACGCCAACAGGCTGATGACGCCTTCCACGATCGCCATCACACCCAGCGTCCACGCCAGCGCGATGGCCGCCGACATCGGCCAGCCGATCGCGATGATGCCGAAGCCCAGCGCGACCAGACCGTACAGCAGCAGGATCCACCAGCTGCGTCCAACGGCCGACAACAAGGGAGACAGAGGGGAATTCATGACCACTCCTTCGATCCGGGTTCGTGGCCATCCTAGCCCTTGCGGATGAAAGGGGCGATCACGGAACGCGAGCGCAGACCCACGCCCGCACGTCTTCAGACCCCACCAACCGCAACGTCTCTGCAATTTCCAGCACGGTACTGCCGGTGGTCATCACGTCGTCGACGATGGTCAGCCGCGCCGGTACAGCACCGCGCACATCGAAGGCATCGAACAGGTTGTCGCGGCGCTGCTCGGCGCTGCGTTCGGACTGCGGCGCGGTGTGACGGCGGCGGTACAGCCCGCGCCACGTCGGCAACTGCAGCAGGCGACACAGTTCGGCGGCCTGGTCATAGCCACGCTGACGCAGTCGCTTGCGGTGCAGTGGCACGGGTACCAGCGGCGCGCACGACCACGGAGGCGGGTTGCGCAGCATCAACTGCGCAAGCAGACGTCCTGCAGCCAGGTCCTGGTGGAATTTGTAGCGGACCAGCAGCTGATCGACCGGCGGCAGGTACAACAGGCTCGCATGGGTCGCGGTCTGCGGTGGCGGCTCGTCGCGGCAGGTTCCACAGATGGGCAGGGCTGCATCCGGTAGCGGCAGCGCGCAGCGAAGGCAGGCGCGACCCGCCCACGGCAGCTCGGCAAGGCAGGCGGGACAGAGATCGAGGGCGTCATGGCCGCGCTCGCTGCAGACCAGGCAGCGCAGGGGCAGCAACAGGCGAAAGGCCGCCTGTAATGGTTCACCAAGGGCAGAAGGCAGTGGGAAGCGCATGCCGCAGCATCGCCCTGCAAGCGCAGCCTGCCCATCGGTGAAGGGGCTGCATGCATGTCAGTACAGGGAGCGTTGGCCGATGGGGGCTGCACCTTGCCAGGCCGTAGACCTGCATCGCACCTGCTACCACGCGCCTCCATCCATATACGGCCGGAACTGCAGAACCATCACTGGCCGATCCTGCGCCAGCTATCGTCAGGATAGGCACAGTTGCCGTGGATGGATCTCTACCGCATGGACGGACTGACGCTGGTCAAAGCAACTGCGCAGGACGCAGATGTGGTCTTCAGATTGATGCAGCTGTACTACTTCGAAGCCTCGGCCTGGAGCGGTGAAGAGATCCGTACCGATGGTCTCTACGACTGCGCATTTGCCGATGTCCAGGCCCGGCTGCAGGAAGAGCCCGAGTGGACCCGTCTGCTCTGGCTCGATGGCCTGCTGTGTGGATTCGTCCAGTTGGATGACGTCGAGTTCCAGGGACGACGCCTGCCAGAGTTGGCGGATCTGTTCATCCTTCCAAAGCACCGCGGTAAAGGCATCGCATCTGCGGTGGTTGCAGACCTTGTGCGGCCAACAACGGGGGAATGGTTGCTGGCCACATTCCGCAAGGATCATGCAGCGCACGCATTCTGGGAGCGGAATCTTGCAAAGATGGGAATGGCGTACAGCGTCCCAACCGGGCTAGAAGGAACAGACTTCCGCTTGTTCCTGATCAGGGCGAAATGACGAAGGGGAGCAGGGCTATGCCTCCGGTCCGCGTCCGGCCGGATGCGTTACTCGCTCAGGCCTCGCGGATCAGGCTGCCCGCAAGCGATGTGGTTGGCTGAAACGCTGAACAAGCAAAGCCGCAATGCGGCTCTGGCCTTTAGTCGACAATCAAGGGCTGTCCTGTCTGGTGGCGACGCCAAAAGCAAAGGACTCAAGGGGAACGTCCTCACCAGCCGAATAGAACAGGGTGCCGCCCTTTTGCTTGAATCCGTGAAGCAGGTCAAGCGCCAACGAGGATGCAAGACAAAGGGCCTGAAACGAGCTGCCGCCATGAGCGTCCTGGAGGCTTTTGCAGAGTGGCCGTACTGCCACCGGACACGCCCACTCGTGGGGGTCATCCCCGACGTGATATGGCGTTCCGATTTCGATGTGAATTTCGAACGCCTCTTCACCCGGACGTTGGGCCCACATCACTTCATTGGCAATCACTGCGTTCATCTGAACCGTCTCCTCAGGGTTCGCCCCTGCAAGCGTCCGCCTTGCCTCGCATTCGACCAGAATGCCGACCTTCGCCCCTTAGCGCATCCCGCAGGTGGCGCCGACACATTGCCCGTTCTCCATGAACCGCACCTGCGAGTGTCCCGGTTCCCCGGTAGGGGCCGGCACCCCGGGCGCCACGAAGAACGTGGCCGCGTGCGCACCATACAACCCTGCGGGGATGGCGAAGGCTTTCAGCACGGTATAGCTACGGAAGGGCATGCCCTGCTCCCGCTCGGCATTGGCACCTTCGATGCGCGGGATGTCCGCTGCACCCCCGTTGCGTCGGCCGGCAGCCTCCCAGGCACGCAGGTCGGCCACCGTCGCTGGGCGCAGGACCCCGCTGCGCACCGCTGCATCAATACCGGCCTGGCCCGCCGGCGGTGCGCCCTTCATCTGGAATTCGACCACTGGCTTGGCCGTGGCATCAGTCACCAATTGCGCCCCGGGCGGCAACGCGCCGATGACCGCGCGGCCGTCGCGTGCCGCGTAGGCCACGTCAACCGGGCGACCGAACACCTCGCGGGCCAACGGGTTGAGCTTGTTCGAGCCGTCCCCTCCCACATAGGCATAACTGCAGGGGCCACGATCCTCGTAGGAGCTGATCAGCACCGGCAGGCCAGCAGGCAGGCCGGTCAGCCGCTGCCGGTGGTAGCCGGTCACCAGCACCGCCGCAATCTGCGTACCGCGCGTCCAACCGACGCTCCACACGGTGGGTTCGTAAGCGCCCAGCAACAGCACCACCGGCGCGTTGGGCTCGTGCACGGCCACCTGGATGGTGGTGGCCTGGTGGCCGCTCTGGTCGATCTGGAAATCCGCTTCCTTGCCGCCGTAGGCCCCCGCCGCATAGACCTTCGCGTTGGCCGGCAGCATCAGGCCGTCGATCCGGCAGGTGCTCGGCGGCGTATCAACCGTCACCGGAGCGTCGAAAGGGAAGGGCTGGGTGTCCGCATCGGAATGCACGATCACGGGCGCTACCTGGATGGGGTCCGCCGGCATCGCGTCAGCAGCGTCAGGTGCGTGGGCTCCCTGGCCTGCTGATGCCTGCACATTCGGCTCGGACAGTGTTGGCTCGGTGCACCCAGCCAACAGCACCATCCCGGCGACCGCGACGTACATTCTGGTGCCGGTAATGACGTTGCGCTTCATGTTGTGATCCTTCATTTCAAGGAACGGGCACTGATCGGGAACAGCTTGCCTCATGCAGCCACCGGTCCTTGGCGGGCTATTTCAGGAACGGCTGAACATCGACAATCCGCACGTCGTGCATCTGCTCGAGATACGCATCCAGGTACGCCTTGTGTGAGGCACCGACAATCACCAGCGTACGCATTCCCGGCGTCGGTCCCATCAGGTCGCGGATGTTCGCCGCCATGCGCAGGTTGCGCGTCTCCCACGAGGTGACGTAAAGGCGCCCGTAGCCCTGCGGAGACGGCTCCTCCAACGCGGCACCGTAGTCGCTTTCGAAGGCGACCGACGCCACATCCGGCGCGTTGTAGCGGCGATACAGTGCCAGTGCTTTCTCCGGCGCATCGACCTGCGCTTCCAAGTCGCCGAACATCGTCCTCCGCTGTTTGGACGCCGGGTTGTCCCAGGCCTTCCTGACCGCAGCTGCATAGGCCTTGGGATCGGGACCATACTGATCGGAGCTGTGGTCATCCATCGGCCACAACCGCTCGTGGCCAAGACGGACGGCGAGGGTTGCGGCGATGAGCGTGTTTTCATTGCGGTTGACGCGCAGCGCTTCCAGCGCCGCAACCAGGTCCTGGTCCAGGCCGTCGCCTGCCTGCCGATCCGCTTCGGGGAGGCGCAGCCATTGCACCAATGCCGAATCGCGTTCGCCGGCGGCCAGGAAGGTAGCGGCAAGCCTGCGCCGTTGCGCGGCCGTAGGTTGTACGGGCCAGGTCGCCAGCATCGTCTCTGCCGCCGCGTTCGCCGCCGGCACATCAAGTCCGGTTGCCTTCTTCGCCGCCGAAACATCGGGGCAGTAGTCCTTCACCGTATATCGGTAGCGGGAGGGGTATCGCCGCAGCAGGTCGCACTGCTGGCCCGACACCGCCTCGATCGCGATGGCTTTCGGCTGCCACCCTGCGAGCCGGTCGATCAGGGTGACCAGCGAAGAAGGGTCGAAGGTTTTCGGCAGTACCGCCAGATGCGCGCTGCCGAGCACCATCACTTCGTTTGGCACCCCGTGCTGCGGCCCTTTGTGGGCGCGCGGGTCAAAGGTCTGCGCCTGCGCCATTCCTGCAAGCATCGATCCCGCCAGCAGCGAGCCGATCAGTGCACGTCGCCCCCACATCCCCTGCATCATTCCCTGTTGCATATGGCTCGCCGTTGAAGCGCCTGTCCAGCGCATAGCGGCGCAGATTCGATCGCCGTAGGTCCTTTGTCAACAGTCCTTGTTCTGTGCTCCCGCAAGACTACGCTCGGTCGAATGGCGCCCTTGATGGGATCCCGCAGGGAGCGGACTCACGCACGCGCGAGAGCGATCCATCGGTAGCCTACGTAGAGGGCCCCTGCGGCTACCGGAAGCAGGCTTGTCCAGAGTGGCAGGCCGAGTACGAAGAACATGAGCGCGGTGACGGCGAGTGTGAGAATCGACAATCCGATTACCCGGATGTCGAACAGCGCGACGTCCGCTGCATCCTTTCCCACGGCGTTCTTCGGCCGGTTCCTGCCGGCGCGCTGCCGACGCAGCAGCCATATATCGGAGACGAAGCTGGCTATCCCTTCCAACAGATCACCGATGAAGCCAGACATGGACGATCCCTGACGGCTGGAGTGAAGGGGTAGATCTTCATGGCGCGCGCGTTGGTGCGTCAAGCGATCGATCACAGGGCCCGGGGAGCCGATCCAGCTTGATGCATCCTGGCACCGGCTGCTTGACAGGCTGCCGGGATGTCCGGACCCTTCGCGGCATGACAATCGACGTCGAACACCTGAGCCTGCGCGAACTGAACGCCCTTGTGACTGCTGCCGAGCAGCGGAGGGCGCTGGTTGCCAGCCGCCGCCCCGTGGCCGTTGTCCGTCGCAAGCTGATCGCCTTCGCCGCGCAGTGCGGCTACACGATTGAAGAGCTGATCGGGGCCGCGCCCGCCGAGGCCGCTGCACCGGTCCGCAAACCCGCCACACGGCGCAAGGCGGGCAAGGTAGCGGCCAAGTACCGCGACCCGGACAACAAGCGCAACACGTGGTCGGGACGTGGCCGGATGCCGCGCTGGCTTGCTGAGAAGACCAAGCATGGCCGCAGCCCTGCCGATTTCCTGATTCCCGGGCTGGGCCGGTCCGACGTTCGAAAGTCCGGCGCGATCGGGCAGAGAACCGTCTTCAAGCAGAGCTGATCCGTGGGTGCTCGGCGCACGGAGCGGTCGATCGCCGTGGCACCAACGCGTACATTTCCAGGTCGGGCGGTGCAGGCAGCTCTATCGCATCGTAGCGACGGCCGTGGCCTGCAACTCCATCCAGCCGCTCACTCCTCGCCCAGCGCCACCGGCAGCGGCACCTTGCGAATCAACTTGAGCGCGCGTCCTTCCAGCACGTAGAAGAAGGCGAAGTTTCCGGTCCTGGCGTAGTTGTCGTCGAACTCCCCGCCCTCGGCCACTACCAGCGCGCTGTGCGGATCGACCTTGACCACCATCGGGCCGAGCTCTCCGCCCAGCGATGGGGTGGCCAGCTTGCCGGTGCGCTTGCTGACGAAGGTCATCGAAACACAACTGGTTCCGCAACCCCAGCCCACCAGCGTGTACTCGCCGGCAAAGCCGACCTCTCCGTCCTTCAGGGCTGCTGACAGGCGTGTCCTGAACATGCGGGCGCGCGGATCGCTGAGGTCCAGCGATGCGGCCGGCCCGCTATGGATCTTTGTCACGGGGTAGTCAGCGAACCTGGGATTGCCGCCTTCACCATTGAAGATCGCCTCGCGGATTCGCGCGTTTTCTGCGACCTGTGCGGCAGTCGGACCAATGGAACTTGCAGCATCCGTGGCATCCGGGGCGCTTGCCTGCATCGCCTGCACCTGCGTCACTGAGCAAAGGGCCAGTCCTGCGCTGGCCATGGCCAGCAGGACGACCAGCGATGTGCGACTTCTGGACATGCTCATCTCCTCAAGACGCCTTATCGCTCTGCACATGCTTCGGCGGCAAGCGAGCAGATCTGCACGCCAGCTGCGACCTGCGGTGTCTTTCCCACGTGCCCGCAATCCTGCAGCCAGATCAATGCGTGCTGCCCCACCTTCAGATCGGTTTCATCGATGCCGCCGCCATAGACGGTCCACAAGCCGGTGCCGTCGTTGACGATGGTGCGGTGAACCGCGCCTGCGCGGGTCTGGACCGTCAGCTGGCGATCGCGGATCTTCACGATCGTTCCCGTCACCGAGGGCGGCGAGGGAGCGATGTCACCGCCGTCGGCGACCGGCAGCACGCACTGCGTCGCCGCAATGGCAACGACGGGAACGGTGGTCAGCATCAGGGCTGTGGCAATCGCCGTCGCCTGCAGCGCGTTCGCCGCCACGGCCTTCAGTACCGCAATCAATGGGTTGTTCATGGCAATCCTTTGCTTGAGCGCCCAGTCTACCCCTCGCTCGCACTGTAAACTTATATGAAATCAAAACAGTTGACAGCGCACTACGACCCACCCAGACTGCGCCCTCGCTCCAGCCCTTCCAAGGTCCCGCCATGGCAACCGCCATCCGCCACGACTGGCACCACGACGAACTGCAGGCGCTGTTCGACCTGCCCTTCCCGGAACTGCTGTTCCGCGCCGCCGCCGTCCACCGCGAGCACTTCGACCCGGCCCAGGTGCAGGTATCCACGCTGTTGTCGGTGAAGACTGGTGGCTGCCCGGAAGACTGCGCGTACTGCCCGCAGGCGCAGCGCTACAGCACCGGGGTCAACGCACAGAAACTGATGGACACCGACGCGGTGCTGGCCAAGGCACGCCAGGCCAAGGCGGCCGGTGCCTCGCGTTTCTGCATGGGTGCAGCGTGGCGTTCGCCGAAGGACCGCGACATCCCCAAGGTGGCGGCAATGATCGCCGGGGTGAAAGCGCTGGGCCTGGAAACCTGCGCCACGCTGGGCATGCTCAGTGGCGAGCAGGCGCGCGCGTTGAAGGACGCCGGCCTGGACTACTACAACCACAACCTCGATACCGCGCCGGACTACTACGATTCGATCATCCACACCCGGCAGTACCAGGATCGCCTGGATACGCTGGGCCATGTGCGCGATGCGGGACTGAAGACCTGCTGCGGCGGCATCGTCGGCATGGGCGAAACACGCGCGCAGCGGGCCGGCCTGCTGCTGGCGCTGGCCACCTTGCCGGCGCATCCCGATTCGGTGCCGATCAACAAGCTGGTGCAGGTGGCCGGCACGCCGCTGCATGGCATTGCCGAGCTGGACCCATTCGAGTTCGTGCGCATGATCGCCGTAGCCCGCATCGCCATGCCGCGTTCGATGGTGCGGCTGTCGGCCGGCCGCGAGTCGATGAGTGACGAGCTGCAGGTGCTGTGCTTCCTGGCCGGCGCCAACTCCATCTTCTATGGCGACAAGCTGCTGACCACCGGCAACCCGGAGAGCGAGCGCGACATGGCCCTGTTCGCACGCCTGGGCCTGCAGCCGATGGCGGTGCAGGTGGACGCCGACGGTCATGACCATGGCGGCACCGTGCATGCCGATATCAGCGCCGATGCCCCCGGCTGTGGCTGCGCTCACGCGGCCTGAGCCGGCGGCCAAGCAGGCGTCGCGGCAACGCGCTACCCTAGCCGCCCCGTCGCCGCATCCAGCCGCCATGGCACGCCCCGACCTGACCGCCCGCCTCCAAGCCCAGCGCGCGTTGCGCGATGCACAAGGCCGTCGCCGCCCGCGGCGCACGGTCACCCGTCGCGATGGTGTGCGCCTGGAAGTCGATGGGCGCTGGCTGACCGGCTTCTGCAGCAACGATTACCTGGGTCTGGCCCAGCAGTTCAGCGTGGTCAATGCACTGCAGGACGCCGCCGCGCGCGAAGGTGCCGGTGCCGGTGCTTCGCACCTGGTCTGCGGCCACCACGCGCTGCACGACGCATTGGAACGCGAAGTGGCCGAGTGGCTCGGTTACCCGCGTGCCTTGCTGTTCGGCAGTGGCTTCACCGCCAACCTGGCCGTGCAGCAGGCGCTGCTGGGCGAAGAGAACGATGTCTGCGTGCAGGACAAGCTCAACCACGCCAGTCTGCTCGATGCCACCCGGCTGGCCGGCGCGCGCCTGCGCCGCTACCCGCACCTGGATGCGGAAGGTGCGATGCGCCAGCTCAAGCATGCGCCCGATGGCGCGGCGATGCTGGCCACCGACGGTGTCTTCAGCATGGATGGCGATATCGCGCCGCTGCGTGCGCTGTCGCTGGTCGCGCGCCTGCAGCAGGCCCTGTTCTACGTGGACGATGCGCATGGCGTGGGCGTGCTCGGCGATGGCCGTGGCGCGGTCGCCACCGCCGGCCTGGGCGTGGACGATGTACCGCTGCAGCTGGTCACCCTGGGCAAGGCGCTCGGCGGTTCCGGCGCGCTGGTGCTCGGCCGCGAGGACCTGATCGAGCACCTGGCCGAAACCGCACGCCCCTACATCTACACCACCGCCATGGCGCCGGCGTTGGCGGCATCCGCACTGGAAGCGGTGCGCCTGGCCCGCCGCGATCATTGGCGCCGGGCGAAGCTGGCCGATCTGATTGCCCTGTTCCGCAGCGAAGCGCGACGTCATGGGCTGGATCTGATGGCATCGGAAACGCCGATCCAGCCGCTGTTGTGCGGCGACGACCACACTGCGATGGCGATGTCGCAGGCGCTGGAGCAGGCCGGCTGGCTGGTCGGTGCGATCCGCCCGCCGACCGTGCCGGAAGGCAAGGCGCGCCTGCGCGTCACCTTGTCCGCGCTGCACACCACCGAGCAGGTACGCGGCCTGGTCGAAGCCATCGCCGTTGCACGCGACCGCGTGGCCTTTGCCGCGCGTGAAGTGCCGCCGCCGTCGTTGCCGGCGCTGGCCTGAGTGATCGTGTAGTTCCCCATGCATATTGAAGTGACCGGCCATGGGCCGGACCTGGTACTGATCCACGGCTGGGCCCTGCAGGGGGGCGTGTTTGCGCCGCTGGTGCAGCGCCTGGCCGATCGATTCACGCTGCATCTGGTCGACCTGCCCGGCCATGGCCACAGCCGCGATGACAGCACCCCGCTGCGCCTGCCGTTCGTGGTCAACGCCATTGCCGCGGCCACGCCGCCGGCGGTGTGGTGCGGCTGGTCACTGGGCGGCCTGTTCGCGCTGCACGCGGCGGCCACGCTGCCGAAGGTGCGTGGTCTGGCGATGATCGCCGCCACGCCGCGCTTCGTGCGCGGTGATGACTGGCCGCATGCGGTGGAGCCATCGGTATTCGAGCAGTTCGGTCGTGACCTCGCGCAGGACTTCAGTGGCACCCTGGAACGTTTCCTGGCACTGGACGTGATGGGTTCGGCGCATGCCCGCGAGGAACTGCGCACCCTGCGCCAGCGCCTGGTCGAACGCGGAGCGCCCACCGAACGCGCACTGCGCGAGGGCCTGCAGCTGCTGGAAAGCACCGATCTGCGTGGCGCCCTGCCCGCACTGGGCAAGCCCAGCCTGTGGATTGCCGGCCAGCGTGACCGTCTGGTCTCGCCGGCGGCGATGCAGGCCGCTGCCGCGCTGGCGCCCGGGGGGCAGTCGTTGACCGTGGGTCATGGCGGCCACGCCCCCTTCCTCGGCCACGCCGATGACGTTGCAGCCGCCCTGCAACACTTCGTTGCCGGCCTGTCACCGGCCGATGGCGGACAATGAGCCTTCCTAAGCTTGTGCAGGACTGACGCATGGATCTGGGCATTTCCGGCCGCTGGGCACTGGTCTGCGGCGCCAGCAAGGGGCTTGGCCTTGGCTGCGCGCGCGCATTGGTGCGCGAAGGCGTGAACGTGGTCATCGTCGCCCGCGGTGACGCTGCGCTGCAGGCCGCGGCTGAAGAACTGCGTACGCTGCCCGGTGCCGCTGAAGTGCGTGCGATCGCCGCCGACGTCACCACCGAGGCGGGCCGCGCCCAGGCGCTGGCCGCCTGCCCGCAGGTCGACATCCTGGTGACCAACGCCGGCGGCCCGCCGCCGGGCGACTTCCGCACGTTCGAGCGCGACGACTGGATCGCCGCGCTGGACGCCAACATGCTGGCGCCGATCGCGCTGATCCGCGCCACCGTGGACGCGATGATCGAACGCGGCTTCGGCCGCATCGTCAACATCACCTCGTCATCGGTGAAGGCACCCATCGACGCGCTGGCGCTGTCCAACGGCGCGCGCAGCGGCCTGACCGGCTTCGTCGCCGGGCTGGCGCGGCGCACCGTCGTCCACAACGTCACGATCAACAATCTGCTGCCCGGCCAGTTCGATACCGACCGCCTGCGCGCCAACTTCGCCCACGCCGCCGGCCAGGGCGGGGACGTGCAGGCGGTGGCCGAACGCCGCCGCCAGCAGATTCCCGCCGGCCGCTTCGGCACGCCGGACGAATTCGGCGCCGCCTGCGCCTTCCTGTGCAGTGCACAGGCCGGTTACCTCACCGGGCAGAACCTGCTGATCGACGGCGGCGCCTACCCCGGTACGTTCTAAGAGACTTCTGCAATGCCGTCCCACTTCGATGCCCGCCATGTCCGCCGCGCCTTCGCCCGCGCCGCCTCCAGCTACGACGCTGCCGCCGCCCTGCAGCGCGAGGTGCAGTCGCGGCTGCTGGAATCGCTGGACTACCTGGAGGCACGCAAGCCGGAGGTGGTGCTGGATATCGGTGCCGGCACCGGCCATGCCAGTGCGCTGATGAAGAAGCGCTGGCCGAAGGCACAGGTGATCGCGCTGGACGTGGCACTGCCGATGCTCGACCAGGCCAAGCGCCAGGCCGGCTGGTGGAAGCCGTTCCAGCGCCTGGCCGCCGATGCCACGGCGCTGCCGTTGGCCGACAACAGCGTCGATGTGATCTTCAGCAACCTATGCCTGCAGTGGGTGGACGACCTGCCAGCGGTGTTCGCCGGTTTCCGCCGCGTGCTCAAGCCCGGTGGGCTGCTGGTGTGTTCGACGTTCGGGCCGGAAACGCTGGTCGAGCTCAACGAGGCCTTCGCCGCCGCCGATGACCGCCCGCACGTGAGCCGCTTCGCGCAGATCGCCCAGTTCGGCGATGCGCTGATGATGGCCGGCTTCCGCGATCCGGTTCTGGACCGCGACCTGTTCACCCTGACCTACGACGACCTGCCCTCGTTGATGCGCGAGCTGCGCGCGATGGGCGCGACCAACGCACGGGTCGATCGCCGCCATACGTTGACCGGCCGGGGGCGGTTCGCGGCCGCAGCGGCGGCGTACGAGCCGATGCGCCGTGCCGATGGCAAGCTGCCCAGCAGCTGGGAGGTGATCTACGCCCATGCCTGGGCACCCGACCCAGGCGCGCCGATCCGCGAAGGTGGGCATGACATTGCTTCCGTGCCGGTGTCGGCGATCCCGATCCGGCGCAAGCAGACCTGATGCCGGCACGCGATCCGCACTGGTAGATGCCGACCTTGGTCGGCGCTGTGCTTCCCGTGCCGACCAAGGGCGGCAATTACCAACAGCAGGTCCCGGCCGGCCCCATTGCACGCCTGCGCTCAGGTATTGGCCGGTGAACTCAACGGCGGCCGTACCAGGTCGCGGTGGAAGAAGTAGATCTCCTGCACCAGGAAGCGCCAGCTGGTATGGAAGCTGCGGAAGCGCGTGCTCGGCGTGGACGAGGCCAACGCCTGGATGCCCAGCGCCTTGCTCAGGCGCAGCGCGCGCGCCATGTGCAGCGGGTCGCTGACGATGATCACCGAATGCAGCTTGCGCTGGTCCATCAGCCGCTTGGCCTCGACCAGGTTCTGCACGGTATTGCGCGAGGCGGTCTCGATGAGGATCGCCTCATCGGGAATGCCGTGCTTGAGGGCATAGCGCCGGGCCACCTGCGATTCCGAGAAGCGCGCACCGGTGCCGCCGTAGCCTCCGGTAAAGATCAGCAGTGGCGCGTAGCCGGCGTCGTACAGATCTAGGCCGTGGCGGATGCGCTCTTCAAACACCGGCGAGGGCTTGGCATCGTAGGCCGCCGCACCCAGCACGATGATCGCGTCCGCCTTGGCCGCCTGGTCACGTTCGCCGACCCAGACGATCCAGGCGGTCACGCCCAGCAGCCAGATCACCAGCAGTACGAACAACCGCCATACCCAACCGAGCAGGCCGGTACGTTCGCGATGGCGGCCGCGGCTCATGGCGCTCCCCAACGCAGGGCAGGCAGATCGACATTGCCACCGGACAGCACCAGTCCAACGCGCAGGCCGGCGAAGCGCGCAGGCTGCGCAAGCACCGCCGCCAGCACGATCGCCGAGGACGGCTCGACCACCTGCTTGAGCACGTCCCACAGCAGGCGCATCGCCGCCACGGTGGCGGCATCGTCAACCACGATGACCTCGGCACCCGCGGCCTGCAGCAGCGCGAAGTTGGGGGCGCCGATCAGCGTGCGCAGTCCGTCGCAGATCGTGTCCGGGGTAAATGCCTCCTGCCGCGTGCCGGTCGCCAACGAACGGGCGGTGTCATCGGCACCGGCCGGCTCGGCCAGCACCAGCCGCGTGCCCGGGCTGGCGTGCTGCAGGGCCAACGCAGTGCCACTGGCCAGGCCACCACCGCCCACCGGCACCACCAGCACGTCGAACGGACCCTCGCTGTGCAGCAGCTCCAGCGCGGCCGTGCCCTGCCCGGCGATCACCGCGGGGTTGCTGTACGGATGAACCAGAGTGGCGCCGGTATCGGCCTGCACCCTGGCGCAGGTGGCCTCGCGGTCGGCAATGGTGGCCGGGCAGCGCCAGAGGGTGGCGCCATGCCGGGCAATGTTGGCCAGCTTGGCGGCCACCGCCCCTTCGGGCACCACCACATGGCAGGGAATGCCCCGTGTGCGGGCAGCCAGCGCCAAGGCGGCGCCGTGATTGCCGGAGGAATGGGTTACCACGCCGGCACTGGCGTGATCGGCATCCAGCGACCACACCGCATTGCACGCACCGCGGAACTTGAACGCGCCGCCACGCTGCAGGTGCTCGGCCTTGAACGCCAGTTGCGCACCGGCCAACGCGTCCAGCGTGCGCGAGCGCAGCACCGGGGTCACGCTGGCATGGGGCGCGATCCGCGCGGCGGCGGCGAGGACGTCATCAGCGCGGGGCAACAGTGAATCGCTCATGACGCAAGATTAACGTATGGCTCCGCGCTGGCGAGGGCGCCATCGGTCATGACAGCATGCAGTCCTACACCGCCATTCATCCTGGCCGGCGGAATTAAGGGCTGATTCAACGCCGGCGGCTGAAGCTGCCCGCATACCCGTCCTCTGGGGGGACCCATCATGAAAACGCGCCTGATGCTTGCCGGTGGCCTGCTGCTCGCCCTGACCGGTTGCACCACTTATGACTATGTCGGTGGCCGCAGCGGTGGCTACTACCACGGTGCGCCGTCGGTGGAGTACCGCTACCCCTATGGCTACCCGGCCGACTACGGCTATCCGTATTACGGCGGTGGTGGCTATTACGGCTATGGCGGCCCGTACTACCAGCGGCCGATCTACCGCCCGCCGCACCACAACCACCGCCCGCCACCGCGTCCCGGCAATGGCGGTGAGAACCGCCCGCCACCGCCGCCGCGCCAGAACAATGGCGGCTCGCCCTGGCGCAACATGGATTCGATGCGTCGACCGCCGCAGCCTGCACAGCGGGTCGAGCGCCCCTCGCCGCCGCCGCAGGCGCGTCCGGCTCCGGCTCCGCGTGCGCCGAGGATGAACAGTTCCCCCTGGCGTGCCATGGATCGTGAGAGATAGCGCACAGTTGACGCTTGTTCCATCTTGCATTTCACACGGTCCAAGCCTCAATCTACGCAGGTGGTGACGGCCAGCGTCACAAAGTGACAAAAGCGTTAAGGGCCCGTCCCAAACAGCTCTGCGTCGATATCCGACAGGAACATCTGGATCCCCCCTGTTCCGGCCCTGTCGGATGTCGGCACCTTTAAAGACGAACGGCCCCGCACTGCGGGGCCGTTTGTTGTTTGGGACACCAGGGCGCGCGGGACAGTGGATCCACGCCATGCGTGGATGACGCTTTCCCAGCCGCCCCAAAAAACAGGGCCGGACAGTCCCCCGACTGCCGGCCCCTCTGCTTCCCCACCGTGCGCCTGTACCGGCCCCTGTTCCAATTCCGGTCACCAGCGCCTGCGGCGCCAGCCACGGTGGGTGCTATTGGGTTATCTGCAAAAATCCTGCCAACTTTAGGGTTGATTTCGACGCCGGCCGGCCGGCGCCAACGTCCCTGCCCCGATTGGCGCTAAAATCGCCACCCCGGCGGCGCCTCCGGCTGCGCCTGCCCCTTGCTGAACAGCCCCCATGATCGATTCCTTCCATCGTTACGACGTCATCGTCATCGGCGGTGGCCACGCCGGCACCGAGGCCGCGCTGGCTGCGGCCCGTACCGGCGTACGCACCCTGTTGCTGACCCACAACATCGAAACGGTGGGAGCGATGAGCTGCAACCCGGCCATCGGTGGCATCGGCAAGGGCCATCTGGTCAAGGAAATCGACGCCCTCGGCGGTGCGATGGCGCATGCCGCCGACCGCGCCGGCATCCAGTGGCGCACCCTCAACGCCTCCAAGGGCCCGGCCGTGCGCGCCACCCGCTGCCAGGCCGACCGCAACCTGTACCGCATGGCGATCCGCGCCATCGTCGAGGGACAGGCCAACCTGACCGTGTTCCAGGCGGCGGTGGATGACCTGGTCATCGAGGGCGACCACGTGCGCGGGGTCATCACCCAGACCGGCCTGCGTTTCGATGCCGAGGCCGTGGTCCTGACCGCCGGCACCTTCCTGGCCGGCAAGATCCACGTCGGCCCGACCCAGTACGCAGCCGGCCGCATGGGCGATCCGCCCGCCACCACGCTGGCCGCACGCCTGCGCGAGCGGCCGTTCCAGGTGGACCGCCTGAAGACCGGCACGCCACCGCGCATCGACGGCCGTTCGCTGGACTACAGCGTGATGGACGAGCAGCCCGGCGACACGCCGCGCCCGGTGATGTCCTTCCTCGGCTCGGTGGATGAGCATCCGCAGCAGGTCAGCTGCTGGATCACCCACACCAGCGAGCAGACCCACCAGATCATCCGCGACGCCCTGCACCGTTCGCCGCTGTACAGCGGCCAGATCGAA
>Ga0213828_1001001_pt1 | contig 24725 bp, 29 predicted proteins | sample MC6MC0897MG_FD_180664 | JGI IMG/M metagenome (GOLD analysis project Ga0213828, IMG submission 180664) | Enriched soil aggregate microbial communities from Iowa State University, Ames, United States - MC6-MC0897-MG | ecosystem: Environmental > Terrestrial > Soil > Unclassified | place: USA: Iowa... | reverse complement strand
ATTCGCGCTGAACCGCGCCAAGCCGGGTCGACCCAATCCAAGCCGCCCCAATCCAAGCCGCCCATACCGCTGAGTAAAATGGGCGCCCGCCGCAACAAGTCAAAGCGATGAGCGCCTTGGAGACTCCCCCCGCCGCCGCGCGCGCCCCGTCCGGCGGCGCGCATATCGATGGCCTGAAATCCTGCCTGCCGGTCATGATCGGCTACTTTCCGGTTGCCGTGACGTTCGGCATCGCCGGTATCGCGGCTGGCCTGACGCCGTTGCAGGTCATCCTGATTTCCGTGCTGGTGTACGCGGGCGCCAGCCAGTTCCTGCTGCTGGCCTCCATCAAGGCCGGCACGCCGTGGCTGTGGGTGGTGGCGCTGTGCTCGCTGCTCAATGCGCGGCACCTGCTCTATGGCCCGCTGCTGTCGCGCTTTTTGCCGGCAGCGCTGCGCGATCGCCTGAAGGTTGCTTTTCTTTTGACCGATGAAGTCTTCGCCACCGCCTTCAACCGGTTGCAGGGCGTGGAACCCGCCCGGCGCCAGGGCTGGATGGTCGCGCTGGGCTTGGGCGCCTGGCTGACGTGGATCGCCGGCACCGCCGTGGGCGTGTACGCCGGCGACGGTCTCGAGCGGCACTATCCGATGCTGTCGCAACTCATGCGCTTTGCGCTGCCCGCGCTGTTCATGGCGCTGGTGTGCCAGAGCGCCCGGCGCGGCATGGGACTGCCCATCCTGGCCGCCGTCATCGGCGCCGGACTGGTGGCCGCGCTGGGATACACCAGCCTCGCCATCCTGGCAGGCGCCGTCATCGGCTGCGCCGCCTATCGATTCAGGAGGCCCGCATGAACGCCAGCGGACTGGAATTCTGGGGCGCCGTCATTGCGATGGCGGTCATCACCTACCTCACGCGCGCCCTGCCGTTCATGCTGTCCGAGCGCAGCCGGCTGTTGCGGCACCTGTCCCGCGAGGGCTCGGCGCTGTCGGCGCTGGGTCCGTCGCTGCTGGCCGGCATCGCCGCCGCCGTCATCGTGCCGGATCTGCTGGGCGCCGCCGACGAGGCCGCCCACATTGCGCCGTACGTGGGCGGGCTTGTCGTCACGGGCGTGGCGGCGCGCCTGGTCAGCAACACGGGTGTAGCCGTGCTGCTCGGCATGGGGGGATACGGGATATTGCTGGCCTTGGCGGCGTAGCGGCCCGCAGGGCAAAATGGTCCGATCCCCCAAGGAGACCGACCATGCTTACGCTCTACCACGCACCGCGTTCGCGGTCGTTCCGGATATTGTGGCTGCTCGAGGAACTGGGCGTGCCCTACGACACCGAAATGGTGTCGATCCGCGGCCACGACAGCACGGGGCACATGCCTGCCGATTACATCGACATCCATCCGCACCGCAAGGTGCCGGCGCTGGTGCATGACGGCGTGCCCGTGTTTGAAACGCCCGCCATCGCGGTGTACCTGACCGACCTGTTTCCGCAGGCGGGGCTGGGACCGGTCGTCGGCGACCCGCAGCGCGGTCCCTATCTGACGTGGCTGGCGTATTCCACGGGCGTGTTCGAGCCTGCGATGGTCGAGCGGGCGTTCAAGACGCCGCATCAGGCCGCGCTGGGATGGGGGTCGGCCGACGAGGTCGAAGAGGTCCTGACGCGGGTGCTGCAGGCGCGGCCGTTTTTCCTGGGCGACAGGTTCTCCGCTGTGGACATCGTGCTGGGCGGCTCGCTGCAATACATGATGCGGATGAAGATCGTGCCCGAAACGCCCGTGTTCAATGCGTACGCCGAACGCCTGGGTGAGCGTCCGGCGATGCATCGCGCCTTGCAGCGCGACGGCGATATCGAAGAGTCCTGATCCGGGGCGTCAGGCGCCGCCCTGGATGCGCGCCGTCAGGTGGTCGCGCCATTGCTCGGGACGGCCGAGGTACCGGCTGGGTTCCAGCAGCGTGAAAGCGCCGTTGCGCTCCAGCGCCAGCGTCGGAAAGCCCATGCCCCCGACTTGCGCCAGCAGCCGGCGGCTGGCGGCAATGTGGGCGGCAGTCTCGGCGCCCTGTGCCTGTGCGTAGGCAGCGTCGAAGGCCTCGGCGTCCAGGCCGATCTTCACAGCCAGCGCCCGCAGCACGGCGGGATCGGCGATGCGCCGGCCTTCCACGTAATGCGCACGCTGCAGCCGGTGCAGCAGGTCCAGGCCGCGGCCCGCCAGCGTTTGCGCGGCCAGGATGGCGGTGGTGGGCGGTTCGGAATCGAACACGGCGCCGCTGTCGCGCAGCAGGCCGTCGAAGTAATCGGCGCCGAACGGCTGGCCCGTGAGGCCCGCAATGCGCTCGTCGTGCGGCATGACGTAGCGGCGCAGGGCGTCGGTGACCGGCTGGCGGTTGCTGCCGGTCATCATGCCGCCGCCATGCGGCTCGATGTTCAGGCCCGGCACGGCGCGGGCGGCCTCCACCAGCGGCGCGGCGCCGTAGCACCAGCCGCAAAGCGGATCGAAGATGTAATGCAGGGTAGGGGATGCGGGTGTCATGGCGCCATCGTAGACGGCGCCGGGCGCGGGCGCATAGGCCGGCGCGCTACCCAGAGTGTTGCAGCGGCCGTGCAGATTGCCTGCACGGCCGAATCCGTCAGGCTGCGATCAGCCCGCGATCTGCACGCCGATCCAGAACAGGCCGGCGGCCAGCAGCATCGAGGCGGGCAGCGTCAGCACCCAGGCCAGCAGGATGTTGCGCACCGTGTTGCCCTGCAGCCCCGTCTTGTTGGCGATCATGGTGCCCGCCACGCCCGAGGACAGCACGTGGGTGGTGGACACCGGCAGGCTGAAGACGTTGGCAAGACCGATGGCGCCCACGGCGGTCAACTGCGCCGACATGCCCTGCGCGTAGGTCATGCCCTGCTTGCCGATTTTTTCGCCGACGGTCAGGACCACGCGGCGCCAGCCGACCATGGTGCCGGCGCCCAGCGCCAGCGCCACGGCCACGATCACCCAGAAAGGCGCGTATTCGGTGGTGGCGGTCAGGTCCGCGCGCAAGCGTTGCAGGTCGGCGGCCTCGCGGGCGGGCAGGCCTTCCAGGCGCGCCACCTTCTTGGCGGTGTCGTCCAGGCACAGCAGGTAGCGGCGCACGTCGATGCGCTTTTGCGCGGACAGGTCGGCGTAGTTGGAAACCCCGTGCAGGTCCTTTTGCAGCGCCATGATGGTCGGTACGGTCAGGGCGGGGTCGCAGCGGAAATTGGCGGGCAGGTCTTCCTGGATGTCGACGCGGCGCAGCGCCAGGAAATCGCCCAGCAGCGCTTCGTTGCGCTGGTAGAACACCATCAGGTGGTTGGCGGCGTCGCGGGTGCGTTCGATCTGGTAGGTGGTGCTGTGGGTGTCCAGCACGAAGTTGGCCGGCACGATGCCGATCAGCACGAGCATGATGAGGCCGATGCCCTTCTGGCCGTCGTTCGAGCCGTGCACGAAGCTCACGCCCATGGCCGACAGCACCAGCACCAGGCGGTTCCAGAACGGCGGGTGCTTCTTGTTGTCGATGGCGCGGCGCTGTTCGGGGGTCTTGTGCATCTTGGACAGCGGCAGCCAGCGCTTGAGCGCCAGCAGCAGCAGGCCTGCCACCGCAAACCCGGCGATGGGCGAGGCCACCAGCGACAGGCCGATGTCGATGGCCTTGCCCCAGTTCACGCCTTCGCCCAGCGGCAGGTCGGTGATGAGCGCATTGGCCAGGCCTACGCCCAGGATCGAGCCGATCAGCGTGTGCGAGCTGGACGCCGGAATGCCGAAGTACCAGGTGCCCAGGTTCCAGGCGATGGCCGCCGCCAGCATGGCGAAGACCATTGCCAAGCCGCGGCCGGTGTCCACGTTGATCAGCAGTTCGACGGGCAGCAGATGGACGATGGCATAGGCGACGCCCACGCCGCCCAGCAAGACGCCCAGGAAGTTGAAGATGCCGGACAGGACGACCGCCAGATGCGGCGGCATGGCCTTGGTGTAGATGACCGTTGCCACGGCGTTTGCCGTGTCGTGAAAGCCGTTGATGAATTCGAAGGCCAGGACGAATGTCAGGGCCAGCACAAGACTGAGGCCAACCCAAAGGTCTAGGCCGTGGAAGAGGTCGAACATGGGGGAGGGGGCGAGGTTCCGGCGAGAATGCCCCGATTATTGCAGATTTATGACCTGTCCCTGAATGAAGCGGCCCCCAAATCTTAGAACTTCGAATACTGGAATTCGATCTCCATGGGCTTGCCCAGATTGGCGGACGTATCCGCCTGGATGACCATCACGGCCAGGATTCCCAAATACAGCATGCAGAGCCACAGCGTTCTTTTCATGGGCGGAATACCTCGGCGATCTTCTGGTTGACGCGCAGCCAGCCCAGCTCGCCCAGATGCTGCACGTCGCGCAGCGTGCCGACCTCGAAGGGCGCGTCGTACATGTCCATGCAGGTCATCGCATAACGCTGGCACAGGCCGGCGACCTGCTGCTGGATCGGGTCGAACCGGGCCAGGTCGTTGAAGACCATCGGGTGCAGCGGCTGCATGACGAACAGCGCATTGACGTGATGCTGGTGCAGCAGCGCCATCAGGGCGTCAAGTTCGCGCAATTCGTCGCGGCCGGTCAGGGGCTGGGGCTGGTAGGCGGTCTTGCCGCCCTCGGGAATGCTGCGCAGGTACTTGTTGAAGAATTCGTCACGCACGGCGTAGCGGTTGTCCGTCATGAGCGCCTGCTCGGCGGCCTGCGCCTGACCGGCCAAAGCGTCCCAGTCCACCACGCGCGCCGCCGCCGCGGGGCCTTCGCGTTCCCGTTCGGGAATGGGAGCGGCGTAAGCCGTCGCCCACAGGCTGGCCAGCCGTTGACGGAACACGTATGCCTGCTCGGCCGCCATCGACCAGTACACGCCCGCGTCGCCCTTGGCGTCCAGCCACCGCAAGACTTCCGACCTGCCATCGGGTTGGCGCAGTAGCCGGGGCAGCAGCGGGTTGGCGTGCTCCTTGAACTCGTCGGGCCCCAATCCGCCCTCGCCGTCGAACCAGCCCGGCGACAGCATCACGACCACGCGCGAGGCCGGCGACAGATCATCGGCCAGCGCCGCCAGCACGAACTGCATGCCCAGCGACTGGAACCCGGAATGGCCGTACGCCAGGACGGGCATCTGCAGCTCGTCGGCCAGGAAGCGGTAGGGCACGAAGCGCAGGTCGTTGCTGGTGAGCTCCGACGACCCCAGGATCACCAGGCGGTCGCCCGTGCGCAGCGCCTGGCTGAGCCGCGACAGATTGCGTGTCTGTTCGTCCAGCGTATTGCCCAGGTTGGGGATGTAGATGCCGGGTGCGGCCGCGGGCACCGGTTCGGTCTTCAGGGCCAGCGTGTGCAGGGCCGCCCAGCCGGCCACGGCCGCGGCGGACAGGGTCAGCGCCGCGGCAAGCGCGTGCTGCCGAAGGGTGCGTTTGAACATGGGAAACCCGAAAATGCGTCGCGCCGGGACAAAGGGGCGGTATTGTTAGCGGATGTTATCCAGCGGCCATGACGCAAACAAGCGCGGGAAACCCTGGGCGGCGCGCCAATTCCCCTTTTTGCGACACTTGGTCCCGGCCCCCCCGTCCCGCCCCAGCCACCCGGCCACCCCAGCCACCCCAGCCACCCCGGCCACTCCGGACCGCCCCGGTCGCACTCCGCTCAGACGCCGCCCGCGCCCGCCGCATGCCGCCCAGCAGAATGCGATAGCATCGATGTCGCGCGGCCGTCCCGGACCCCTGGCCCGCCGCACCGCCTGCCGCCGCCGCCGCGGCGCTTCACCGCCGGATTTCCCCTTACGCCATGACCGACCTTGCCCGTATCGCCCGCAGCCACCCCGACGAACTCATCGTAGGGCTGGTGTCCGTTTCCGACCGCGCCTCCACCGGCGCCTATCAGGATCAGGGGCTGCCCGCGCTGCGCGAATGGCTGGGCGGCGCGCTGGTGTCGCCGTGGCAGGCGGTGGAGCGGCTGATTCCCGACGAGCCCGCCCGCATCTCCGAAACCCTGATCGAACTGGTCGATGGCTGCGGCTGCGACCTCGTCCTGACGACCGGCGGCACCGGCCCCGCCCGGCGCGACGTCACGCCCGAGGCCACGCTGGCGGTCGGCACCAAGGAAATGCCGGGCTTTGGCGAGCAGATGCGCCAGATCAGCCTGCGTTTCGTGCCCACGGCCATCCTGTCGCGGCAGGTGGCAGTCATTCGCGAAACGGACGGCCATGCCGCCCTGATCGTGAACCTGCCGGGCCAGCCCAAGTCTATCCGTGAGACGCTGGAAGGACTCAAGGACGACGACGGCGCCGTGCTGGTGCCCGGCATCTTCGCCGCCATTCCGTATTGCATCGACCTCATCGGCGGCCCGTACGCCGAAACGCGCTCCGAGGTCATCGCGGCCTTCCGCCCCAAGTCCGCCCGGCGGCCCGCGCAAGCGTAGCGCGGGCGACAACGCTGCATTGCCTTGCGCGGTGGCTGGCCGTTGCGGCACACCATGGCGGGCCTCGCCCCGCCAAGACCGTGCGGTATAGTTGGCCGCCCCGATCAACCCCTGCTGACCGAGAGTTTTCATCGTCATGAAGGTTCGTACCATCCTGTCCCTTACCGCCCTGGCTGCCCTGACGGCCTGCGCCAATGTCAAAGACGTCCGCGACCGCGATCCCGTGTTCTACGGATCCACGCAGCGCACCGCCCAGGACTACACGCAATGCGTGGCGGAAGCCTGGAAGGGACTGGACGTCAACTTCGAACAGAAGCCGGTGCGCAACGGGTATGAGCTCGTCCTGCACGGCAGCCTGGGCGTCGAGGCCGTCCTGACGACCACGCACTGGAAGGGCAAGACCGAGGCGCGGCTGTCGACGCGCATTGCCCGCCGCGACCAGACCATCATTGAACCGGCCAACCTGTGCCTGTAAACGTCATGGTTGCCCGCCGCGACGTCCTGCGCGCCGGGCTGGCCGCCGCTGCCCTGTGCCTGGCCTGGCCCGCGCGGGCGCAGCAGGCCAGTTACATCACCCGCAAGCTCGACGCCCGCGTGCCGGGCGGCGTGGCCGTGCTGAGCCTGGGCGACGGCGCGGCCGCGCCCCAGGTCACCTACCTGGACCGGCCCGTGCTGGTGGTGCGGGAAGCGGGCAAGCAGTGGATCGCCGTGGTCGGCATTCCGCTTACCGTCAAGCCTGGCCAGGAACAGGTGCAGGTCAAGGACGGCGGCGGCACGCGTCAGGTGGCGTTCACGGTCGGCGCCAAGGATTACGTGGCGCAGCACATCACGCTCAAGAACCGGCGTCAGGTGGATCCGAATCCGGACGACCTCAAGCGCATTGAGCGGGAACTGGCCGAACAGGTCGAAGCCTACCGCGGCTTTCGCGCGGGCGTCACGCCCAGCAACCTGATCCTGGATCGTCCGGTCGACGGCGGTCGCCTGTCCAGCCCCTTTGGCCTGCGCCGCTTCTTCAACGGCCAGGAACGCAATCCGCATTCGGGCCTGGATTTCGCCGTGCCGGCCGGTACGCCCATCAAGGCGCCCGCGGCCGGGGTGGTGGTGCTGGTGGGGGATTATTTCTTCAATGGCAAGACGGTGTTCCTGGACCATGGCCAGGGTTTCGTCAGCATGTTCTGCCACATGTCGGCGATCTCGGTGAAGGTCGGCGACGAGGTGCCGCGCGGCGGCGTGGTGGGCAAGGTGGGGGCGACCGGGCGGGCGACGGGCCCGCACCTGCACTGGAACGTCAGCCTGAACGATGCGCGCATCGATCCGGCGATCTTCATCGGGGCGTTCAAGCCCTGACTGGTATGGGCTTTGACGCGTTCAAGGTTTGATGCGTCCAAACTCTGACGCGTGCCGCTCTGACGGGGCGGCGACGCTCAGGCCTTCTCGGCCTCGAGCGCGATGCGCTTGAGCACATACTGGTGCATGCGCTCGGCGTATTCCATCTGCTGTTGCACGTTGCGCTGACCGGCTTCCTGGTCGTCCAGGCAGTTGTCGTACTTGGTCTTGGCTTCGGCGTAGGTCAGGCCGGTATTGCGCAGGCTGTTGATGAACGCCTCGCGCGACTGGCGCAGCAGGCGCAGGCCTTCCTCGCCCTTTGCGAAACGTCTTCGCGAGAGGGCAAGCTGGTCTGCGGCGGCTTGCAATTCTTCTTTCAGGTCCATCGTGCTTCGTGCGTATCCGGCCTGGCGTTGCGCCAGGCGAGGAGCGCCATTCTTTCATGAACAGGCGATCCACGCATTACGGCAGTGCGCGAATCCTGCTTAAGGATCCGCGAAAAGAGGGAGCCGGGCGCCGGCAAGAAGCCGGCCCGGGCGGCCGGCTTAGCGGCGGTGGTGCTGGGGACGCTGCATCGTGGGGGCGCGCTCGTCCTTGTGGCGGAAATTGATACGGCCCTTGGTCAGGTCGTACGGGGACATTTCCAGGGTGACGCGATCGCCCGCGAGGATGCGGATGCGGTGCTTGCGGATACGGCCCGACGCGTAGGCGCCGACTTCGATGCCGTTGTCCAGTTTGACGCGGTAGCGGCTATCGGGCAGCACTTCGTCAACGATGCCATCCAATTCGATGAGTTCTTCTTTAGCCATCTTCTACTCCTTGATCAAAACGCGCAGGCATGCCTGCGGCATGTCGCGCCGCGCAAGGCGGCAAGCGCGTCGGACTCGGATAAACCGGTCCAGCGGTTTGAACGCAAAAAAACGTTCGGGCAAGCGTGGGTATGGGCCACGGCATCCGGGCGGATGTCTGAAATGGCGGATACTCGCGCCCTGAGGTAAGTGCGCGCGATGCGCGCGGTGGTCGCGGCGGGGGTGCTGCGGGCACCTTGCCGGATGAAGCGGGGTTGCCGAGTCTGCGGCAACGCCGGGCGCCACGGGGACTGCAGCGGCGTTCTGGGCAGTGACGGGGTGCACCCAACAGGGGCGGCCCCAATAAAAAACCGGATCTCGTTCGCGTCGCTGACGTTCATTCAGTAGCGCCCTTTCTTGGGCGCTACAGGTTGGCACGCAGGATGACCGAAGTCCGGTTTTTGCGGAAAAATCACGGGTTTATGTTACCGCAAAGCCGGCGGTTTAGCCAGCTTTTATCCCGGATTCGGCCGCGATAGTTGCGCTTGAACGACTCTATCGGCGCGGGATGCGGCGCTGGTATTCCGCTTCCCAGGCGGCGTTGGCCGACCAGAAGGGGCCCGGATCGCGTCCGGCCAGACGGGCTACCAGCACGTTCAAGTGCGTGTGCCAACCGCCCGCCACGTCCACCATGTCATCCCGCGTGGCGAGCTTGCGATGCGTAAGCACCAGCCGCGCGCCGTCGTCTTCAGGGGACACTTCGAAGGTCACTTCGGACGGGGCGCCCGCCGAGCCGCCCCAGGTGTAACTGAGCACGTGCGGCGGTTCACACCGGGTGATCAGGCCCTGCGTGGTCAGGCCTTCCTCGTAGGGCTTGTAGGCCTCGGGCGTCGGTTCGCGCACGGAGGACAGGTCGGCATGCAGGAACCGCAGGGTGACGCCGCCGCCCTCCATCAGGTCCATGTCGCCGAATGCCAGCCACTGGCCGCGCTTGTCGGATTCCGTCAGCCAGGCCCACACCTCCTGCACGCTCGCAGGCAGCCTGCGCGTGAATTGCAAGGTGGTCGGGTCCAGTACGACGCCGTAGTCGCTCATATCAGTCTCCTGTGAAGTCCGGAGCCGGACGTGGGTTCATCTTCCGTGCGAAAAGGTCAGCGGCGATACCTGCGGCTCGTGCTCCGGGGCGTCGTCCATGGCGCCGGGGTGCTGGGGCAGTGCGTCCGTGATGTCGTGCCAGGGAGCCTTGCTGGCGACGTGGTAATGCGCCAGGGGCTTGACGCCCGGATCGTCGTCCAGCGCGCCGAGCGGCAGGCCGTAGACGTCGGGCGTCTGGTCAAAGCGGCTGAGCAGCGGTGTGCCGCAAGCCTCGCAGAAACCCCGGTAATTGCCGGGCGACGACGCGTACCAGGTCACGTGGTCTTCGCCCTGTGTCCAGGCGAAATCCTTCGACTGGACCGTCGCTCGGCTGCGGAAGGCCGCGCCGTGCGTCTTGCGGCACATCACGCAATGGCAGTTGAGGGCATCGGTGAGCGGACCGTTGATCTCGTAGGCAACGCGGCCGCAGAGGCAGGAACCTTTGATCATGATGAGCGCCAGGCAATGGGGGAAATAGGTCCAATATACCTGCGGCGCCGTCCCGCGACTTCGGCATTTGTGACAGATGTCTTTCAGATCGTTGCCGGGGCGGGCGTTTCCCGGGGCGGGCCTTTCCCGCGGCGGGCGATTCCCGCGGCGGACGATTCCGAGGCGGGCGTTTCCGAGGCGGGCGTTTCCGAGGCGGGCGTTCCCGCGGCGGGAGTTGCTGACGGCGGAAGTTTCCGACGGCGGGCGTCGGCGGCAGATACCGTAACGTTCACGGCATCCGCGCCTCCCCCTTCACGCCGCCCGTTGCAGCGCCTGGAACGCCGGCAGCGCCAGCAGACCCGCCACGCGCGCCGCGTGAATGTCTTCGTCCGACACCGCCGGGCGCGGCATCAGGAAGTTGACCGTGCCCAGGCACACGCCGTCATACGCGACCGGCACGTTGATGACCGATTGCAGTCCCAGGCTGCGGATCGCATCGTGGTCGTTGAAGAATTCGCGGATGGCCGCCTCTCCCTCGCCCACGAACACCCGCTGTTCCAGCAACACCTGCCGGCCCCATGCCGTGCCGGTCTTGTCCTTGCTGCCGCCCGGCGGGTACGCCTGCGGGTTCGAACTGTACAGGCGCACCACGCGCATGGCGTCGGCATCGTAGCGATTCACGGTGCACAACGCGTGCGCCAGGTGCAGGCGCGCATAGTCGTCGATTGCCTGGAAGGCGGCGGCCGGCAGGCCGTCCGCGTAGGCGCGGGCGATGGCCTGCACGCCGGCCAGCGCCGGGCTGGGAGATGCGTCCGTCATTCCGCCGTGATTCCCAGTTCTTTGATCAGCTTGCCGTACTTGTCGGCATCGCGCGCCAGGATCTGGCCGAACTGCTCGGGCGTGGTTTCGGTCAGCAGCACGCCCATGTCGCCCATTTTCTTGATGACGTCGGGCCGCTTGAGGATCACGTTGATCTCGCGGTTCAGCCTGGCAGCCAGTTCCGGCGGCATGCCGGCCGGACCGAATGCGCCGTACCAGACCGCCAGCTCATACCCCGGCAGCGTTTCGGCCACGGTGGGCACGTCGGGCAGCAGCGGCGAGCGTTGTTCCTCGGTGACGGCCAGCAGCTTGAGCTTGCCCGACTGCACGTGCGGCAGCGTCTGCGTGCCGGCGCTGAACAGCACCTGCGTGCGGCCTGCCACGGTATCCAGAACCGCAGGCGCACCGCCGCGATACGGGATGTGCATCATCTTCACGCCGGCGGCCTTTTCGAAGAGCACCGCGCTCAGGTGGTTGGTCGAGCCCTGGCCCGCCGAGGCATACGCCACGGTGTCGGGATTGGCCTTCGCGTACGCGATGAATTCCTTCAGGTTGGATGCCGGCACCGACGGATGCACCACCATCGTGTTGGTCACAAGGGCCAGCTCGGCGATGGGCGTAAAGTCCTTCACGCCGTCGAACGGCATGTTGGAATAGAGCGCCTGGTTCATCGTGTGCGTGCTCATCGAGCCCACCAGCAGCGTGTAGCCGTCCGGCTTGGCGCGCGCGACGAAGGCCGTGCCGATGTTGCCCGATGCGCCCGAGCGGTTCTCGACAATGACCGGCTGGCCCAGCGATTGCGTCAGGCCTTCGGACAGCACGCGCGCCAGGATGTCTGTGGAGCCGCCGGCGGCCCACGGCACGACCAGCGTGATGGGCTTTTCGGGCCAGGCGGCGTGCGATAGGGCGGGCGCGGCCATCGCCAGGCCCAGCGCGAACGTGCGCAGCAGTCGTTTGAAGTGCAGTGTCATGGTGTTTACCCCTTGCGTTGTGTCCGGCTTCTGAGAGCCGGTCGTATGAAAATCGATTCAGCGGCCGACGGCGTATCCCTGCATTCCGCGGGGATTGGCCGCCGCGCGCAGCAGCATCTGTCCGCCCGCGGCCGGCTCGCGCGTGCAGGCGCTGATGCGGCCTTCGGACCAGTCCGGCCCGACCTTGACGTCGTGGCCGGCGGCGCGCAGCGCGTCCAGCGTGGCGTCGGGCATGCGCGATTCCACCGTCAGCCGGTTCAGCGTCTGCGAACGCGGCCAGAACGAGCCGGGAAAGTGATCAATGTGCCAGGACGGCGCGTCGATGGCCGCCTGCAGGTTCATGCCCATGGCATGGCGCAGAAAGAATGCGACGGTCCATTGGTCCTGCTGGTCGCCGCCGGGCGTGCCGAATGCCATGTACGGCAGCCCGTCGCGCAGCGCCAGGCCGGGCGACAGCGTGGTGCAGGGACGCTTGCCCGGCTGCAACTGGCCCGGCACGCCGTCGTCCAGCCAGGTCATCTGCAGACGGGTCGTCAGCGAAAAGCCCAGCTCGGGCACGACGGGGCTGGACGACAGCCAGCCGCCCGATGGCGTGGCGGCCACCATGTTGCCGTCGCGGTCGATGACGTCGATCTGGCAGGTGTCGCCCACGAACAGTTCGCGCGTCGCCCATTCCGAGACGGGCGGCAACGCGGCAAAGGTCGGTTCGCCCACGCCGTAGCGCGTGTCCGACGCGGCCAGCGTGCGGATCGCGGCATCCAGGTCGGGCAGGCGCGGCGCAAGTCCGCCGGGACTGCCGGGCTGCAGCGTGGCCGAGGCGCGTTCGCCGATGCCGGCGGCGCGCGCTCGCGCATAGTCGTCGCTGAGCAGGGCCGCGAGCGGCACCTGGACGTGATCGGGATCGCCATACCAGGCGGTGCGGTCGGCGAACGCCAGCTTGGCGGCCTCGGCGACGCGGTGCACGAACTGCGGCGACAGCGGGTCCAGTTTGTCGACGTCCAGATGGCGCAGCAGCGCGAGCTGTTGCAGGTGCACCGGCCCTTGCGACCACACACCGCATTTGGCCACCGTGTAGCGGCCATATTGCGTGGTCAGCGGTTCGTCGTACGTGGCGCGCCAGTCGGCCAGGTCCGATTTGCGTAGCAGCCCGGGGTTGCGCTGCCCCGTGGTGTCGAGCACGGCCTCGTTCGTATAGAAGCTGTCGATGGCGTCGGCCACGAAACCGCGATACCAGAGGTCCAGCGCGGCGTCGATGCGGCCGCGCCGGTCGGTGCTGGCGGCGTGCGCTTCATCCAGGATGCGGGTGTAGGTGGTTGCGATGGCGGGCGTGCGGAACAGCGCGTCGGGGGCGGGCACCCGGCCGCCCGGCAGCCAGACGTCGCCCGAGCTCTTCCATTCGTCGCGGAACAGCGCCTGCACCGCCAGAATCGCCTGCGAGATCCGCGGCACCAGCGGAAAGCCGTCGCGCGCATAGCCGATGGCCGGCTGCAGCACGTCGGCCAGCTCCCACGTGCCGTAGTCGCGCAGCAGCGTCAGCCAGGCGCCGAACGCGCCGGGCACCGTCGCCGGCAGCAGGCCGATTCCCGGCACCAGGTCCAGCCCCATCTTGCGAAAGTACGTCGGCGTCGCCAGCGCGGGCGCCGGGCCCTGTCCGCACAGCGCGCGCATGCGTTGCTCGCGCTCGCTCCAGAACAGGATGGGGACTTCGCCGCCCGGCCCGTTCAGGTGCGGTTCGACAATCTGCAGCACAAAACCGCCGGCCACAGCGGCGTCGTAGGCATTGCCGCCCCGTTCCAGCACGCTCATGGCTACTTGCGATGCCAGCCAGTGCGTGGACGACACCACGCCGAACGTGCCGCGTATTTCAGGTCGGGTGGTGAAGGACGGATTCATCGGACGGGTCCGCAAGGCTGGAAAGGATGCAAGCAGTATAGGAGCCTGAAATAACTTGTTTTATCTTTGTGGGCATAATTGCATAACCAAATGGTTATTGAAGAAGCCGCAATGAGCCCGGATACCGTTCGCCTTGTCAACCGACTCAAGCACCGTCATCTGACGCTGCTGGTCAACATCGACCGCCATAAGTCGCTGACCCGGGTCGCCGCGCAGACCGGCATCAGCCAACCTGCGGTGACCAAGGCGCTGGCTGAAATGGAGGACATCTTTGGCGCGCCGCTGTTCCTGCGTACCGGCAGCGGGTTGCAGCCGACCGCGCTGGGCAATCTGGCGCTGGTGCGCGCGCGGCACATGCTCAGTGACCTGGATCTATGGGAGCGGGAGGTCGAGGCGCTGCATGCCGGACGGTCGGCGCATCTGCACGTGGGGGTGGTGCCGTACGTGTCCAGCGCCTTGCTGACCGCCGCCATCAGCCGCCTGCATCAGCGCCACGGCGTGACGCTGAGCCTGCACCGCGCCACGACGGACCACCTGGTGCCGATGCTGCGCCAGCACGAGCTGGACTGCATCATCAGCCGCGCCACGTCCACGGTGATGCACGAAGACCTGATGCATCGCGTGCTGTATCGCCAGCGGCCCCGTCTTATAGCGCATGGCAGGCTGGCCCAGCGGCTGGCGCGGCGCAAGCCGGACTGGGCTGCCGTCGCGGCCTTGGACTGGGTGCTGCCGGCGGCCAACACGCCGACGCGGCAATTGATCGTGGAGCATTTCATCCGCGCCGGGCTGCAGCCGCCGTCGCCGGTGCTGGAGGCCTACTCCACGGACGTGATCGAGGGCATCCTGTCGCTGAACGAGTCGTCGATCTCGGTGGTGCCCGAGGACATCGCGCGCGAACTGTGCCAGCGCGGCAGGCTGGGCATGGTGCCATGGGATTTCGGCTGGGAGCTGCCGCCGATCAACCTGATCCGGCGCAAGCGGGAACAGGCGCTGACGGCGGAATCACAGTTTTCGGATATTCTGCTGGACCTGTGCGCCAATGCCGCCGCTCCGTCGCAAACCCCATGAATCCCATCGTGTCCGCCGTGGCGCTCAGCGCCGCTCATACCTTCACCAAACCCGTGACGCCGTCCATCCGGTTGCTGGCCGGACTGGGCATCGAGGGCGATGCGCACCTGGGCGTCACCGTCAAGCATCGATCCCGCGTCCGGGCCGATCCGACGAAACCGAATCTGCGGCAGGTCCACCTGATTCACGGCGAACTGCACGATGAACTGCAGGCGGCCGGCTTCAACGTGGATGCCGGCAGCATGGGCGAAAACATCACCACCCGCGGCATCGACCTGCTGGGCTTGCCGCGCGGCGCGCGGCTGCGGATTGGCGCCGATGCGATCGTGGAAATCACCGGCCTGCGCAATCCGTGCTCGCAACTGGACAAATATCAGAAAGGCCTGACTGCCGCAGTGCTTGGCCGCCATCCCGATGGCAGCCTCATGCGCCGGGCCGGCGTCATGGCCATCGTGGTCGCCGGCGGCACGGTTCGTGCCGGCGACGCGATCCGGGTTGACCTGCCTGCGCCGCCGCATTTGCCCCTGGAACCGGTCTAGCGCTCACGCCGGTCTGGCAAGACGTGCGCATGTCCTAGGCGCAAAAACGTCGCTTCCCGCCACAGACGCAGGAGCCGGCATCTGGTTAAATGGCTGAAAGGTCTCACGGCCTAGGGCAAGCCGCTGCCTTTTCCGGCTTGCCGTTTCAATTTACGGAGCCCCCGATGGCACGATTCAATTTCACCCAGGACCTCGAAGAACCCGATCTGTGGGCGGCGGAAAACGTCCCCGCCGGAGAGGGTCGGCCCCCCATTCACGTCATGATCCAGACGGACGGCGAAGAGCCCCTTGCCGGCGCCTCCAAGGTGGTCAAGGCCATCATTGACAACCTGGACGAACAGATTCTTGCCGCGGCCGAGTTCCTCCTCGACAACTATTCGTACGAGCACTACAAAAAGCTGGGCATCGAAGACGACCAGCTCCTGGCCGAAGAAACCGCCGAAGCCATGGCCGAAAAAGCCGTGCTGCGCGCGTTGTGGCTGTTCGACGAAGACGGCGATGGCTACGAACTGTGGTTCACGCTGCCCTGGGATCCGGTGCACACCTACGACGTGGAATTCGAAGACGGCGCGCCCGTGTCCTGCTCGGTTAATGACTGATACCGCGCGACTGATACCGCTGCCGGGACACCGGGAGGGGCAGGCTCAGCGCGCCAGTTCGTATTTGGTCGCCAGCGTCTGCCCCAGCGATTCGTCGTACTTGTAGCGCACCTTCAAGGCCTTGCCGCGCATAATGTTGCGCGCGGCCACGTTCTCCAGCACCACGTCGACGTCCTTGTTCACGAATTCGGCGCAGTCGGTGTCCGCTCGCTCGCCGTCCGGTATGTCGGCAGCCTTCACCTTCAGCTTGAACAGCACCTGTGTCAGTTCCGTGCCGTCGGTGCGGAATTGGCGGAAGGTGGTGGGAAACGTGGCAACGGTGCCGGCAAGGTCGCACGAAATGCGGGTCCAGCCATGCGCGGGGGGTACCGCCGCAAAAAGGCCGGCGGCAAGCGCGGCGGCAGCGGCCGCCCGGGTAGACAGAAGATTCATGGTGTGCGGGCCAGACGCGGCGCCCATGCGCGCCGCGCCGGTACGTGGTCGAAATGGGCCTTTATGTTGCGCCCGGCCACCCGCGCCGGTCAAGCGGACGCCTCCCATGTAAAACGGGCCATTGCGGCCCGTTTTGCTTATGCGTTCTGGCTGGCGGGCCGGCTGGGCGGCGCCTCGTTCGAAGCCTGCGCGGACGCGGCATCATCGGTGCCTTCTTCGCTGCCTTCTTCCTTGCCTTCCAGCTTGGCGATCACGGCCGTGGCCAGGCTATTGCCGACCACGTTCGTGGCGGTGCGGCCCATGTCGAAGAACTGGTCGATGCCCATGATGAGCAGCAGGCCGGCTTCCGGCAGATGGAACATCGGCAGCGTCGCGGCCACCACGACCAGCGAGGCGCGCGCCACGCCAGCCATGCCCTTGCTGGTCACCATCAGCACCAGCAGCAGGGTCAGTTGCTGCGTGAAGCTCATCTCAATGTTGTAGGCCTGCGCGATGAACAGCACGGCGAACGACTGATACATCATCGAGCCGTCCAGGTTGAACGAATAGCCCAGCGGCAGCACGAAGCCCGAGATGCGCTTGGACACGCCAAACCGCGACAGCGCCTCAATCGTCTTCGGATAGGCCGATTCGCTGCTCGCGGTCGAGAACGCCAGCAAGGTCGGTTCCTTGATGAGCCCGCCCAGGCGGAACGTGGACTTGCCCAGGAACAGGTAGCCGACGCCGAACAGAATGGCCCACAGCAGCGCCAGACCCAGGTAGAACTCGCCGATCAGCTTGCCGTAACTGACCAGCACGCCCAGGCCTTCGGTCGTGATGGCGGCGGCCATGGCGGCGAACACGCCCAGCGGCGCAAAGCGCATCACATAGTCGGTCACGCGGAACATGATCTTGGCCAGTTCATCGATCATGTTGTAGATGGTGTTGTGGCCCTTGCCGCGGATGAACGACAGCGCCGCGCCGAAGAACAGCGAGAACACCAGGATCTGCAGGATCTCGTTGTTGGCCATCGCTTCGGCAATGCTCTTGGGGAACACGTGCGCGATGAACGCCTTCAGCGTGAAATCGCCCGTCTTCAGGCCCGAAGTCACGCCCGCGTCCGGAATCGCCAGGTTCATGTGCGCGCCGGGCTGGAAGATGTTGACCAGCGCCAGGCCCAGCAGCAGAGAAATCGCCGAGGCGGCGATAAACCAGATCATGGCGCGCATGCCGATGCGGCCCACCGCGCTGGCGTCGCTCATGCTGGCCAGGCCGGTCACCAGGGTGGCGAACACGAGCGGCGCGATGATCATCTTGATCATGCGCAGGAAGATGTCGGTGATCAGGCTGAAGTACGAGGCGATCTGCTTCGCCTCTTCCGGGGTCTGCGCGAACTTGTTGCAGACATAGCCCACCACGATGCCCAGCACCATGGCGATGCCGATATAACGCGTCAGCTTCTTAGTGTTCATTTGAAAACGGGATAACGGGGAGCCGCCGCTTGGCCCAGAGGGCCAGGCCCGCCGGCATGAGGCGGGGCAGACGGTCCGGTGACGGACATGCCAGGGTCCAGGTGCTGCTCGGGTTAACCCTTGGGGCGCGATGTTAACGCCGTGAACCTGACAGCCAGTTGTCAGTTCGGGGACAGATCAGCCGTGCCAGAATGCCCCTTCCGGCCTCGTCAGGAAGGCCGGGCGCCACCTGGGAACCAGCCCCGCGCGGGGCGACAAAGGAGACAAAGCAATGCCGAATCGCGAATTGTCCGTACTGGCTTCCGGCTACACCTATCTGGAAGGGCTGCGCTGGCACGAAAACCGCCTGTGGGCCTCGGACTTCTACACGGGGCAGGTCATCACCGTGACGCTCCAGGGGGCGGTGGACCGCGTCTGTCTGGTCCCGCAGCAACCGTCGGGACTGGGTTGGCTGCCCGACGGCCGCCTGCTGATCTCGTCCATGAAAGACCGCAAGGTGCTGCGGCGCGAGGCGGACGGCACGCTGTCGGTGCATGCCGACCTGTCCGCGCTGACCGGCGGCCATATCAATGACATGGTGGTGGACGCGCAGGGCCGCGCCTACGTGGGCAATTTCGGATTCGACATCATGGCGGGCGAACCCGTGCGCACGACGACGCTGGTGCGCGTGGATCCGGACGGTGTGGCGCAGGTGGTGGCGGACGGCCTGTGCTTTCCCAACGGCTCGTTCATCACGCCCGACGGTAAGACCCTGATCGTCAACGAGACCTTCGCCAACCGCATTTCCGAATTCGACATCGAGCCCAACGGCGTGCTGGGGCCGCGCCGCGACTGGGCCAATTTCGGTGAGCTGCCTGAAACCGACGACCTGACCGCCGTGATCGCGGCGTCCAAAATCGCGCCGGACGGCGGCGCGCTGGACGAAGAGGGCGCGTTGTGGGTGGGCGACGCCATCGGCAAGCGCATCGTGCGCGTTGAACGTGGTGGACGGATTCTCGAGCAGATCGACACCGGCGAATTCGGCATCTTCGCGGCCGCGCTGGGCGGACCGGACGGCAAGACGCTTTTCATGGCGGCCGCGCCGGATTTCGTGGAAGCCAACCGGCGCGCCAAGCCGCAGGCCCGCATCCTGATGACCCGGGTGGATGTGCCGCACGCGGGCAGGCCCTAGGCCACAAGCGGGGGAAAGCAGGGCAAGGGCGCCGCGGCCGTGGGCCGCATGGGCTGGGCCGCAAGGCGGATATCAGCCGGGCTAGGGCGTCCGGTTTCACCTGAATGGATAGGATACCGGCCGTTGCAAGACCTTTCTTCGATTCCCCCGTAAAATCACGCCATTCAGCAAGGCTTCAACCATCTCTCAATAGACAGTACCTAAGGAGGACCACTCATGGCCCTAGTCTCCATGCGCCAGTTGCTCGACCACGCCGCCGAGCACGGCTACGGCATTCCGGCTTTCAACGTCAACAACCTGGAACAGGTCCAGGCCATCATGGAAGCCGCGGCGGAGACCGACAGCCCGGTGATCATGCAGGCCTCGGCCGGCGCGCGCAAATACGCGGGCGAAGGCTTCCTGAAGTACCTGATCCAGGCCGCCGTTGAGTCCTACCCGCACATCCCCGTGGTCATGCACCAGGATCACGGCCAATCGCCCAAGATCTGCCAGGGCGCCATCGACCTGGGCTTCTCCAGCGTCATGATGGACGGCTCGCTGAAAGAAGACGGCAAGACCATCGCCGACTACGACTACAACGTCGAAGTCACCAAGAAGGTCGTGGACATCGCGCACAAGCTGGGCGTGACCGTCGAAGGCGAACTCGGCTGCCTGGGTTCCCTGGAAACCATGGAAGGCGACAAGGAAGACGGCCACGGCGCCGACGGCAAGCTGACCATGGATCAGCTGCTGACCGACCCGGAACAAGCCGCAGACTTCGTGCGCCGCACGCAACTGGACGCCCTGGCAATCGCCATCGGCACCAGCCACGGCGCCTACAAGTTCACGCGCAAGCCCACCGGCGACATCCTGTCGATCTCCCGCATCAAGGAAATCCACGCCCGCCTGCCCAACACCCACCTGGTGATGCACGGCAGCTCCAGCGTGCCGCAGGAACTGCTGGCCGAGATCCGTGAATTCGGCGGCAACATGAAGGAAACCTACGGCGTGCCCGTCGAGGAAATCCAGGAAGCCATCAAGTACGGCGTGCGCAAGATCAATATCGACACCGATATCCGTCTGGCCATGACCGGCGCGATCCGCCGCTTCTTCGCCGAGAACCCCGAGAAGTTCGACCCGCGCGAATACCTCAAGCCCGCCCGCGCCGCCGCCAAGGCGATCTGTGTCGCTCGCTACACGGAATTCGGCACCGCCGGCAACGCCAGCAAGATCAAGCCGCTGCCGCTGACCGAAATCGCCGCGCAGTACGCCTCGGGCAAGCTGTCGCAAGTGGTGCAATAAGGTCCACGCCCATGCCGCCTTCTTGCGAAGGCGGCGCAGGCAGAAAAAGAGCTGGTCCTCGCGGGCCAGCTCTTTTTGTTTTTGCGGCCATGACGGACGCGCGTCCTACCCCGGCGAATTCTTCCCGAAGCTCGGCACCGACCGATCCACGTGATGCCATGACGGCGCCGAGTCCGTCCACAGGCTTGCCTGGGAATGAAACGCTTCGGGGTCATCCAGCGACCCTGCGCGCACGACTTCGTAGCCCATGCCTTCCGAATTGCCGAACAGCGGCGTGCCACACGCCGCACAGAAGCTGCGCATGACGGTGTGGCCGGAGTCGCCCTGGTAGCGGTGTTCCTTGGGTTGTCCGCGCAGCAGCGTGACGGCGCCCGCGGGAAAGATCAGGGCGTGGGCCGGCGCGCCGCCGCTGGAGTACTGGCAGTCGCGGCAGTGACAGGTGGCGGCGGTGATGGGCTCGTCGGTGAGGGCGTAGCGGATGGCGCCGCACTGGCAGCCGCCTGTCATGTGGACCTGCGCGTCGGCGTGGGGCATGCGTTTGGGGGAAGCATCCTGCATACGGCTTTGTCTCCGGGCGGTGTTGCGCCGTGACGCTCGGGGCGGCCGGCGCGAATCATGGATGGGAAAGAAAGCCTACCCCGCGCCCGGAGCGGCGGCAAGACGAACTTATTTGCAGTAATCTATGCGCTTTGCGGAAGCTGCCGTCCGGCGCCGCCTCCGCCTGGTGCCCGATTTCGTTTCCCTTCCCGCCCTGGCGTCCGCCCGCGGCGGGAATGTTCATTTTTGCCATAGGCCATTCCCGTGACTTCTGCTTTGCATGAATCCAGCATCAAGTCCCTGCCGCTGCTGGGACGCGGCAAGGTGCGCGATATGTACGCGGTCGGCGACGACAAGTTGCTGATCGTCGCGTCGGATCGCATCTCCGCATTTGACGTGATCCTTGACGACCCCATTCCCGGCAAGGGACAGGTGCTGACCGAACTGACCGAATTCTGGTTGCAGAAGCTCGCGCACATCCTGCCCAACCACTCGACCGGCGTGAAGCCCGAAGACGTGGTGGCGCCCGACGAAGTGGATCAGGTGCGCGGCCGCGCCGTGGTGGTCAAGCGTCTGAAGCCCATCCTGGTGGAAGCGGTTGCCCGCGGCTACCTGAGCGGTTCGGGCTGGAAGGACTACCAGGCGACCGGCGCGGTTTGCGGCATCAAGCTGCCGGCCGGCCTGCAGCAGGCCAGCAAGCTGCCCGAGCCCATCTTCACGCCCGCCGCCAAGGCCGAGTTCGGCATGCACGACGAGAACGTGGACTTCGCGCACGTGGTCAAGGAAGTCGGCCAGGAAATGGCCGAGCGCATCCGCGACGTAACGCTCAAGTTGTACGCCGAAGCCGCCGCCTTTGCCGCCACCAAGGGCATCATCATCGCCGACACCAAGTTCGAGTTCGGCCTGGACGACAACGGCACGCTGCACCTGATGGACGAAGTGCTGACGCCCGATTCGTCGCGCTTCTGGCCCGCCGACGGCTACCGCGTCGGCATCAGCCCCCCGTCGTTCGACAAGCAGTTCGTGCGCGACTGGCTCGAGACGCAAACGTGGGACAAGACCCCGCCCGCGCCGCGCCTGCCGCAGGAAGTGCTGGAAAAGACGGCCGCGAAGTACCGCGAAGCCCTGGACCGCCTGATCGCCTGATCGCCTGATCGCGTCCACACCCAAAAAGCCGCTCGTCGTCCGAGCGGTTTTTTTTCGCCGGCAGGTCTTGACGTGGCGCCGCAGGCTGACGCAACCCCTCGGGCAAACCCGCATTTTCAGCGCGAAATTATTTCGGATTGTTACGCTATACTCGTCGGCTGCTTGGTACGGGATTTCCGAGATAAGGAGCGCCGCATGGTGATGATGCTGCCCTTTGTGACTGGGACGCTGGCAGTGTGGTTTGGGCTCGTGGGCCGGCGCCGTCCGTGCGTGACCTTCTGGCTGCTGACCCTGGCCATCTTTGCCGCCTGGTGCAAATACCATATGACCAGCCCGCTGGCGTTGTCCCTGTGAAGCGGCGGCAATGATCTTTTCCAGCAATCCGGCGCGCGGCTCGCGCATCATCAATGCCCTGGCGCTGCTCGGAGTCACCGGCATCCTCTGCATCGCCTTCGCCTGGCAATTCGCCTACGACGAATTGCCGTGCCCGTTATGCCTGCTGCAGCGCGTGGCGCTGATCCTTGCGGGTGTGGGTTTCCTCTTGAACCTGCGACTCGGACCGTCGCCGATGCACTATGCGATGAGCATTGCCGGCGCGCTGGCCGGCATGCTGGCCGCGGGACGCCAGGTGCTGCTGCACATTGCCCCGGGCGACGCGGGCTACGGCACGCCCTTTCTGGGCGTGCACTTCTATACCTGGGCGTTCGTTGCCTTCACGGCGATCATCGTGTTCTGCGTCGTCATGCTGTGCGTGGACCGCAAGTGGGGCGACAGCATGCTCAAAAAGCCCGTCTCGATGCTGGGCATGGTGGTCATGGCCCTGTTTTTCGTCGTCGCCCTGGCCAATGCCGGCAGCACCACGCTGCAGTGCGGTTTCGGACCGTGCCCGGACGATCCGGTCACCTACCTTTGGCTGAAAAGCGCCACGTTGCCGTAGCAGTCTTCAGCGCCGGGTAAAATAGCGGGTTTCGCGGGCCGGTCCCGCGGTCCCCCGACATTTCGCGGCGCGTGCGCCGTGTCTCAACTACTAGACACCGGTTATGACAGACCAGACTTCCGCAGCGGCGCAAGCCTCCCCCGTGGTGGGCGTGATTATGGGATCTTCCAGCGATTGGGAGGTCATGAAGCACGCGGTGACGATGCTGGAGGATTTCGGCGTGGCCTACGAGGCGCGCGTCATCTCCGCGCACCGCATGCCGCAGGACATGGCCGAGTACGGCGCCGCGGCGCACCAGCGCGGCTTGCGCGGCATCATCGCCGGCGCCGGCGGCGCGGCGCACCTGCCGGGCATGATGGCTGCCCTGACCGAAGTGCCGGTGTTCGGCGTGCCGGTCCCCTCCAAATACCTGCGCGGCGAAGACTCGCTGCTGTCCATCGTGCAGATGCCCAAGGGCGTGCCGGTGGCCACCTTTGCCATCGGCGAAGCCGGCGCCGCCAACGCCGCGCTGCACGTGATCGCCACGCTGGCGGGCACCGATGCCGGCCTGCACGCAAAGCTGGTGGCGTTCCGCGCCCGCCAGACGCAGGCCGCGCGCGACATGAAGGTTCCGCCCGAGGCCTGATCCGAATGACTCAATCGACTCCTTTCCTCATCGCGCCCGGCGGCTGGCTGGGCATGCTGGGCGGCGGCCAACTGGGCCGCATGTTCTGTCACGCCGCGCAAAGCCTGGGCTACAAGGTCGCGGTGCTGGACCCGGCCGCAGAATGCCCGGCCGGCATGGTGGCCGACCTGCACATCCAGGCCGCCTATGACGATGAGGCCGGCCTGGCCCGCCTGGCGCAGACGTGCCAGGCCGTCACCACCGAATTCGAAAACGTTCCCGCAGACAGCCTGCGCGCGCTGGCGACCCAGTGCCGCGTGAGCCCGGCGGGGGATGCGGTCGCCATCGTGCAGGACCGCATCGCTGAAAAGACCTTCATCGCCGCGCAAGGCATCCCGGTCGCGCCGCACGCCGCCATCCGCAGCGAAGCCGATCTGAACGCCGCATCGGACGCGCTGTTCCCCGGCATCCTCAAGGTGGCGCGCCTGGGATACGACGGCAAGGGCCAAGCTCGCATCAACACGCGCGAAGAGGCGATTGCCGCTTTCGCGGAATTCGGCGGTGTGGCTTGCGTGCTGGAAGCGCTGATGCCGCTGGATTACGAAATCTCGGTCGTGCTGGCGCGCGGCTTTGATGGTGCCAGCGTGGTGTTTCCCGTGGCGCGCAACGTGCATGTCGACGGCATCCTCGCCGTGTCCACCGCGGCGCCCGTGCAGCAGGACGCGGCCCACGCCGAACGCCAGGCCCGCGCCACCGAAGCCGCGCAGGCCATCGCGCAGGGGCTGGGCTATCACGGCGTGCTGTGCGTGGAATTCTTCGTGCTCAAGGACGGCAGTCTGATCGTCAACGAGATCGCGCCGCGTCCGCACAACAGCGGCCACTACACGATCGACGCCTGCGTCACCAGCCAGTTCGAGCAGCAGGCGCGCGCCATGGCCGGCCTGCCTCTGGGCGGCACCGACCTGCTGGCGCCCGCCGTCATGCTGAACATCCTGGGCGACATCTGGTACGCCGGCGCCACGGGTGACGCCCAACGCGAGCCCGATTGGGCGGCCGCGCTGGCCGTGCCCTCGGCCAAGCTGCACCTGTACGGCAAGCGCGAGGCGCGCCGTGGCCGCAAGATGGGCCACATCACGATCGTGGCATCCACCTTGCAGCAGGCCCGCGACGACGCTGCCCGCGTGGCCGCCGCGCT
>Ga0213828_1000999_pt1 | contig 24756 bp, 24 predicted proteins | sample MC6MC0897MG_FD_180664 | JGI IMG/M metagenome (GOLD analysis project Ga0213828, IMG submission 180664) | Enriched soil aggregate microbial communities from Iowa State University, Ames, United States - MC6-MC0897-MG | ecosystem: Environmental > Terrestrial > Soil > Unclassified | place: USA: Iowa... | reverse complement strand
TGGCTTCAAGGCCATCGTCGATGGCGAGTACGACCACCTGCCGGAGCAGGCGTTCTACATGGTCGGCAGCATTGAAGAAGCGGTCGAGAAGGCCAAGAAGATGGCCGAGAAGGCCTGATGCGGCGGGGACGGGCACACGCCCGTCCCGACCGTGACACGGGGTGGGCCTGTGCCCACCGCTGCGGAATCCCTGCGGTGGGTTCGACCCGCCCCCTAGCGAAGAGAGTTACATGAGCACCATCCGTTGCGACATCGTCAGCGCCGAGCAGGAAATCTTCCGTGGTGAAGCGACCCTGGTCGTGGCCACCGGCGAGCTGGGCGAGCTGGGCATCGCGCCCAAGCATGCCCCGCTGATCACCCGCCTGAAGCCGGGCAAGGTGGTGGTGACCACGCCGAACGGCGAGCAGCTCGACTTCGCCATTTCCGGCGGCATCCTCGAGGTGCAGCCGCAGGTGGTGACCGTGCTGGCCGACACCGCGATCCGTGCCCAGGACATCGACGAAGCGTCGGTGCGCAAGGCCAAGGAAGAAGCCGAACGCGTGCTGGCCAACCGTGGCGAAGCCATGGACGTCGCCGAAGCCCAGCAGAAGCTGGCCGAAGCGGTGGTCCAGCTGCAGGCGCTGGAGCGCCTGCGCAAGACGCTCAAGCACTGAGCAGCCCGCCTGCTGTTGTTCGACCGCGCCGGCCTTGTGCCGGCGTTGTCGTATCTGGGCCACCCTGAAGGGCGATGGTCGGGACTGTGATCGACCCGGCATCCCCGCGCGGGCAGGGCGGGCAGAATCGGCGGCATCCGTTGCCCGAGTCCTGATGATGAATCCTGCACGCACCCTCTTTGTCATTGCGGTCCTTTGCAGCCTGATGCTGCCTGCCCGCGTATCCGCTCTGGCGCCTTTGGACAGCTTGGGCGTGTGGGTACAACGGGTGGCGGCGCGCAATGCAATTGCCCACGACGTGGCGGCCTACAAGTTTGTTGCCGGACGCCCGATCGAAGACCCGCAGCGCGAGGCCGCCGTACTCGCCGAAAAGCGCGACCGCGCCGTGCGGCGGGGACTGGACCCGGACGCAGTGGTGCACACCTACCGCCAGCTGATCGAGGCCAACAAGCTGCTGCAGCACGCTGATTTCCAGCGCTTCCTGGTCGGCGGGACGCCCTCGCCGCCGCCATCGCTGGACGCGATCCGCGAACGCATCGATACCCTCGATGCGCGCCTGCTCTCGCAGTGGGCGCAATTGGACGATGTTCGGAGCGCGCCCGACTGCCCGCGCCGCCTGGCGCGTGCCATCGCCCTGCAGGGCACGCGGACCTCGCCGCTGGATGAGGCCACGCGCATCGCCCTGGTGCGGGCCACGCTGGGCTTCTGTCCGCATGACGGGGTGCCAGCCGCAGCGCCCCCCGGTGCGGCGCAGAATGACGCCGCCGGGCATTGATGCTAGAAGTGCAGCTGCACGACATGCACCCGGACGTGCGCGGCTGGAGACTGTCATGCAGGCATCCGAAACCCCTGACCGTTCACTCAAGGAATGACCATGTTCAAGAACGCATTGATTCTCGCGGTGGCCCTTACCGGCCTGGTGGCGTGTGGCAAGAAGGACGACACTGCCGCGCCTGCCACCCCGACCCCGGCGGCGGCTGCACCGACCACCGCTGCGCCGGCAGCCGCTGCCGGCATCGGCGCGGGCCTGCCGCAGGCCTGCGAGGCCTACCTGACCCGTGCCAAGGCCTGCTTCGACAAGTCCAACCCGCAGACGGCCGCCGCCTTCCAGCAGGGTGTGGACCAGGCCAAGGCCCAGTGGGCCACCATGCAGGACAAGACCGCGCTGGAGACCGGCTGCAAGCAGGCCAACGACCAGTTCGCCCAGGTGGTCAGCGCGCTGAAGTGCGAATAAGGTAATCCCAACCGGGCACCGCACCGGTGCCCGGTTCCTGCGCCAGCCGCTCAGCGATAGACGAAGCGTCGCATCAGCAGGAACGACACGGCGGCCAGGCCGCCTTCGACGACCGGCTTGGCCAGCCAGGCATAGGCCAGGCCAAGCTGCTGTGCTGCCGTGCTCACCAGCAGCGTACTGACGGTGGTCAACAGCAGCCACAGCGCCAGGAACCGCGCGAAACGCGCCCAGCCGAGGCGGTGGTCGCCTTCGTCGGCAAAGGTATAGCGGCCGTTGAGCCAGAACCCCAGCAGCATCCCGCACACCCGGCCCAGCACGTTGGCCGGCACGGTCGGCACGCCCAGTGCCGTGGCAGCGACGAACACCGCCCAGTCCACCACCAGCTGCACCAGGCCGATCAGGAGGAAGCGGGTGCCTTGGCGGATCAGGCTCACAGGACGGTAATACCGGTGCGGAAACGCAGCATGTTAACTGTCTGCGTTCTAGAATCGCAGCCACTACCGTCCACACACGCTGCCCCATGACCCAAGCCCTGCACGTCATCATCCTCGCCGCCGGCGCTGGCAAGCGCATGAAATCCGACCTGCCCAAGGTGCTGCAGCCGATTGCCGGCCGCCCGATGCTGGCCCATGTGATCGACGCCGCCCGCGAACTGCAGCCCGCCGCCATCCACGTGGTGTACGGCCATGGTGGCGATGCGGTGCGCGCGGCATTCGCCAGCCAGACCGACCTGCTCTGGGCCGAACAGCGCGAACAGCTGGGCACCGGCCACGCCGTGCAGCAGGCCATGCCGAACGTGCCTGACGCGGCCACGGTGCTGGTGCTGTATGGCGACGTGCCGATGATCCGCACCGACACGCTGCGCCACTTGCTGGCCCAGCCCGGCCGGCTGGCGGTGCTGGTGGCCGAAGTGGCCAACCCCACCGGCTACGGCCGCATCGTGCGCAATGCCGAGGGGCGGGTCGCGGCGATCGTGGAGCAGAAGGACGCCAGCGACGAGCAGCTGTCCATCCGCACCATCAACACCGGCATCATCACCGCCGAGTCCACGGCGTTGCGCACCTGGTTGTCGCAGCTGTCCAATGCCAACGCGCAGGGCGAGTACTACCTGACCGATGTCTTCGCCGCCGCCGCGCATGACTACACCCCGGCCGACATGGCGTTCGTCGAGGACGCGCAGGAAGCCGAAGGTGCCAACGACCCGTGGCAGCTTGCACAGCTGGAACGCGCCTGGCAGCTGCGCGCGGTGCGGGCGCTGTGCACGCAGGGCGCGCGGGTGCTGGACCCGGCGCGCCTGGACATCCGCGGCACGGTCAGCGTGGGGCGCGATGTGCAGATCGACGTCAACGTGATCCTGGAAGGCCGGGTCGAACTCGGCGACGGTGTGAGCATCGGGCCGTTCACCCGGCTCAAGGATGTGTCGCTGGCCGCAGGCACCGTGGTCAAGGCGCACTGCGACCTGGACGGCGTGGTCAGCGAAGGCGCGGCGGACATCGGGCCGTTCGCACGCCTGCGCCCGGGCACGGTGCTGGCGGCCGGCAGCCACGTCGGCAACTTCGTGGAAACCAAGAAGGTCACGCTGGGGCCGGGCAGCAAGGCCAACCACCTCACCTACCTGGGCGACGCGGTGATCGGGGCCAAGGTCAACATCGGCGCGGGCACCATCACGTGCAACTACGACGGGGTGAACAAGTCGCAGACCACCATCGGCGACAACGCCTTCATCGGCTCCAACAGCGCGCTGGTCGCCCCGGTGGTGATCGGCGCAGGCGCCACCATCGCCGCCGGCTCGGTCATCACCCGCACCGCCCCCGACGGCAAACTGACCCTGGCGCGCGCCCGCCAGGAAACCATCGACGGCTGGAAGCGCCCCACCAAGCGCTAAGCCCGGCGTAGCGCCGGGCTCTGCCCGGCAACCCAATGACCCCGTAATGCCGGGCTCTGCCCGGCAACCCGATCAAACGGGCAAAAAGATCGCCACGCACAACCCGCCTTCGCGGCGGTTCTGCAGCGAGATCCGGCCGCCGTGCGCTTCCACGATTTCCCGGGTAAGCGCCAGGCCCAACCCGGTGCCGTTGCGCTTGGTCGAATAGAACGGCATCAACGCGTTCTGCAGCACGGCTTCGTTCATGCCCTTGCCGCGGTCAAGCACCTCCAGGCGCAGCCACTGCGGCAGGCGGGTCAGGCGTACCTCGACATCGTCATTGGGTGGCTCGGCATCGCCGCCGGCTTCATGCGCGTTCTTGAGCAGGTTCAGCAGCGCCTGGCCGAGCTGGGCAATATCCACCCGGCTGTGCAGGTCGTCGCCGATGCCCTGCATGCGGAACGGAATCTGGTGCTGCAGGCTGGTCAGGAACTGGATCCACTGCACGTTCTGCAACTGCGGCTGCGGCAGCTTGGCAAAGCGCGCATAGCCGCGGATGAAGCCCTCCAGGTGGCGCGCACGCTCCTCGATGGTGGCGAACACTTCTTCCAGCCGCTCGGTCTTGCCCCGCCGCACCAGTTCGCCGCCGGAATGCGCCAACGAGGCGATCGGCGCCAGTGAGTTGTTGAGCTCGTGGCTGATCACCCGGATCACCTTCTTCCAGGTCTGCACTTCCTGGCGGCGCAGCTCGGCGGTGAGCAGGCGGATCAGCAGCAGGTCGTGCGGGCGGCCGTTGAGGTGGAAGTTGCGCCGCGACAGGTGGTACACCTGCTCGTCTTCTTCATCGTCGCTGTCGCCCTCGCGCACCGCGAACAGGCTGTCGCCGCCACGCATGATCGCGTCGCGCAGCTCCACCGGCATGGTTTCCAGCACGTCCTGCATGCGCTGGCCTTCCAGCTTCCAGCCGTTGTGCAGCAGCTTGCGTGCGGCCAGGTTGGAGAACACCACGCGCTGGATGCCGTCACCGCCGTTGGCCAGCAGCAGCATCGACACCGGCGTGTTCTGCACCATGGTGTCCAGCAGCAGTTCCCGCTGCACCAGCCCCTGGCGCTGTTCGCGCAGCACGTCGCCGAGTTCGCGATGCGCCTGTACCAGGTCGCCCAGTTCGTCGTTGCCCGGCCAGTACACCGAGAAATTGTATTCGCCGTCGCGGTAGCTGCTGGTGGTGCCCGACAACGCGCGCAGCAGCGACCGCACCGGCGCGGTGGCGCGGCGCAGGCTGAACCACATCACCGACAACAGCACGATGATCGACACCACGCTGACCGCCCAGCCATGGTCCAGCCAGAACGCCAGGTACCAGGGAAAGGCAGCGGCCAGCGCCAGCACCGGCAGCAGGCGCAGGAACAGCCGGAAGGTGAAGGAGCGGCGTGTCATTCGCGCGGGATGCCGTGGCGATCCATGCGCCGGTACAGCGCCTGGCGGCTCAGGCCCAGCTCGGCGGCCGCCTGGGCGATGATGCCGTGGTTGTGCGCCAGCGCCGCTTCGATCCGGCTGCGATCCGGATCGGCGCCGGGCGCGCTTGGGCGCGCCGCGACCGGCGCGCGCGGCAGGTTGAGGTCGGCCACGTCGATGCGGGTGCCCTGGGCCAGCAGTTCGGCGCGCTGGATGACGTTGCGCAGCTCGCGCACGTTGCCCGGCCACGGGTGGCGCTGCAGCGCCGTGGCGGCCGCACTGGAGAGCGCCTTGTCGCCACTGAGGAACCGTTCGGCCAGCGGCAGGATGTCGCCCGGGCGCTCGGCCAGCGGCGGCAGCGCCAGTTCAACGGTATTGAGCCGGTAGTACAGGTCTTCGCGGAAGCTGCCATCGCGGATCATCGCGGGCAGGTCGGCATTGGTGGCACTGACCACGCGCACCTTGACCTGGCGTTCGCGGTTGGAGCCCAGGCGTTCGAAACGCCCGGTTTCCAGCACGCGCAGCAGTTTCATCTGCCCGCCCAGCGACAGGTTGCCGATCTCGTCCAGGAACAGCGTGCCGCCATCGGCGGCTTCGAATTTGCCTTCGCGGGCCTTGTTGGCGCCGGTGTAGGCACCGGCCTCGCTGCCGAACAGTTCGGCTTCGATCAGCTCGGCGGGAATGGCGCCGCAGTTGAGTGCCACGAACGGACCCTTGGCCACCAGCGAATTGGCCTGGATGATCTCGGCGATCTTTTCCTTGCCGGCGCCGTTGGGCCCGGTGATCAACACCGGCAGCGCCGAGCGTGCCACCTGGCAGGCCAGGTTCACCACCCGCTCGCTGGCCGGATCGGCGACCACCGCGCCGCGCAGGTCATAGCGTGCTTCCAGCGCGGTGCGGTCGCGCTGCTCGCGGTCGCGCCGGCGGTCCAGCTCACGGCGCGTTTCGGACAGCTCCAGCAGGTTGTTCACCGTGACCAGCAGCTTGCGGTCGTCCCACGGCTTGGCCAGGTAGTCGGCCGCGCCGGCACGCACCAGGTCCACCGCGCTGCTGAGGTGGGTCCAGGCGGTCAGCAGGATTACCGGCAGGTCGGGGTGGCGGGCGCGGATCTGCTGGAACAGCGCTTCGCCTTCCTCGCCGGAGGTGGTGTCTTCGGTGAAGTTCATGTCCTGGATCACCAGGTCCACCGGTTGTTGCTCCAGCAGCGCCAGTCCCGCCTCGGGCGACAGCGCGTGCAGCGCGTCGATATCGTGCAGCGAGAACAGCACTTCCAGTGCGGTGCCGACGCTGGCGTTGTCATCAATGATCAGGATCGAAGGCATGCGTCGACAGGGAACCGGGAGAAGGACAGAGAGTACCGGAGCAGGGCGCCGGCGGGCAGGGCCGCCGGCGCCGTCCCGGCTACCGCCGTGGGGGCGGCGGCGGCGGTGCAGGCGGCGGCGGGGGCAGCACCCCGCGCCACGCGGCAGTGCCTACCTGCACGGTCTGCTCGCGGCCATCGCGCTGCACGGTGACCGGCACCGTGCCCGGGCCGCTGCGGCCCAGGGCGGTGGTCAGGTCATCCACGCTGCGCACCGGTTGCGTGCCCACCCGCAGCACGCGGTCGCCGGCACGCACGCCGAAGTGCCCGGTGGGCGTGGCGTTGCGCACGCGCACCACGCCTTGTTCGGCATCCAGGGCCAGGTGATGGCCGTCTTCGCGCCAGTCCAGGCGCGCCGACTCGCGGTGGGTGGCCGACAGCGCCGGGGCGCTGGCCAGCAGCAGGCACAGTGCCAGGGGAGTGGTATGCAGGCGCATGTCAGGCACTCCGGGTGGCGATGGCCGGCGCCACGGCGGCGGCGCGCCGGGCCGGGCCGAATACCGCGATCTGGCCCAGCAGCCACAGCAGCACCGCGCCGATCGGCAGGTAGCTGATGGGCATGCGCGGCAGCTCGTAGGTGTTCATCAGCCACAGGTTGATGGTGTAGGCCATCAACATGCCCAGCACGATGCCCACCGTGGCCAGCAGGAAGTTCTCGGTCTGGAAGTAGCGCAGGATCTGCCCGCGCGTGGCACCCAGTGCACGGCGGATGCCGATCTGCTTGGTGCGCTGCTGCACCCAGAAGCTGGCCAGACCGACAATGCCCAGCGCGGTGACCACCAGCAGGGCCACGCACACGGTGATCAGCAGGCCGACCATCGCGCGGTCATTGGCGAAGTACTTGTTGCGGGTCTCCTCGTAGGTGACCTTGGCCCGCACCAGACGGCTGGAATCCACCCGTTCCAGTGCGGCCACGGCGGCCTTGAGCACTTCATCGCGGCGCGACGGGTCGGTGACCCGGATCAGGTAGAAGCCCATGTCGTAGGACATGCGGACCGGCAGCAGCATCGAGTGCTGGGTGTTGCCCTCGACCCGGCTGGGGCGGCCCAGCACCTTGACCACGCCGGTCACGCGCAGCGGCATGCGGCCGCTGTACACCGTCTTGCCCAGCGCATCGCCGTCGGGGAAGAGCTTGTCGGCGGCGGACTTGGTCAGGATCACCGAACTGCCCTTGGTTTCAGATTCGGGGTCGCTGGCGACCTCGTCGTACTCGCGGTACTCGCCGGGCTGGAAGTCGCTGCCGGCGATCAACTCGACGCCCAGCGTGTCCAGCGTACCTTCGCGGGCGAAGAACTGGGCCGCGTTCAAGGTGGGCCGCTCCTGGTCGGGAACACGCGACAGGCTGGTGTTCCAGGAGTTGCGGCGGAACGGCAGCTGGTTGATCGCCACCGCGCTTTTCACCCCGGGAAGTCCGCGCAGCGCGGCCAGGTCTTCGCGCGTACGGGCTTCAACGTTGACCTGCTTGCCGATGCCGCCGAGACGCACTTCCACCAGTTCGTTCTCGGCGATGCCGCTGGGCTGGCTGATGGTGTCGATGCGCTGCCCGATCAGGAACAGCGCGTTGCAGACGATGGCGCAGGTGAGCGCGATCTCCAGCACGATCAACGCTGCGGCCGTCTTGTGCCGGCGCAGGGTGGACAGGATGGGACGGATATCCATGATGTGCTCCGGTGCCTTACTGCGATTTGAGTTGGATGGCGGGCGCAACCTGCATCGCGCGCAGCGCGGGCAGGAAGCCGGCCAGCAGGCTGGCCACCAGGGTCAGGCCGAAGGTGAGCAACAGCATCTGCCCGTCCAGCGTGGCCAGCTTGGCGTACTCCACCGGCTGCTGGCGGACCGCATACAGGCCGACCAGCGCCAGGCCGAGTCCCAGCACGCCACCGGCCAGGCCGACGGTGCCGGCTTCCACCAACGATTGCAGGAAGATCTGCCCGCGGCTGGCGCCCAGTGCACGGCGCACGCCGATCTCGCCACTGCGACGCAGGAACTTGGCCAGCAGCAGGCCCACGGTGTTGATCAGGCAGACCAGCAGGAAGCCCATCGCCAGCCACAGCTGCAGGCGCACATCGCTGGGTACGACCTGCTTGTAGTCCAGCCACTCCATGACATTGCGCAGCCGCACGTTGGCCGGACGCTGGAAACGACCGGCCGCCTTCTGCTGGGCCGAGTAGTTCTCCAGGTAGGCGCGGTAGGTGGCCGCGTCGGCCGGCGAGGGCAGTTCCACCCAGTACTGCAGCCAGGTGCAGGGCGCGTTGACGCCGGTTTCTTCGCCGTTGCTGTTGCCCCAGCAGTTCATGTTGCCGTTGCGGCCCAGCTTGAGGTCCGTGGCCGTGGCGAACGGCAGGTAGACGTCTTCGCTGCCACCGTAGCGGCCGGTCTCCAGGTCGTAGAAGTGCGGGTTCGGGCTCCACTCGTCGAGCACGCCGACCACGGTGAACACGTGGCCGTCCATGCGCAGCGGCTTGCCGACGCTGTCGGCACCGTCGAACAGCTTCTGGTTGAGCGTGCGCGAAATCACCGCGACCCGCGCGCGCCCTTCGTCATCGCTGGTCGGCCAGGCGCGGCCGTACAGGAAGGGCGTGTCGAACATCGGGAAGAAGTCGGTGGAGGTGTAGCGTGCGTCGGTGTCGAAGGGCCGCAGCGAGGTCTTGTCCGACTCGACGGTGACGCCGCCACCGGTCATCACCGCCTGGCGCTTGGCGTGCTTTTCGCGCAGCAGGGCCTCGGCATCGAAGCGGGTCATCTGGTCTTCCGGCTCTTCGCCGGGCTGGTAGCCGAGCATCGGCCGCGGATCGACCTGCACGGCGAACAGGCGATCACTCTTCTGCGGGATCGGGTCGCCAGACAGCACATGGAACACGGTGAGGGTGGTCATCGACGCACCGATGCCCAGCGCGATGGCGATCACCATCAGCGCGGTCAGCACCTTGTTGCGCCGGAAGCTGCGCAGCGCCAGTCGGAAGTAATAGGCGAACATGGCAGGCCTCAGTCGTTGACGGTGGCGATGGCGGAGCGCGGGGTGGCCAGCACCGGTTCGCGTACCAGGTCGGTGGCCTGGCCATCGACGATGTGCACGTTGCGCTGCGCGCGCGCGGCCAGTTCCGGATCATGGGTGACCATGACGATGGTGGTGCCGGCGGCGTTGATTTCCTCCAGCAGCTCCATCACGCCGCGTGCCATCTGGCTGTCCAGGTTGCCGGTCGGTTCATCGGCCAGCAACAGGCGCGGGCTGCCGGCCAGGGCGCGCGCGATCGCGGCGCGCTGCTGCTGGCCGCCGGACAGTTCGGCCGGGTAGTGCTTCATGCGCGAGCCCAGGCCAACCTGGCCCAGTGCCTTTTCGATGCGCTGCTTGCGCTCGGCGGCCGGCATGCCGCGGTAGCGCAGGGGCACGTCGACGTTGTCGAACAGGTTGAGGTCGGAGATCAGGTTGAAGCCCTGGAAGATGAAGCCGATCTTCTGGTTGCGCAGGCGGCTGCGCGCGTCATCCCCGAGCGTGCTCACGTCCTGTCCATCGAGCAGGTAGGTGCCGCTGGTGAAGGTTTCCAGCAGGCCGGCGATGTTGAGGAAGGTCGTCTTGCCCGACCCGGACGGCCCGGTGACGGCGACGAATTCCCCCTCCCGCACGTGCAGGTCGAGCGACCGCAGGGCATGGGTTTCCACCTGTTCGGTACGGAACACTTTGGCGACCGAGCGCATCTCGAGCATGACTGTTTTCCTTTGCAGTTCGTTCAGAAGGAGAGAGGGGGATCAGTTGATGGACACCTGTTCGGCATCGCCGAACAGGTCGCTGCCAGACACCACGACGCGATCGCCGGGCTGCAGGCCAGAGAGGATTTCCACTTCGCCCAGGCTGCTGACGCCCAGCTTCACCGGGCGACGCACGGCCGTGCTGCCGCTCATCACGTAGGCCTGGCCGTTGCCCTGTTCGACGAAGGGACCGCGCTCGATCTTGAGCACGTTGCGACGCGTATCCAGCACCACACGCGCCTGCATCCGCTGGCTCTGGCGCAGGCCCTGCGGCTGCTTGTCGGAGAAGCGGATGCGGGCATTCACTTCGCCGGCCACCACCTCCGGGGACACCGCGCTGATTTCACCGGGGAACGGCTGGCCGTTGCCGCTGGTCAGCTGCGCCGGGATGCCGATCGCCAGGTCACGGGCGAAGCTTTCCGGTACCTTGATTTCGATCTCGAAGCGCGACAGGTCGACCACGCCCAGGATCGGCGCGTTGGCGATCACGTTGGTGTGCTGGGTGGCCTGCACCTGGCCCACCTGGCCGTCGAACGGGGCGCGCAGGGTGAGCGCGTCCACCTGGCGCTGCACTTCGGCCACCACCGCCTTCTGGCGCTGGGCCAGCAGGTGCTTGTTGCGTGCGTCCAGGTCGGCGCCCTGGCCCTGCAGGCGCGCGTCGGTCTGGGCATTGGCCAGCTGGATGTCGGCCTTCTTCAGGCTGTCGTTGGCCTTGGCCAGGTCGATCTGCGGCACCGCCCCGCCGTCGAAGCCGCGCTGGTAGCGCTGCAGGTCGCGTTCGGCGGCCTGGCGCTCGATGCTGGCCTGGTCGGTTTCCTTGCGCGCCTTGGCGCGCGCCAGGGTGGCATCCAGGGTGGCGCGGCTGGCTTCGGCTTCCAGGCCGGCCAGGGTGGACTGTTCCTGGGCCAGCTTGCTGCGCAGCTCGGGGCTGTCGATCACCGCCAGTTCCTGGCCCTTCTTGACCACGTCGCCGGCGACCACCTTCAGGTCCACGGTGCCGGCCGAGATGGCGTACAGGATCGGGCTGTTGGCCGCGATCACCCGGCCGTCGGCGGCGATGTCCCGGACCAGGTCGCCACGGGTGACTTCGGCCACGCGCACCCGGGCACTGTCGAAGGAACGGCTGGCGCCGAGCCAGGCACGGGCGGCAAAGCCGATGGCCAGCACCACCACCAGCGCGGCCAGCCCCGGCCACAGCCAGCGCTTCCACGGGGCAGAGGTGCCGGCAACGGAGAGGGTCTGGTCCTGTGCGGAAGTGTCGCGGATCATCGGGCTCGTTCGCGGTTGGGTTGCCCAGTACAAAGCACACCGCGTGCCAACTTTTCAGTCATTGAAATCAATGGGTTGCATGAGGCGCCGGAGTGTCCGGGCGTCCGCGGACAGTGCCCCGGACACTTTCGTTAAGCGGACAGGTGCCAAGCGTCCCCGGCCGCCACGCTAGAATGCAGGCATCAACGGCAGGGATCAGAAATTATGTGCGGCATTGTGGGAGCGATCGCCAATCGCGACGTGGTACCGGTACTCATCGAAGGACTGAAGCGGCTGGAGTATCGCGGCTACGACTCCTCCGGCATTGCCGTCATCGACCGCTCCGCTGCCCAGGCCGACGTGCGCCGGGTGCGCCGGACCGGCCGCGTGGCCGAGATGGAGAAGGCCGCAGCGGCGGAAGGCTTCGATGCGCTGCTGGGTATCGGCCACACCCGCTGGGCCACCCACGGTGGCGTGACCGAAGCCAACGCCCACCCGCACATCAGCCACGGCGTGGCGCTGGTCCACAACGGCATCATCGAAAACCACGAGGAACAGCGCGAGAAACTGCGCGCGCTGGGCTACGTGTTCGAGTCGCAGACCGACACCGAGGTCATCGCGCACCTGATGCACCACCACCTCAAGGGCGGTGACAGCCTGCTGACCGCGCTGCAGCGCACCGTCAAGGAGCTGACCGGTGCCTATGCGCTGGCGGTGATGAGCCGCGCCGAGCCGGACCACTTCGTCTGCGCACGCATGGGCTGCCCGCTGCTGGTGGGCCTGGGCGAGGGCGAGAACTTCGTGGCCTCGGACGTCTCGGCGATCGTGTCGTCCACCCGCCGGGTGATCTTCCTGGAAGAGGGCGACACCGCCGACATCCGCCGCGACGGCGTGCAGGTGTTCGACGAGAACAACCAGCCGATCGACCGCGGCGTGCACCTGTCCGACGTGTCGCTGGCCTCGCTGGAGCTGGGCCCGTATCGCCACTTCATGCAGAAGGAAATCCACGAGCAGCCGCGCGCGCTGGGCGACACCATCGAAGCGGCGATCGACGCCGGCGGGTTCCCGGCCGAGCTGTTCGGCAAGAACGCCGAAGCGGTGCTGTCGGGCATCGAAGGCGTGCAGATCCTCGCCTGTGGCACCAGCTACTACTCCGGCCTGACCGCGCGTTACTGGATCGAGTCGATTTCCGGCCTGCCGTGCAGCGTGGAAATCGCCAGCGAGTACCGCTACCGCGCCGCGTATGCCAACCCCAGGCACCTGATCGTGACCATCTCCCAGTCCGGCGAAACGCTGGACACGATGGAAGCGCTGAAGTACGCCAAGTCGCTGGGCCACCTGCACACGCTGTCGATCTGCAACGTGCCCGAAAGTGCGATTCCGCGTGCCAGCGAACTGGTCTGCTACACCCGCGCCGGCGCCGAAATCGGCGTAGCCTCGACCAAGGCCTTCACCACCCAGCTGGCGGCGCTGTTCCAGCTGACCGTGGTGCTGGGCAAGCTGCACGGGCGCGTGGATGCCGCGCAGGAAGCGGACTACCTGGAGCAGCTGCGCTTCCTGCCGGGCAGCGTGCAGCATGCGCTGAACATGGAGCCGCAGATCGCCGCCTGGGCCGAGCGCTTCGCGCGCAAGAGCAGCGCGCTGTTCCTGGGCCGCGGCCTGCATTACCCGATCGCGCTGGAAGGCGCGCTCAAGCTCAAGGAAATCACCTATATCCACGCCGAAGCCTACCCGGCCGGCGAGCTCAAGCATGGCCCGCTGGCGCTGGTGGATGAAGACATGCCGGTGGTGGTGATCGCGCCCAACGACAGCCTGCTGGAGAAGGTCAAATCCAACATGCAGGAAGTGCGCGCGCGCGGTGGCGAACTGTTCGTGTTCGCCGACCAGGACAGCAACTTCGTCGAGTCCGAAGGCGTGCACGTGATCCGCACCCCGCGCCACGCCGGCGTGCTCAGCCCGGTGGTGCACACCATTCCGGTGCAGCTGCTGGCGTACCACACCGCACTGGCGCGCGGCACCGACGTGGACAAGCCGCGCAACCTGGCCAAGAGCGTAACGGTGGAATAAACGCGCGCGTCGCGTTGTGGATGTGGAGAAGGGGGCCGCGCGGCCCCCTTTTTCGTGGGCGTCCGGTAACCGTGTTCGTCGGTTGTGCCGCGGCATGCCTGGCTGCTTTACGCAGCCACCCATGGGGTGGCTCTACCGGCGGCAGGGGGGCGTGGAACTTTAGTCGTGGGCCGCGGCGGCATTCAGCGACGGTTTTAGTCGCGGTGCCATTCTCGGGGTCGTCAGCTGTTTCGACGACGAACTGTCCCAGATTTGCAAACTCCTGGGCCAAGTCGCAGTCGTAGAATCGAGTGACCGAGGACCGGGCAGACGCATGGCGCCGCCTCCCTCGCTGCAACCAGGCGCACCTCTCGACTTCAGTAACCTGTAACAGGAAACAAGAATGAACGTCCGCGAACTCCTGCAATCCAAGAAAGATGCAATCGTCACCATCGATGTCGAGGACACCATCGGTGCCGCCGCGCACAAGATGAGCGCGCACAAGATCGCCGCGCTGGTGGTGATGAAAGACGATGCGCCGGTGCGGATCATTTCCGAGAAGGACATCGTGCGCAGCCTGGCCGACGACGGCCCGCAGGCCGGTCGCCGGGTGATCGCCAGCTTGCCGTCGGCCGGCCTGGAAGGCATCGCCCCGGACGCAACGCTGAAGCAGGCGATGGCGCTGATGACCTACTCGCGCCACCGCCACCTGATGGTGACCGAAGATGCCAAGCTGGTCGGCATCCTGAGCCTGGGCGACATCGTCAAGAACCTGCTCAGCGAGCTGGAGCTTGAGAAGGCGGTCCTGCAGGACATCTACATGGCGGCGCATTGACGCCAGCCCATGGCATCGCGGATCGGTGCCGACCCCGCGTCGGCACGCATCCCCGCCGCATCGCTGTTGGTCTGTTCTACCTGCTGCTGATTCCGGCGGCATACGCCACCACCCAATGCCCCCCTGAAGCGGGCCACAAGCCGGTATGGATCGGCTGGTTTGCATGGGTGCTGCTGGGCGGCGGCCTGATCGCAGGCCCGCTGCTCGCATGGTGTGTCTTCGCGCGCAGCAAGGGCGCGCGGCTGAGCTGGCGTGCTGTGGCCGCCTTCGCCGGGCTGTCGCTGATGCTCGCCGTGTGGATGGGCGGCGGCGCACTGGCCGGCCACCTCATCCTGCTTTGCTGAGTAGTGCCGGCCGCTGGCCGGCAACCCCCTGACGCGTTCGACGCCGCGTCCGCCGCCCAACGCCCACGTGCATCAACCGTCGCGCCGCGCCTCCACCAACTGCCGCAGATCCTCCACCAGCCCCCGATACGCCTCTTCCCGTGCCTCACCCTCGCCCTGTCGCAGCACCCACGCCGGGTGAACCGTGGCAAACGCACGCGTGCCGTCTTCGAGCGAGTGCCAGCGTCCACGATTCGCCATCAGGGTGAAGCCCGCGCCGAACACCGCTGTTGCCGCGCTGGCGCCCAGGCACACGATCACCTGCGGGCGCACGTTCTCGATCTCGCCCATCAGCCAGGGGCGGCAGGCGTTGATGTGGGTGATCTGCGGCGTGCTGTGGATGCGCCGCTTGCCGCGGCGTTCGAAGCGGAAATGCTTCACCGCGTTGGTCAGGTACAGGGTGCTGCGGTCGATGCCCAGTTCACGCAGTGCGCGGTCCAGCAGTTGACCCGCCGGCCCCACGAACGGGTGGCCGCTGAGGTCTTCGGCGTCGCCGGGTTGTTCGCCCACCAGCATGATCCTGGCGTTCTGCGGGCCCTCGCCGAACACGGTCTGCGTGGCCGGTTCCCACAACGCACAGCGACGGCAGCCTGCCGCGGCCGTGCGCAGCGCATCCAAGTCATCACCGTTGGCGGTGGCCGGTGAGCGCAGCGCGATGCTGCGTTCGGGGATGCGACGCTGCGGGGCCTGCGCGGTACGGTCGTGCATCTCCTGCACGCGGTCACCTGCATCGCGCACCAGCTGCGGCAGCAGCGTCGCTTCCGGCAGGTGCTTCCAGTACCGGGTCGGCATCTCCTGCTGCATCATCCGGGTGTTGAGCCGGGCGGGATTGAAGATGTTGGCGTAGTAGGTGCGCCAGAGTTCTTCGCGTGCATCCTCGGTGGGGGCATCGGCCTGCGTCTGGCCGGGGCCGAACGTGAGCGCGTGGCCATCCCAGCGCACGCTGCGCGAGGGAGTCAGGATCGCCCAGCGCATGCCGGTGAAGCGGCGTGCGAAGAACGGCGCGACGCGATCCACGATGTGGTGGTCCGGCTCGAACCAGGCGATGAAGGCGTCCTGTTCGCCCGGCACTTCGCGGAAGCGCACGAACGCCTTCATCTTGTGCGTGTCGCGGCGTACCGCCTGGCCCAGCGCCGTCGCACGCAGCACGTCCGGGTCGGTGGGGGTAGCAAGCAGGCCGCGTTCGCCGTGGGCGATGCGCCACAGCATGCGGTACAGCAGCGGCAGCCGCTGCGGGTCGCGGTGGCACAGGCAGGTGGCGGCCAGCTCGACGAACGCCTTGGACACATAGGTAGGTGCGTCGTGCGCTGTATCGGCCACCGCGTCGATGGCCTGCAACGGCGGCGCATCCAGCAGCGAGGCTTCCTCGCCGTGCAGCCAGTCCAGCTGCTCCGGGGCCACCGCGTGGCGCAGCGCCAGGCGCGCGGCATCACGCCATGCGTCCAGCGACCACGGCGGGTCGATGCGTACGCTCCAGCGTGCCATCTCAGTGCGCGGCAACGGCGTCGAAGAGGGAGCCCTGCGTGGGCGGGGGTGCCAGCCGCGCGCGCAGCGTGGCCGGGTCATCCAGCTGCTTGCGCGGGTGATGGTCGGCCAGTTGCACGAACGGCAGCAGCTTGGCCATCGGCGCGCGCAGGCGGGCCACATCGACCACCCGCAAGCGCACCTGGCGGCGCGCCATCAACACGCGCTTGACGTTGCGCACGCCCAGCCCGGGCACGCGCAGCAGCAGTTCCTTCGGCGCGCAGTTGAGGTCCACCGGGAAGCGCTCCGGGTGCCGGATCGCCCAGGCCATCTTGGGGTCGATGTCCAGGTCGAGCATGCCGCCCTGGGTGGTATCGGTGATTTCTTCCACGCCGTAGCCGTAGAAGCGCAGCAGCCAGTCGGCCTGGTACAGGCGGTGTTCGCGCGCCAGCGGCGGTGGCTGCAGCGGCAGCATGCGGCTGGCGTCGGGGATCGGGCTGAAGGCGGAGTAGTACACCCGGCGCATGCGGTAGTTGCCGTACAGGTTGTCGGCCGCAGTGAGGATCTGCTGGTCGCTGGCGCCGTCGGCACCCACGATCATCTGCGTGCTCTGGCCGGCCGGCGCGAACTTCGGCGGCCGGGGGCGCGACACGCGCGGTGCCGGTGTTGCCGATGCCGCAGCGTCGCCTTTGCGCGCGTCCTTGGCTTCTTCGATGCGCCAGCGCAGCTCGCCCATCGCGCCGCGGATGGAGGGCAGGGACTTCTCCGGCGCAAAGCTGGCCAGCCCGGCCTCGGTGGGCAGCTCGATGTTGATCGACAGGCGGTCGGCGTAGCGCCCGGCGGCGGCCAGCAGTTCCGGCGACGCCTCGGGAATGGTCTTGAGGTGGATGTACCCGGCGAAGCGGTGTTCCTCGCGCAGCTGGCGGGCCACCTCCACCATGCGCTCCATGGTGTAGTCGGCGTTGCGGATGATGCCGCTGGAGAGGAACAGGCCCTCGATATAGTTGCGCTTGTAGAAATCCAGCGTAAGCGACACCACTTCGGCGACGTTGAAGCGCGCCCGCGGCACGTTGCTGGACACCCGGTTGACGCAGTAGGCGCAGTCGTAGATGCAGAAGTTGGTCAGCAGGATCTTCAGCAGCGAGACGCACCGCCCATCCGGGGTATAGCTGTGACAGATACCCGCGCCCTCGGTGCTGCCAATGCCACCGGAGTTGGCCGAGTTCCGCTTTCCCGCGCCGCTGGAGGCGCAGGAGGCATCGTATTTGGCGGCATCGGCGAGGATGGCGAGCTTGCGCAGGGTGTCCATGCGGGCACCCTAAGCAGGGACGATCTCATCCAGTGAGACTGGCGGCCGGGCTCCCTGAAGCGTTCATACCGTGGTTCCCGTGCTTCGTCGGCACGCGCTGCGCGCGCCCATTCACGATCTTCACATTCCCGGCTAGACTTTGCCCCGGTGCCGCTGGCACCGGCAGGGACGCAGGTTGGCCAGGACGGGCACGGCATCGGGAGCACGCTCTCGTGTGCAGAGTTGCGCGGCTGAATCGCCAGCAGCCTTCCCGCCGGAACCGCGTCGCCTCTCATTCAATCATCAGGGGGCAGTACGTGAACAAGGTTTCGTTGTTGGGGATGGCCGCGGCCATTGCCCTGTTGTCCGGCTGTGCAAGCGTGCCGATGTCCGACAAGGGCATGGTGGAGACCGCCAAGACCTTCCCGACCCCCGAAGCGGGCACCGCCGGGGTGTATGTATTCCGCAACAGCTTCGTCGGCAAGGCGCTGAAGAAGGACATCTGGATCGACGGCGAATGCCTGGGCGAAAGCGCCGACAAGGTGTTCTTCTACACCACCGTGCCGGGCGACCGTGAGCACACCTTCTCGACCGAGTCGGAGTTCTCGCCGAACGACCTGAAGGTGCAGACCGAATCGGGTCGCAACTACTTCATCCAGCAGTCGATCCGGATGGGCGTGTTCGTGGGCGGTGCCAAGCTGGACGTGGTGCCCGAAGCCGAAGGTCGCCGCCAGGTGGCCGGGTTGAAGATGGCCCGCAAGGGGACGTGTTCGCGCTGATCGGGCAAGGAAGGCAACAAGGCGGGCGCGCGCGTTGCGTGCCCGCCCTGGGGCGGTGCGCCGGGCACACGGCGCCGCCCTACTGCGAGAAACTCACCTTCACCGCATCGGCGCTGTAGTCGGCCGGGCCGTGGTAGACCACTTCGATGTTGTTGCCGTCCGGATCGATCGCGAACGCGGCGTAGTAGCCCGGGTGGTACGGGCGTTCGCCGGGGGCGCCGTTGTCCTTGCCACCGGCGCCCAACGCGGCGCGGTGGAACGCATCGACGGTGGCGCGGTCGCGGGCCTGGAAGGCCAGGTGGTGGCGGCCGGTAAGCTGGCCGGCGGCGGCCTCGCTGCTGGCAGTGGAGATGAACAGCTCATCGGCCCAGAAATAGGTGTCGCCTTCACCGGCGATGGGGATGCCGATGCTGTCGAACACCGCCTGATAGAAACGGCGGCTGGCGGCCAGGTCCTTGACCACCAGTTGCAGGTGGTCGATCAGGCGACCCCGGTACAGTTCCATGGTTTCCATGCGCACTCCTCGGCTTGGGCAGGTGCGCAGGTATACCACCGGGGCGAGGCCGCCGCATGGGCGCGGCGTGCACGTTGCTGACCCGGCGGCGGTGGCGTGCCGACCCACGGCCGGCACCCACCGCTGAATGCACCGTTCTCAGGCGATCGGGGTGTTGGAGATGATCTCCACCCAGTAACCGTCGGGGTCCTTGATGAAGGCCAGGTGCTTCATGCGGCCGTCTTCCAGGCGCTTCTGGTAGGGCACCTGCAGGTCATCGAAACGCTTGCAGGCGGCCTGGATGTCCGGCACCGACACGCAGATGTGGCCGAAGCCGCGCGGGTCGCTGTTGCCGTCGTGGTAGACCGGGCCGTCCTGGGTTTCGGTGCCGTGGTTGTGGGTCAGCTCCAGCACGCCGGGAATGCCGGCCATCCACACCCGGCGCGCGTCGTCGCCCTCGGGGATCTGCGTGCCGGCCGGCAGCAGGGCCAGGAAGTACAGGCTGAACTGCGCTTCGGCGAAGTCGCGCTGGTCGATCAGGCGGAAGCCGAGCACGCGGGTGTAGAAGTCCAGCGAGGCGGCAATGTCCTTCACGCGCAGCATGGTGTGGTTGAACACGAAACCGGTGGTTTCGGCCGGTGGCTGGGCGGCAACGCCGGACTGGGACTGCAGGGAAGCAACGCTCATGGGGGGAATCCTGTGGCAGCGGGGGCCGTGGGTTCACGGCCATGGCGCCCATTTTAGCGGGGGCAGTGCAAGGCGACGTAGAATGCTGCGTCTCCTTGCACAGTCCTGGCCATGTCGCAGCGTGAATGGGTGGCTGCCGCCATCCGCAAGATCGAAGCCGATTTCAACCGTTCGGCCGATACCCACCTGATCCCGATGGATCTGCCCGGGCATGCCGGCATCGACCTGTATTTCAAGGACGAGTCCAGCCACCCCACCGGCAGCCTCAAGCATCGCCTGGCGCGCTCGCTGTTCCTGTATGCGCTGGCCAACGGCTGGCTGCGCGAGGGTCGCCCGGTGATCGAGGCCTCCAGCGGCTCCACGGCGGTGTCCGAGGCATACTTCGCGCGCCTGCTGGGCCTGCCGTTCATCGCGGTGATGCCGGCTACCACCTCACCGGAGAAGATCGCGGCGATCGAGTTCCATGGCGGCCGTTGCCACCTGGTCGAGCGTGCCTGCGATCTGAACTGCGATTCGGAGAAGCTGGCGCGCGACACCGGCGGCCACTTCATGGACCAGTTCACCTACGCCGAGCGGGCCACCGACTGGCGCGCCAACAACAACATTGCCGAGTCGATCTTCAAGCAGATGGCCGAAGAGCCGCACCCGGTGCCGGAATGGATCGTGTGCAGCCCGGGCACCGGCGGCACCGCGGCCACGCTGGGCCGTTACGTCAGCTACCGCCGGCACGACACCCGCATCCTGTGCGCGGACCCGGAAGTGTCGGTGTTCTACGACGGCTACTGCGCGGCCCTGGCCGGGCAGCCGTGGCGTGAGCTGACCTGCAGTGGCGGCTCGCGCGTGGAGGGCATCGGCCGGCCGCGGGTGGAATCCAGTTTCATTCCGACCAGCGTCGATGCGATGGTGAAGGTGCCCGACGCGCTGAGCCTGGCCGCGATGCGGCACGTGAGCCGGCAGCTGGGCCGCCGCGTGGGCGGCTCGACCGGCACCAACTTCATCGGCGTGCTGCAGGCGGCGGAGATGATGCGCCAGGCGGGCCGCAGCGGCTCGATCGTGACCATCCTGTGCGACAGCGGCGAACGCTACGCGCACAGCTATTACAACCCGGACTGGTACCCGCGCCAGGGCATCGACGTGGAGCAGTCCGACGCGCTGATTGCGGCGGCGGTGGCGGGGCAGGGCTTGCCGGTGCTGCCGTGTGCGTCGTTGGAAGCGTTGTATTGAGGGACATCAGCCGACCAACGGTCGGCTCTACCTCTGTGCGCGCGAGATGTCAGCCGACCAACGGTCGGCTCTACGCTTGTACGCGCTGGTAGGCGTCCAGCACGGTGTCGCGCAGGACCGGTGGCAGCGTTTCATAGGTGGCCGCCAGGTCGTCGAAGTGCAGGGCCAGGTCGACGTCGAGGCGCTGGCCGGCCTGCACGGCCAGGATGACCAGCAGCGTGCACAGTACGAATTCGCGTTCGTGGCCCGGCGCATAGTGCGCAGCCCCGCGTTCGATCACTTCGTAGGGATACCAGAGCTGGTCCTCGTGCAGCCGGCCCTGCTGCGGTCCCACCACCTGCTGCAAGGCCGTGCGGTGGCGCGCCTGCTCTTCGGGGTGGCCCAGCGCGGCAATCCAGTCCAGTTCGGCGTGGCTGGCCGTGCCGATCAGCGCGAACGCCGGAAGGGTGTGGGTGACATCATCCATGATCGCTCCGGACCGCCACGGTGCGGTCTTCAGCGTCGGTCCGGCGCCGTCAGCCGCGCGTGAACATCGGCTTGCCGGACGGGCGCAGGGCTTGTGCCGGGGTGGGTGCGATGCCATATCGTGGGCGAATGCCGCGGTGCGGCCCCGTTGTCTGGAGATGCCTGTGACCCCCACCAATCCCCTGCTCGACTTCTCCGGCCTGCCGCGTTTCGACGCGATCCTGCCTGAGCACATCGGCCCGGCCATCGATGCGTTGCTGGCCGACGCCGAGACCGCGGTGAAGGCCGCCGAAACCGTCAGCCCGGTCACCTGGGCCAGCTTCGTGGTGCCGCTGGACGATGCCACCGAACGCCTCTGGCGCGCCTGGGGCCAGGTGGGCCACCTGCAGGCCGTGGTCAATACGCCGGCGCTGCGCGAGGCCTACAACGCCACTCTGCCCAAGGTGACCCGGTTCGGCAGTGCGCTGGGCCAGAACCTGGCGCTGTTCGAGCAGTACCGGCGCCTGGCGGCCGCCCCCGAGGCAGCCGGTTTCGATGAGGCCCAGCGCAAGGTGCTGGACAACGCGCTGCGCGATTTCCGCCTGGGCGGTGCCGAGCTGGACGACGACGCCAAGGCACGCTTCAGTGCGATCAAGGAAGAGCTGTCTGCGCTGTCGGCGAAGTTCTCGCAGAACGTGCTCGACGCCACCGATGCGTGGTCGCTGCACGTTGAAGACCGCGCCGAGCTGGACGGGCTGCCCGAGGACGTGGTCGCATCCGCACGCGCGGCGGCCGAAAAGGACGGGTTGCCCGGCTGGAAGCTGACCCTGCAGATGCCGTGCTACCTGCCGGTGCTGACGTATGCCGCGCACCGCCCGCTGCGTGAAACCCTGTATCGCGCCAACGCGCTGCGTGCCTCCGAATTCGGCGATGCCGCGCTGGACAACAGCGCCAACATCGATCGCGTGCTGGCCCTGCGCGCGGAACTGGCCGCGCTGCTCGGCTTTGCCAACTACGCCGCGTATTCCATCGCCACCAAGATGGCCGAGGACGCCGACCAGGTGCTCGGCTTCCTGCGCGACCTGGGCGCACGCGCCAAGCCGCACGCGCAGCGCGACCGCGCCGAACTGGATGCCTTCGCCCGCGACGAACTCGGCCTGCCCGCGCTGGAAGCGTGGGACCTCGGGTTTGCCAGCGAGAAGCTCAAGCAGGCCCGGTACAGCTATTCCGAGCAGGAGGTGAAGCAGTACTTCACCGAACCGAAGGTGCTGGCTGGCCTGTTCGGCGTGATCGAAAGCCTGTACGGCCTGCAGGTGCAGCCCGACAGCGCGCCGGTGTGGCACCCGGATGTGCGCTTCTTCCGCTTGGTGGATGCGCAGGGCGCGCTGGTCGGCCAGTTCTACCTGGACCTGTACGCGCGCGAGGGCAAGCGCGGTGGCGCGTGGATGGATGACTGCCGCAACCGCCGTGATACCGCCCAGGGCGTGCAGACGCCGCTGGTGTACCTGGTGTGCAACTTCGGCAAGGGCGCCGACGGCGCGCCGGCCACCTTCAGCCATAGCGACGTGACCACCCTGTTCCACGAAATGGGCCATGGCCTGCACCAGCTGCTCACCCGCATCGGCGAGCTCGGCGTGGCCGGCATCAATGGCGTGGAATGGGACGCGGTGGAGCTGCCCAGCCAGTTCATGGAGAACTTCTGCTGGGAGTGGGCGCGCGTGCAGGCGATGACCGCGCACGTGGACAGCGGTGAACCGCTGCCGCGCGCGTTGTTCGACCGCATGCTGGCCGCGCGCAACTTCCAGAGCGGCATGTTCACCGTGCGCCAGCTGGAGTTCGCGCTGTTCGACATGCAGCTGCACAGCAGCTTCGACCCAGTGCAGGACACCGTGCTGCAGCTGCTGGAACGCGTGCGCGACGAAGTGGCGGTGAACCGGCCGCCGGCCTGGAACCGCTTCCCGCATCAGTTCAGCCACATCTTCGCCGGCGGGTATGCCGCCGGTTACTACAGTTACAAGTGGGCCGAAGTGCTCAGTGCCGACGCCTACGCCGCGTTCGAAGAGGCCCCGGACCAGGTAGCTGAAACCGGCAAGCGCTTCCGCGACGAAGTACTGTCGCGCGGTGGCAGCCGCAGTGCCGCGGAAAACTTCGCCGCCTTCCGCGGCCGTGCACCGAACGTGGACGCGCTGCTGCGCCATAACGGCATGGCGTGATCCTGGCCCGGTGGCCGTCATCATCGCACTGCATCCAGCGCGACCCCGGTCGTGCCGGCCGCTGGCTGGCTCCCCGGAATGCATCTAACGTGACCCCGGTCGTGCCGGCCGCCGGCCGGCTCCCCGGAATGCATGACGCCGTGTACCGGCGGCATGGTGCAGAGCCGGCCAGCGGCCGGCACTACCGGGCGTCGTGGTCATGCGTCGTGCGCGCGTATCGACCGTTGGTCGATTTGCCCCCCGCCGTCATTCGGCGTAGATCATCTTCCGGGTCATGCCGCCGTCCACCACATGGTCCTGGCCGGTGATGAAGCCGGACAACGCCGACAACAGGAACACCGCCAACGCGCCGATGTCTTCCGGCTGGCCCACGCGGCCCACCGGATGCTGGGCGTGGTCGCGGCGCGACAGCTTCGGTGTGCGTCGCCGCGCCGGGGCCTGCCAGGCGTCGGTGGTGATCCAGCCGGGGCTGATGCAGTTCACCCGCACGGCCGGGCCTTCGCTGATCGCCAGCGCATGGGTAAAGGCCACCAGCCCGCCCTTGGCCGCCGCATAGGCCTCGCTGTCCGCTTCGGACTGCCCGGCGCGGGTGGAGGCGATGTTGAGGATGGCCCCGCCGTGCTCGCGCAGGGCCGGCAGCGCGTGCTTGCTGCACAGGAACGCCCCATGCAGACTCGACAACCGGCGCTGCCATTCGTCCAGCGGCATCTGCGCCAGCGGGGTGCCATGCGCCGCGGCGATGCCGGCATTGTTGACCAGCCCATCGATGCGCCCAAAACGCTTCAACGCCATCTTGACCAGCGCCTGCACGCTACGCTCGCGGGCCACATCCGCGCGCTGGAACGCCGCACGTTCCGGCAGCGCCCATTCTTTCAGGCACGCCTTGCCGGCCTCCGCATCCAGGTCGGCGATCACCACGCTGCCACCGGCGCCCAGCACCGCCTGCGCGATGCCGCGGCCCACGCCCTGCGCACCGCCGGTGACGATCACCACGCGGTCGCGCAGCGGCTGCGTGGCCCAGTCGGTGATCGACGGCGTCAGTGGCATCGCGAGTTGTCCTTGCGCCCCAGCAGGCGGGTCCAGCCTTCCACGCCCAGCTTGTCCAGCGTCTCGATGTTGCGCTCCACGATCACGTCCGGGTCCGGGAACGCAGCCACCGCGCGTTCCACGCTGTCTTCGCGCAGCAGGTGCAGGGTCGGGTAGGGCGAGCGGTTGGTGTAGTTGCTCACATCGTCCGGTGCCACGCCTTCGAACTGGTACTGCGGGTGGAAACTGGCCACCTGCAGGATGCCCTGCAGGTCCAGCGCCTCGATCGCCGCATCGGCGTTGTCGAGGAAAT
>Ga0213828_1000998_pt1 | contig 24812 bp, 38 predicted proteins | sample MC6MC0897MG_FD_180664 | JGI IMG/M metagenome (GOLD analysis project Ga0213828, IMG submission 180664) | Enriched soil aggregate microbial communities from Iowa State University, Ames, United States - MC6-MC0897-MG | ecosystem: Environmental > Terrestrial > Soil > Unclassified | place: USA: Iowa... | reverse complement strand
CCTGCTATCAGTCCAGCGTTTAACGTTTATACCAATTAGTGGCCGGCTCCTTCGAGGCTCACAGTCTCGCTCAATCAAGTTTAGTTTGTGCAGTTAGGATCGCCAACTCGCTTGATGTAAGGATGACGGTATATCGATAATGGGATGAACCACGCTCTCGACCATGAATGGCGCATGCTACGAAACTGATCTGCAGGCCTCCATCAGATGTAGCTTCTGTATGAGATACTCTGAGTGCTTCGTTATAGATTGTGGCTGTATCTGCCCATTCGCGCCTTGCGGCTCCAACGTTTACAATCATTACATTCCCTTTCTTATCGTCTGCCGGAGCAATTGATGGTGAGCTGAAGTCCTCCCGGGCGTTTCTATGAGGCTGTCAGGTTTAATAGAAGAACCATAAACGATGGTGTTCTCATCCTGTTTGAGGATGGCAGATAAAAAGGAGCCGCTTGGTTCGATTGGCAGTCGGCACACGTTTTTTATTCGAATACTGGCCACCAACCAACACTCCGCATTTTTGGGTTGGCAATGTGCTCTGTTCGACGAAACTGGGCTCTGCGTTCTTGGAGTGGAGCCTTTAATTGACTATCCGTTTATGTCGCCGAATAGCCCGGTTCAAGCGTCGTGTGCGGAGCGCGATAAGCAAGTCCAAGATTTAAGCGCGATAATGCTTCCAGCAGTGATTGAAAGGCGATAGTAGTTGCCTTCGAATTTTTCTTAGATTCCAATGAGCCAACGAAGATTATCTTGTTGCTTTGTATTCCTGCATTTTCTCAATTTCACGAATGAATTGCTCTGCATATTGAGCTGTGTCAAAATAGTCCTGCTCATTTACTCCAAGATTATGATGACGGGTAAACACTGCCTTCAATCGATCCAGAAACTTGGGCTCAGTCTCAGCCAGATGGCCGATAAGGACCTGAAGTATCTGTTCGTGAGCCAGAACCTTCCGTTCGAGTGCGGTTGTATCATTTCTCATCGGGTTTACCACCTCTCGGTCCATGACGTCCCGTGCGCGAGCGGGAAAATCCACCGCACGCACGTCGCAAGATGTTTGCAAGCCTGGTCCAATCCCGGGAGTGTTCACTCATCTGCCGATGAGCATTTCTAAAGTCGCCTTTACTGGCAGCCTGATCCTCTTCATGGCGCGGACGTACAGGTTGATTGTGTTCAGACGATGTGGATGAACGCTCCTTTTTCATTTCAGCCTCCTGTTAATGCACGCTTGCATTCGCGCTAAAGCGCTTTAGCAAGCGCATTGCTACATGCTGTGGCGAGCGCAGCATTCGGTTGTTCCGCTCCCAACGGCGTGGCCCAGCCGGATTTTTCGATATGCGTGCGGCGCGAATAGGCCGGTGCGGCTTTGTATTCGGCCATCACCTTTACGGCCTCGGGATCTTTCTTCGATTTTTCCAGGCAGTATGGTGTAAGCGCGAGTGCCACACCGTCAGACATATTGGACGCGATAAGACGTTCTGACGTCCCTCCCGTGACCCAGCCGCCGAAGGTAAAGCCAACAGCCATTGTTGCAATCGCACCAACTATCGCTCCGCCAAAAGCGGAATTTATCCATTGGGCATTTTTCATGATGAAATCCGATCTTCAACGATCGAACGCGCCTTATTGCGCGTTGAAATGGATTATACCACTCTTATCTGAATAGCTTGCACGAATTCTACCTACCTGGGAACTCTTGCTTCCGCGAGTTCGTTCGGCGGCGCTTCGAAGGGATCGCGGATCAGTTCAGGAGGTGCGATCCCCCCGTTCGACCAATAGGGCATCGCCGTTTTCCGGGTCAGTGGAAACTGTTGGCAAAAATGTGAAGATATCCTTGCTTGGGCCGCCCCCGAATGTCTACTTGCGCTTTAGGTCGAAAAGGCGCACTGTTTTTTATGCACAGCAGTTGAAACGGGCGCTGTCGTTGGGAGAGAATAATCTCCTGCCCCAAAATGAAGGAGGACACGCGATGTCTTCCGCTTCACGTCTATCCTACTTTGGCCCAGAAGATTTCCCTTCGCTTCGTGCTTTCCTGCAACGTTCCGGATATTCGCTGGAGGGTTGCGAAAAACCAGAGACTCGCCTGGAAGCTGCCAAACACCTTTGTGAAATTTTCAGCGACGGAAGCCATGATCCTGTGCAGATGCTGGATATGCTTTTGGCAATCCGCGCCCAACGGCTATCACAATCCAATCAAAGAGAACTGGAAGCCTGGGAGAATGAGGGTGGCTATACGGCCCCGCAAGTCACTGCAAAATCCTTGGTCTTACGATGGCCTCCTCGAAAGCGGCTCCGATTGAGGTTGGCCCATGGCTGATAATCCGCCTTTCCTGACGTTGAGCTGAATATGGCGACTTCGATTAAGGATCGAGAGGCCTGTTTCACGAGGAGCTTACCGGGCTGGCATCGTCTCAATGACACGTGATCAATCTGGCGAGGATAGAATGTCAGCCCAAAAATCTTTGGATCGTAAATTGAGTGTGTATCTGATCGCGTTTCTCATCATATGCATCGACATCGGATTGGTCGCGTGGGTGCTCGGTTCCTACGTCTATTAAGTACTGGTATGCAACGTCCTAAAACGTCTGCTTTCCAACTATAATGAAGTCAGCATTTCCATGTGTGCCGACGTTCTTTACGTCCACGTTCAGCAAACCGTTGCCTTTTTCCGATGATAATTGAACAAGATCTCCTAGATAAGCCTACCGGAGTATATCCATGCTTGCCCACAAGACGCCCTTTGTAAACGTCTTCTCGCCTTCCGTGAGTATGGAAATACTGTAGCTAACAGAACCGAGGTTCTTTCCTTCGCAATACAAATTGCCTATTGAACTAAATTTAGATGTTGGCATGATTAAATCCTGATACAGGTTGTGTCTCCTCACCAAGCAAAGTGGGAGACACAGCTATAACTAATGCCGTTTGGTTTTGATCAAGTCATTGGCAGGAGTATTAAAGCGACCTGCAACAACATCTGTTGACGCATTTTTCTCATTGACCTTATCTTTCTTTGGCTTTCTTATTTCTCGGTTACTTCTTTTCTGACCACGGGGCATTTTGAAAACTTCCTGTTTTTGAGGAATTAACTAATTCTTTTACGGGACCAGTCCAGTGATGGTTCAAATCACCGCTGGAGATACTTCCACATTCTTACGGGCATCTTGCCGAGAAACCTGCGGTATCCCTCACGATGATGAGCGTCCAGATTGAAATTCCTGAATGAGTAGCCTTGCTGCGAATATGTGAGCGGCACGGTTTTCTGCGGTATCGTAAAGCCGATAGCCGGCGCGTCGCAGTATTTCACGCATCATTCGAAAGTCGGTAGATCCAAAGTAGGGCTTGATAATTTTGGAAGACATTTCGTCCTCCTTGTATTGGGGCTGGAGTATGCACTCGCAACCGACAGCGCCCGTTTCAAAAGCTGTCGAGACATGCACCATGCGCTTTAAATTTGAGCAAAGCAACTGAGGCTGAATTGCGACGGCAGACCGGCTCAATCGTTGCCTAAAAAGCTAATTCATGTCCTCCACGGTGATGCGATAGGAAGTTTGCCGAGCCTGTGAATAGACCTCGCGAGCAGCATCGTAGATCAGTTTCCGTGAGGCGTCGAAGGCAGCAAGAAGCGATGATTCCGTCGCTGCAATGGCGCCATTCTTCTCCAGGGCGGGCTTATCGATTAGAAATGGGACCGAGGTCATTCCATCGTAGCCGACAAATCGCACGCCCACCTCAAGATCATCGAAACTTCTGCTGGGGTTTGGAAATGAAAGGGCCATTACTTTTCGCTTTTTACTGCGCCGCCTTCGTCATCTCAACGATCGGCGGCCTTTGCCATTCTTCGATGTTTCTTGATAAACTGTGTCAGGGCGATCTGTAGCCGACCTTCGTCACGTGTTCCCTCCTGAAATCGACGTGTCAGATAACGTGCAGCATCAGTGCGCAAATCTTGTGTGTCGCCGGGTTTGCGAGCCTCCCTTAGAAGTCGCGAAATCATAGTGATTTTTCTAGAATTCAACGCGATGGAAGACATTTCGTCCTCCTTTGTTGCGGGTCAGGCATTTGAAGCTCAAATGACAGCACCCGTTTCAATTACTGTCGTTATAATCATCATGCGCTTTATGTAAGGAGAAAGCAAATAAGGCTCCAATTCCATTGCTGTAAACTCAGACTGGCTGCTTCGCTAAAAATGCTTCCTTGGTCATATAATCTGCGGTTCTCAACAGCGGTCCGCGGCTATCCATATCAACAATGCTGCCAATGTATGAATGCTGCTGTACCAACTATCAATTGTGAATTCCCCAGGTCTTGCGCAATACGCCTCCGGGCGACTTGGGAGCTAGGCAGCCGGACAATTTTACGAACTGGCGACAATGTGTCGAAACAGCTTTGCCTATTGACTGGCCTTTTATATCGATTATTCTAGATATATGGAAAATGAAGAAGCAATAATCGCTTTCGCTGCTCTGGCTCAACCGACACGACTGGATACATTCCGTCTGTTGGTGCAACACGAACCTGCAGGTATTCCTGCTGGTGAATTGGCACGCATGCTGGATGTGCCGCAGAATACGATGTCCGCGCATCTGGCGACATTATCTCGCGCTGGACTTGTGAAAGGCGAACGTCAGAGCCGTTCGATCATCTATCGCGCCGACCTCGACCGTTTTCGCGATCTGACCCTTTTCATGATCAAGGACTGCTGTGGCGGCAGTGCTGAGCTCTGCGCACCTCTTATAAAAAGCCTGACACCCTGTTGCGAACCGAAGACGGTCGCCCAGTAACCCATGGCCGATGAATTCTGCCATCCATAAACGGACTGATAAAATGACGGATCGGATCTACAACGTGCTCTTCTTGTGCACGGGCAATTCCGCACGCTCAATTTTGGGCGAAGCAATTCTGAACAAGGACGGCGAAGGTCGTTTTCACGCCTATTCGGCGGGTAGTCAGCTAAAAGGCAACGTAAATCCTCTCGCAATCACGGAGCTGGACGCCCTGGGCTATTCCACCGAGAATCTGAGCTCAAAAAGCTGGGACGTGTTTTCAGGTACCGACGCCCCTCGGATGGATTTCATTTTCACGGTTTGTGATAACGCTGCCGGAGAAGCCTGTCCTGTCTGGATTGGTCATCCGATGACAGCCCACTGGAGCATTGAGGATCCTGCCGCTGTTGAAGGAAATGACGCAGAAAAGCAACTCGCCTTTGCGCAGGCGGCCCGCTTTCTGAAGAACCGGATATCAGCATTCCTGAGCCTTCCCCACACCACTATAGACCGCATTGCGATTCAAAATCATCTGAAAGAAATCGGCACCATGGAAGGTAGCACACAGACAAATGTGGAGAATAACTGATGTCCACATTCGAACGTTATCTGACTGTTTGGGTGGCTCTTTGCATTGTCGCTGGCGTAGCTCTGGGCCATTTCTTTCCGACACTATTTCATGCAATCGGATCTGCTGAAGTCGCCAGGGTCAACATTCCAGTCGCTATTCTCATCTGGCTCATGATCATTCCGATGTTGCTCAAGATTGATTTCAGCGCCTTGAGACAGGTCACTGAGCACTGGCGTGGCATCGGCGTCACGCTCTTTATCAATTGGGCCGTCAAACCATTCTCTATGGCGCTTCTCGGTTGGCTATTTATCGGCTGGCTGTTTCGCCCTTATCTACCTGCAGACCAGATCGACTCCTACATTGCTGGGCTGATTATTCTGGCGGCCGCCCCCTGCACGGCAATGGTGTTTGTCTGGTCCAACCTGACCAACGGCGAGCCGCATTTCACGCTGTCGCAGGTCGCACTGAACGATGCTATCATGGTTGTGGCATTTGCCCCAATCGTGGGGCTACTGCTCGGACTGTCGGCAATTACTGTCCCGTGGGACACGCTCGTTCTGTCGGTTGTCCTCTATATCGTCATTCCGGTGATTATCGCGCAAATCCTGCGCAGAAGCATTCTCGCCAGCGGTGGACAACGAGCCTTCGATGCAATGCTCAAAACGCTACAGCCGCTGTCCCTGATTGCGCTTTTGGCGACACTTGTTCTGCTATTCGGATTTCAAGGAGAGCAGATCATCGCACAGCCCATGATCATTGCGATGCTGGCCGTCCCTATTCTCATCCAGGTTTATTTCAACTCCGGCCTCGCTTATCTGTTGAATCGCATTTCAGGCGAGCAACATTGCGTCGCCGGTCCCTCGGCTTTGATTGGTGCTTCAAACTTCTTCGAGCTGGCAGTAGCAGCAGCAATCAGCCTTTTCGGCTTCTCATCTGGCGCAGCACTCGCAACAGTGGTTGGCGTTCTTGTTGAAGTGCCCGTCATGCTCTCGGTCGTCTGGATCGTGAACCGCTCCAAGGGCTGGTACGAACGCGGTGCCAATCAAAAGCCAGTCACGGAAACAGGAAAACTCTGATGTCAGTTACGATCTATCACAATCCGAACTGTGGCACCTCTCGCAACACATTGGCCTTGATCCGTGCCAGCGGCGAAGAGCCTGTCGTCATTGAATATGTACAAAATCCGCCTTCGCGACAACGACTGGTCGAATTGCTTCAAGCAATGCAGATGACGCCTCGCGAACTCCTTCGCGAGAAAGGCACACCATATGCCGAGTTGGGATTGTCCGATCCCAAATGGACCGATGATGAACTGGTCGACTTCATGATGGCGCATCCTATCCTGATCAATCGTCCAATCGTGGAAATGCCACTTGGCACCAGACTGTGCCGTCCGTCAGAACTGGTTCTCGACATTCTGGAAAACCCGGTGTCGTCATTCACCAAAGAGGACGGAGAAGTCATCACCTATCAAAGAAAGTCCCGCTGATATGGACCTGCCGAACCTCGATCAGAATTCCTTCGCATTGCCTGACCTGGATGCATTACGCGCCGACTTTCCAAAGCATAAGCCTCGTATCCTTTTGCTCTATGGCTCACTTCGTGACCGTTCCTATAGTCGGTTTCTGACGCTGGAAGCGCAGCGTCTGCTCGATGCGATGGGTGCTGAAACGCGTGTCTTTCATGCCAATGGTCTTCCTTTGCCAGACGATGGTTCAGCAGAGCATTCGAAGGTTCAGGAATTGCGTGAGGCAATGCTTTGGTCTGAAGGCCAAGTCTGGACCAGTCCCGAACGTCATGGAGCCATGAGCGCTGTCATGAAATCGCAGATCGACTGGATTCCTTTGCCGGGTGGAGCAATTCGTCCGACGCAAGGCCGAACTTTGGCATTGATGCAAGTTTCAGGCGGATCGCAGAGCTTCAACGCCGTCAATCAGATGCGCATTCTGGGGCGCTGGATGCGAATGATCACCATTCCAAACCAGTCATCCGTCGCAAAGGCATGGCAGGAATTTGACGACGCTGGACGGATGAAACCCTCGTCGTTCTATGATCGCGTGGTCGATGTGATGGAAGAACTAATGAAGTTTACACTTCTGACGCGTGGCATCTCGGATGATCTCACAGACCGTTATAGCGAGCGCAAGGAAGAAGCTGCCAAACTCGAAAAGCGTGTTTCGTTGAAATCAATATGAGCGCTGAACGGCTTCCCATTGCGGCCATTGCCGGTCTCGGACTGACCCAGAATATCGGTTACGGCACCTTATATTATTCTTTCAGCATTCTCGCGCCAACCATGGCGCGGGACTTCTCCGTTTCCAACGAATGGATTTTCGGAGCGCTGTCGGTTGCTCTGCTAGCCGGGGGCTTTCTGGCTCCCTGGTTAGGCAAATGGATTGATCGTTACGGCGCAGGTCGCATGATGACGATAGGCTCGATACTGGCCGCCGTCTCTCTCATACTGTGTTCGCTTTCTCCAAATGCTTTGATGTTTGCAGGTGCGCTAACGATCATCGAAATCGCCGCAAACCTCGTCCAATATGGAACAGCCTTTGCATTATTGGTGCAATTAGCTCCAAATGTTGCCCAGCGTAGCATCACCTACCTGACATTGATTGCAGGCTTTGCCTCGACAATTTTCTGGCCCATTACAACAACCCTTCAACATTGGCTTACCTGGCAACAGACCTATTTGCTGTTCGCTTGCCTCCATTTGTTTCTCTGCGTGCCGGTACACCTTTTGCTCGCGCGTTCTATTGCAAAGAGTGGTCGGAAACGATCAACGAATGAAACAGTCACAACCGCCTTTTCAGGTGATCTGCCTGCCCATCAACGGCGCAAAGGTTTCGTACTTATTCTCGTGGCATTCTCGACGCAGGCTCTCGTTGCAGCGGCCATTCTGGTCCATATGGTGCCGATGTTGAGCGCGCTCGGTCTTGCAGGTTCTGCAGCATTTATTGGCGCGATATTCGGACCTTCTCAGGTGGCCAGCCGCCTGATCAACATGCTCGGTGGCAAAAACCTCGCTCCGATCAGTCTGGCAGTAATCTCTGCCTCCTTGATGGGGCTAGCCCTCATTGTTCTGCTATTCGGAGCTCCATCCATTATTGCGACCATGATGTTTGCCTGTCTTTTTGGCTTTGGAAACGGCCTCTTCAGTATTGTCTCAGGAACCTTGCCTTTGTCACTGTTCGGCAGTGATGGTTACGGTTCCATGCAGGGCAAAATCATATCAGCCAGATTAATCGTGTCCGCCACTGCACCGTTAGCGATGGCTTCCAGTATAACGCAATTTGGTGCGAGCTGGAGCCTCACTATTTTGGCTCTTTCTGCCGCGCTAAGCGTCACGATGCTCACAGGACTGAAGTTGCTTCGCTAATGCCAGCTTTCAATCAGAAGCAATTGGGAGCGAGATGACGGCAATAAAGCGCAAAGCGGTCATGTGCGGATCTGATTGCCAGTCAAGAGTTATACAAATCGCCTTTTCAATGCAGTTTATAGTGGCTAGTGGCTCGGACGGCTTCGACGCGTCATATTCCCCCATACCAGTCATATCCATGATCCTCCCAGTATCCACCTTTTCCACCCTGAATGTTTGCGAAGCTAGAGACAAGTTCAATCGACTTGATGTATTTGTTCATCTTGTATCCAAGTTGTCTCTCGACGCGTAAGCGAAGCGGAGCTCCGTTCTCCACCGGGAGGGCCTGATTGTTGAGACCGTAGGCCAATATAGTCTGCGGATGGCGAGCGTCGATGAGATCTATGCTGCCATAAAATGACGCTGCCCCTTTCGCGCCGTCTACCCTATCGAAGCAGTGGAAGACGACAAAGTGCGCGGATGACGTGGGGCGTGCCACATCGAGAATCTGGCTCAAGGGAACACCTGTCCATTTGGCGATTGTACTCCAGCCTTCCACGCAGTCGTGGCGGGTGATCTGGGTGCGCCCTGGCATTTTGCGCAGTTGCTCCAGCGAAAAACTTACCGGTTTTTCCACGAGACCAGTTACCTGCAAAACATAGTTTGAGAAATTGGCAGCGCGAAGTGCTTCATATTCTTCTGTTGCAGGATTGGTTTCACCATTCGGTTTTTGACCCTGACGCAGCTCGCTTTCCCCATACTCCCTTGCAAGTGCATTATGTCCCTGCAGTTGCCGTTGAATGAGGTAGGTCAGATCGTTCGCCTTTTCGAGGACATGCCGCGTAGCGCTTTCGTTGTCGCCGACAAAATCGAAAGCATCACAACCGCTCAATATAATGGACGAGGCTGCGGCTCCGGAAAAAGTTAGCAACTGTCGTCGGGAAATATTCAGCTTGCTCATGGGTACCTGTCCTCGTCTCTTTTCGGAAGATCAGCGCGATACCACCCGGAAATCATCGATCGCATTTCGTTGAACGGACCTGCCGCAAGCACCATCACGATATGAATGACGACGAATGCGCAAAGCAGGAAAACGGCTACAAAATGAAGAGTGCGGGCTGTCTGGCGTCCGCCGAGCCATTCCGCTAGCGGTAGTACGGCATCCATGCCGGGAGACATGGCCAGCCCCGTAATTATAACCATCGGGAAAAGCCCGAAAAACACCATGCAGTAGGTCAGTTTCTGCATAGGATTATATGTTTTCCGATGCTGGAAGCGAAACTTGAGATGGTTCAGAATATCGCCGGGCAGGCTCTTTATATCCAATGCAGATGGCAGTAACTCGTTCCTCAGATGCCCGTTCAAAACGCTGCCGACCAACCATAGCGTGAGTGTGCCCACCAGAACCCATGCGAAGAAAAAGTGAACCACACGTCCGGTTGCCAGATCGCGATAAGACGGAATGGTCAACGCAGGGGGAAATGCCTGATAGGCGGGAGCACTTGTGGCGCCCGATACGCCGAGAAAACCGGTTGTCTGGAAGCTTTTGCCCAAGATATCGACACGACCTTCAGGGCCGCTTTCCCCATCGACGGCATAAATTGCCAGTACGACATTATCATAGTCGAAACCGGATTCGTTACCGAGATAGAGCGTGGGGTGTGCGTTGAATATCTGTAGCCCTGACAGCAGCAGAAAGAAGAGGCTTACCGCCCAAATCCAGTGTGTGAGCCGCGTCAGCAGACGCTGGCGATAGACGAGCTGTTTCATGATGTTGTGCTCCGGTAACTTGCCCGCCAATCGTGAGGGAAGACTGGCGGGCCAGAACAATTACTGAGGCTTTTTCATGGAGTCGGACTGCATCGCGTCCTGTTTCATGGCATCGCTCTTCATCGCTTTGTCGTCATGTTTCTTCATTTTCTTTTTTGTATCGCTATGCATGGCGTCGCCTTTCATGGCGTCATGCTTGCCCATAGAATCCTTCTTCATAGTGTCAGACTTCATGGTGTCGGTTTTCATCGCGTCTTGCGCGAAAGAAACCGGCGTGAAAGATATAGCGGCAAGCAGGGCGAGCGCCGGAAGGACGATGATGTTTTGTTTGATGGTCATGACGATACTCCTGTTCATCTGGGCGCCAGCGGCGCGTAACAGGAGGAGTTTCGACAGACAGAGGCAAATGGTTACACCGATCACGGCGATGTGATCATCTCTTCGGAAGATGTAACCTTTTCCGCTTCTTTCACGAATATGCCGGTGATTGGGAGTTGTAACCTGACCTATTCGAACGAAGAGAGGTTGAAAAAACTGATGATATTGGCGCTCGACGGAGACAAGGCAGCCTATCGGACCTTGCTTGAGGATTTGTCGCGCCGACTGAAACCTTATTTTCTACGGCGTCTTTTCGGCGATAAATCGCAAGCAGAAGACCTTATTCAGGAGACTTTGCTGGCGATCCATACCCGACGCATAACCTATGATCGAGGCATGGCGTTTCTACCCTGGGTAAATGGAATTGCGCATCACAAGCTCGTCGATCATCTACGCCGTCACGGGCGTGAGCCTGCTACACCTCTGGAAGAAGATGTTCCTGTGTCCGATGAAGCCGAAGCCACCGACGCGCGGATGGACGTGGACAGGATGTTGAGCGGTGTTTCCGAACGCACGGCAGGTTTGATCCGCAAAGTAAAAATCGAGGGACAATCCATAGATGAAGCTGCACGTGACACCGGCTTGAGCCAGAGTGCGGTCAAAGTCGCCATCCACCGCGGTCTTGCAACAATAGCGCAAAGATTTGGAGGCAAAGCGCGTGACCGATGATCTGATCGACAAGCTGACAGCAGATATCAAACCAGTTGGTCCTCATGCAATGCGCCAGCTTTTCATGCGTTATGCGACGGGAGGCATTGCAGGCGGGCTTGCGATTATGCTGGTTTTCCTTGGCGCGCGTCACGATTTGCTGTTGGCGATGACCACGGCCGCTTATTGGATGAAATTCGGCTATGCAGTCCTGCTTTTATTGATACTGATCCCCACATTATTCACCTTGTCGCGGCCCGTTCGCACGGGATTGCACTGGTTGCCGCTTGCCATACTGCTGGCTTGTCTTGCGGGCGCGGCATCAATCCAGTTGCTCAATGCTGAGCCCGGACAAGCAGAAGTGTTGATATGGGGGCGGACAGCGTTGGTCTGTCCGTGGTTGATTGTTCTCATAGCTCTTCCCATGCTTGGATTCCTGCTTGCTGCGATGCGACGGCTTGCTCCGGCAAATCCTGCTCTGACCGGTCTTGTCGCCGGTATCGTTGCTGGCGCCGTAGGAGTTCTCATCTACTCACTACACTGTCCAGAATCTGGAATGCCGTTTATTGCAATCTGGTATACGCTCGGCATCGCAATCACGGGGCTTCTTGGAATGATTGGTGGGCGCATCCTACTGCATTGGTAAAAGAGGTTGAATTGCCAGCCAACTATAAGACGCTTCAGTCAGGGTCGCAGCTAATATGATTGCCAGTCAGGAACGATGCGGCAAGAACTGAGCCTGCTATCAGTCCAGCGTTTAACGTTTATACCAATTAGTGGCCGGCTCCTTCGAGGCTCACAGTCTCGCTCAATCAAGTTTAGTTTGTGCAGTTAGGATCGCCAACTCGCTTGATGTAAGGATGACAGTATATCGATAATGGGATGAACCACGCTCTCGACCATGAATGGCGCATGCTACAAAACTGATCTGCAGCCCTCCATCAGATGTAGCTTCTGTATGAGGTACTCTGAGTGCTTCGTTATAGATTGTGGCCTACCTCGCTCTCCATTCGATCGACGGCCTCGATATTCTGACCGGCGAAAAATATATCCAGAAGGGCGGCGGCAACTTCGCCCGTTGGCAGCAACACATCATCGATTGGCACGGGAACCTGTACGAGGGCGTCAAGCGCGCCCCGGCCGTCGGCGAAACCGAATATCTTGTGCTGAGCACAACAGGCCCTCAGCCACTGCGCGAATTGGGCCTGACGCCGTTTGCGATCTGCGCGGTCGCCATGGAGAAGTTCCCGGAACATCGCTGGCTCGCGAAAGCAGGTCGCGACATGATCGGAGATATCGGACATCTGACGTACGATGTTCACATCTATGCGCCGATGACGTCGCCTCCGCAAGCGCGCGGTGAACGCCGGTGCCGAATGTCACCCTCTACATCTCGGAAGACAGGATGCCGCCGGAAGAGACGCTCTTGGCGCTCACGGAGCGATGCACAGCGCTCTGCACCGGCATCCTTCGGGCGGCCTTGGAGAATGTGCATGTCATTTTTGTCACCGTTCGGCATGGCCGGGGGCATCCGGCCTTTGTCGAGATCCAGTATCGCCTCGAACCGTTCTGGACAGCGGCTATGAAGCGGCGAGCATCCACGCACGCAACTGAACTCACGCCAGAGACGAACCATGACGATGACCGATTTTCCCAGCCAGACGGTTGCGACCTGACCCTCACAGCCATCAGTGACGGCTATCTCCACGCCAGTTTCGGCCTACTCTCGAATATCGATGCTGACGATGCCTCTCAAATGCAGGAGAATGCGGGGATACTGGACCACACCGCTATCCACATCAACTGCTATCTGGTGCGCGGAGGTGGTCGCACGGTCCTGATCGATGCCGGCGCGGGCGGTTTCAAACAATGGGGCGGCCGGCTGAAGGACAACCTCGCCCAGGTGGGCATCCAGCCTGCCGCTGTTGACGCCATCCTGTTGACGCACGCCCATCCCGACCATGTCGGCGGCCTGATCGACTCCTCAGGCGAAGCCGCATTCCCGAATGCCGAGCTCATCGTGTCTCAACAGGAAGTCGCGTTCTGGCAGGATGACGGTAATCTGAGCCGCGCGCCCGAGCGTGCCCATGGCAACTTCATCTTCGCCCGTCAGGCGTTTGCCGCTTATCGTGGCAGGTTGCGGATGTTCGAGACCGGAGACGTGCTTCCCGGCATGACGGCAGTTCCGCTCCCTGGTCATACGGTAGGACATACCGGCTACCGTCTTGAGTCCGGTGGCCAGAACCTGTTGGTCTGGGGCGACATAGTTCATTTCCCAGAGATCCAGATCTCACGGCCGGATGTGTCGATTGCGTTCGATCAGGATACGCATCTCGCCGCAGCGACACGCTCGAGATTGCTGGATATGATCAGTTCGGAACGGCTTCTGATCGCTGGGATGCATCTTGGTGAGCTCGGTTTCGCGCGCATAGAGCGAACGGGTGGAAATTACCACGTCGCCTATGAGGAACGAGCACCGCGCACTCCACATGCGTGACAGAAGGTGTTCACGCTCGTTCGGTGTTTAGGACCAACTTCCTGCCCAAGTCCTCCAGATCGCTCAGAAACCAGCACGACGATCCCTGATTTGATTCATACACGAAGTCCTTCAGCGCTTTGCTTCGCGCGCAAGCACTTGAAATGTCGCCGAGGACTGCCAGACGCAGTTGGTAATTGACGAATTTCTGCACGAGCAGCCCCGCAAATCCCGTTCGGAGATCGAAGAAATTCTGCGTCAGTCGCGCTGCTGGCAATGCAACCAGATTGGCTCTGTTGCCAAAAGCGGTTTCGATGAGGCCGTTGATGTCAGCCTCTGTAGAAATTTGCGGACCATTCACGTCAAAGGAGAGTACGCGTAAATTGCCCAGGATTGTAATGACTTCGCTCATGGAATGCGTCCGATTTGCTTGTCTCGAAGAAAGTTGAAGACGGTTTCCCGCTGATTGGGGAGGTGATGAAAGGCGTGTTCCAGATAATGGAGCTGGGCATTCGCCATAGTGCTCTCCGCCCGCCGCCTGGTCTCGTTGGAATTGATGAGAGCATCCCGCCCCCCAATAATGATGAGGACCGGCATCTTCAGGCTGCTGAGATCTGCATCTGAGACAAGCGGAATCGTAATCGACCGTGGGCGGACTTTCGAATGAATGCTGGAGACGAGATCCATCAAAGGTCGCGCCCTGTCGGCCAACGCTTGCGGCTGCGGCCCCATGACCATAGCGCGAACCTTGGCCTTTCCCCAGGACCCGAGCAGCAGAAGCGGCAAGGCTTTCAGGAAGAACGACTTATGGCGGCCGATTCCTGCCGGACAAAGCAACGCGAGACGATCCACACGGTGCGGCCGGCGGACGGCGTAATTCAGAGCAAGCCACCCTCCGAAAGAAACGCCGACAAAGGCGGCGTTTTCCAGATCCAGCCCGGCAAGCACGTCGTCGAGCCACGCCGCGTACCTACCGCCTTCCACGGGAAGCTGTTTAGCTGTACTCAGTCCGGGCTCCCCGATCACGTCAACGGCATAGACACGAAAAGACTGCGACCAGAGTTCGGCATCGAACATCCAGATCGCCGAATTGGTCAGCGCTCCATGCAGGAGGACGAGCGGAGGCGCATCCTTGGGGCCACACGCGACGACAAAGGTGGAACCCTCTCGTGTATCGACCCAGAGGTGATCGGCAGCAACGGGCCATTTACCAAGAACGTTCCGATATTGATCGACGAGCATGGCGTCGAGTTTCGACATATTCGATATCTCCGTCGTCACCTGACCGCCTCCAGTTGCCAGTCCAGGCTTCTCAAGAGTTCGGAGGTATCGGATGCGGAGCCGATCATAATCAGCTTCAAATGCCGCAACTCCGCATCATAGACGGAATTGAATTGAACACGATCGGGGCTGCGCTCCTGAGAAAGCAGCATCGCCTGAATGGTTACCCTCAGGCGACGCGACAGCTCGGGGGAGACATCCGGCACATCAACAACACAGGATACTCGCGCCGTGATCGGCTGCTGCGGAGCCCGCCCCGCGCCGGCGAATGTATCCAGGTTGGATCGTAGAATTCGATAGGATTTACCGATCTTCGTGCCCTTCAGGCGTCCTTCGCGGATGAGCCGGAGCACGGTTTTCGGGTGCAGCGTCAAACGCTCCGCCGCCTGACCGACAGTATAAAACTCTTCATTCATGTTTCCTAAAATATCCTTATTATGCCACAAAAAGGGAACTTATGGGCATAATAAGCAGCATTGACGAACTTGGCAAGGCGCAGCACTCAGCGCGACCTGTTAGGTATTCCCGTCTCGAGCATCTCCGGGGCTGAGCGCCAACGCCGTTTCTCGCCAACCAAGTGCATGGTCAGGCAACGGATTTTATATCGGACGGGATCGATATCGTTGCGATAGCCGCAACGATAGAGGCGATGCCCGCCAGAATGAATGTCGTGGACAGCGATAACGTGATCACCATGCCTGCCAAGGCGGAACCTACATGACGCGACCGAGCTGTTGCGGATCGGTTCGACGCTGGCGAAGCGTCAGAAGAGCAACATCGGTGGGACCGGACATGACGCCGGCAAGAATAAGGCCGATCGCCAGCCCGCCAAACCCAAACTCAGCTGCCACGGGCCATGACGCCAAGGCCGTAATTACCATTCCGATAGCCATAATGTGACGCTCTCGACCGGTCGTTCGCAGGTGTCCTGCGAGAAGTGCGCTAATTCCGCCAGCAATCCCCATCGCAGCCCACAGGAAGCCTGTCACCGAGCTACCAACCGAGGCGTCATAATGGCTACCGACGAAAACTGGGACCACAACATAGAGCACGCCCCAGGTGACCTGGTACATCGAATAGGAGATGGCGAGGCCGCGCAGCGTCGGTTGTCTGGCGACGATCTGAATGCCTTCCACTGTTGCATGAACGAAATCTGTCTGGACGCCAATCCGGGAAGGAGCGGTACAAAGGACAGGCAGATGGCGGCAGCCGCGTAAGAGAAGGAGATCATCGACATCGCGCTTTCAGGCCCGAGCCAAGCGACGATAATGCCGGCCATCGCGGGCCCGACGACATCGACGACGGCATAGATCGCTGTATCGAGCGCATTCGCACGATCGAGCGCATGGGAGGGCACCAGGCGAGGCAACAGCGTTCGCGTACCCGCCGCGCCCAACGGGCCGGCCAGAGAGAACAGGATTACCAGGAAAAGCAGAACTGGCGGCGTTGCCCAATCGAGCCAGCCAACGATGCTGATAGCGCCAATGAATGTTGCGCTGGCAATCATGTCGATCCTGACCGCGATCGTCGGACCTAAGCGGTCGAGTTGAACGCCCGCGACCGGACTAACCAGCAAACCCGGAACGATTGCCGCGAACGTCAGCCAGCCGGCCAATGCCGGTGAAGAGAACCGCGCGAGTAAAAACAGCACTAACGTAAGGATGAACATACGCCCGGCCAGACGAGACAAGGTTGCAGCACAGATAAGAGGCATCAAGCCTGGAATTCTGATGAGTCTCTGTATGAACTTTGCTGCTCCATGGGAATCTCCGTCATGACCGGAAGGGCTGATAGCGCAGGCTCAGGCATCGCCCGATCACAGATTATTTGCATTGCCATTGACGCCTCTACAACCATCAAAGTTAGCCAGCGCGCGGCCAAATGACAGCCTGCGCAACAATGACATCTTGCCCGTTGAAAGTAGCGGCAGGAGAGCCGTGCAGTTGGAAGCCAATATCCAGCGCCTCTGAAATACGGTGACAGAAAGTCGCGTCATCTTTGCCGGACAGAAGGCGATATCGTGGGAGGTTATGGGGTGGTTTCGTTGCAACGAATTCAGGAGCATCTTTCACATGTCGTCCAACATCTTTTCCATATCTACGATCGTAAATCCCGGCCTCGCCGTATTTGGCCGGCGGCCCGTTTCTCGATAGCCGAGCTTCAGATAAAGCTCGATGTTTCTCACCATGAGCGCGTTGGTGTAGAGCGTCTCTTCCCGGCAAGGCCTTTCGGTGGCTCCGATTGGAATTTCTGTAAGCGGAGCAAATTGAGTGGCAAATTTATGTTTCTGATTCCAAGTCAATAACATTTACATGAGCAGCATGCCAAGCGCGCCCAGATACGCTCGTATGCTGAGTTGGATTCAAGAACAGCCGTGCTTCAACCCGACAGCTTCAAGCGGTTAACGATCGGCAACTTCCTGCACCGTCACGCCAGGGCGCAAGCTTTCAGAAACAATCCCGGCTTTTAAGTCAGCTAGCCAATGGCGATGGCTATCGCGCTTACTCTGATCCATCGAGAGAACTCCGTTCTGTCCATTCGTTAACTCTCAATGACAGAACACAAAATTAAACAGAATGTGGGGTCAGAACACCGGTTACGATGCAGACGATATCTCGACGTTCGGATCCGGCCTGTCAGAAATTCAAGGATGCAAGCGAATATCGAGCGCCCTCATCTCGCTCGTTCAATTTGCTTCAAGGCTGGTCACTCGAACATTTTGGCGATTACGGCTTGTTCGGCTTCCTCCCATCGACGCACGTCCTTGGTCACCTGCTCAATCTCTTTGTCACTGAGGTGGTGCGCACCGTCCCGGTCGATACGACATAGACTGAATGGCTTACCGACGGTGGGGGAAGAAAGGTCAAGCGCTTCCAAAACACGCAGGACGGCCGCGCAACCGAAGCGCATCGACCGATCGGTCAAATTGAAGTGAGACAGAAGCGAGCCGGCTTGCTGTGCCATAGCCGCACCACTGCCGATCGCGTGGAATCCGATATCAGCGTAGTGCCCGATCATGCCAGAAGGCGTTATCTCAACAATCCACGGCTCACCTTTGCGCCACCCGGCAGCCATCACGTAGGCCGATGGGGAGCCGCCACCTTCTTCGCCCGGAACGTCCGAGATGAACGTGTCGTAGTGATGGCGCAGGATCGGGAGCACCTGTTCTTGCAACGCGCGACCGATATCCGGGGCCTCCAGAATAGCCGCACTGTTTTCATTGAAACACCGTTCGACGTCGACCAGCACCGATCGCGCGCCACTTCCGCCCCAAGCCGCTAGCTCGCCCAAAGGGTGCAGCTTCTCGGCCGGGTATGTCATGCCTCTCCCCTTGTCCGTAATCTGAGAGTCAGAGCCAAGCACGACTCCATCTTGGCAAACGGTAGCAAGGACGACGGTCATAATTTCAAACCTCTCGAGTCATGTTTTTTGGAGAATCCGGCTGGATTTGCATTAGCCGCGGTTCGCTTTATGACAACAGCGCGATGCCGCCTGAAGTTGTGCTTAATAGGAATAACCCATTTTCCCTTCTCGATTTTGAGTCTAGAGAGAACACGCGTGTAGTCGTATCGTTCCCACATTGCGTAGTCAAAAGGTGCTGGCAAGGCTCAAACTATCGAGTTCTGCCGTGATTTGACCCATTTTTGCGTCTTACTGTGATCCACAGGAATGCATTTAGGATCCTGAAATCGCAGCAAATTCCTCACGATGGACTGGAGCACCGCGGAACACAAAAGTGGTTCAATTCATCGCGCAAATCAACAGCTGTGCCGACTGGCGACAGGGCAAGACGCTCATCCAAACGCCAACGCGTCGCTGACGCGCGCCAGCGACGAAAGCAAGTACGTGGGGCAAATCCGGTGCGATGTTTCTGATTTAGAGTTAGAGTCAGAGTCAAGAACAGCCCGCGACAAGATATGCACCTAGAATTAGTTCGGACTAGCACCTTTGGCAGTCTCAATAGCGAGCTGCAGAACGCGTCAGTGCACTCCTGTTTTTTTATGTGTTAGTCAGCTCCAATGGCCATTTCTGAGCGCCATGAATAACAGTAATAATTTCTACTACCCCAGACTGTAATCTGTATGCGATAACATAAGGAATATCTGCGAATACATATTCGCGGGTGCCTTTTATACGGCCCGGCCGGCCCATCGAGGGGTAACTTGCTAAATTCTCCACTGCAGAGACAATTCGCGTCACAATTCTAGCAGCAGCGTCGGGATTGTCTTTTGCTATATAGGCACCTATCTGGTCGAGCCGACGAACGGCGCGGCGCGTCCAGCGTAAAGTAGGAGCAGTCATTCGCGACGACCAGCCCCAACATACTTCCCTATGACTCTGCCTAGCTCTTCCGAAGTAGCGAATTCATGGCGATCGGCTTCTGCGATTCCTGCTTGAATCTCCGCCAATTGCCATTCTTCCCGCACCACATAATCTTCGATAGCTTGTGCGGCAAGATAAGCACGTGATCTATCAGACAGCGCGGCAATTTTATCCAGTTTTTTGACGACGTCGTCCTGCACGCGGACCGTAAACGCAGCAGTCATGATTAGGTTCTCCTTGGTTCATTCAGATTATTTATGAACCATTGCGGTTCGTCAAGGCAGCACAATTTTACTTCATTTTCTCAACCACTCACGATTGTGATTTGCGCCGCAATAATCGAGCACAGGTCGAGGATTGATTGCCGGTCAAGAACCCATGCTCTTTCAATTCTGACGTTTAGAAAAAAGTCCGAGGCGGCCATTCGGGTTTTTTGCTGTAAATTGGAACAGCTGGCGTCAGCATGTAACGCCGCCAGCACCAAATGCATAAAATCTTGCCTAGGTTTTCAGGCGGGTTTGTGATTTGCGACTGGAATGGTAATTGTCCGCTCCCGCCCTCTAGCCTCTTCTGCCTGTGACGGCCCTGGTACAGGCAAGCACCATATCTTGCGCCCGTTTTCTGGGCTTTTTTTCTCGGTCGATCCGTTATAAGGTTTTGGCAGAAACTTATAACGACGTAGTTCAACTCGCCGCCGGTACGACCAACTCATTCGAAAAGGCTAAGAATGAAAGAGATCGACATCAGCTATAGAACGATGTTCGCGGAGTTGGCGCAGCGGACAATGGATGCACAATTCGTAGCAGACTTTCCTTTAGAAGGATGGTTTGTGTCCGTAACTGTCAAGGATCGCGATTATTGGTATTTCGATTGTCCTACCCCCGAGGGTAAAGACAAACGAAGCTACGTCGGCCCCGCGAGCGACGAAGCCATCGCTAAGCGGGTAAGAGCCCACAAAGAGATCAAGGACAATATCCGAGAGCGTAGACGCATGGTCAGCACGCTGCGACGCGCCGGCCTTCCCGGTCCCGATCCCTTTGCTGGTGACGTCACGAAAGCCTTGGCCGATGCTGGGTTGTTCCGGCTGCGCGCTATCTTGATTGGGTCGGTGGCATTCAGCACCTATGCTGGAATGCTCGGTGTCCGGCTGCCCTCTGCCGCGCTGCAGACAGGCGACGCGGACTTCGCTCAGGACTTCGCAAATTCGGCTGGTGTCCAAGATACTCTCCCGCCAATCCTTGATATCCTCCAGTCAGTCGACCCTGAATTCCGAGCGGTTCCGCACCAGGCCGATAAGGCTAAGGTGGTCGCCTTCGTGAACGCAAAAGGCTATCGGGTGGAGTTCCTGACCGGAAATCGAGGATCAGAAGAATACACTGGCAAGCCGTCGCCCATGCCCGCTCTAGGCGGCGCATCGGCGGAGAATCTGCGGTTTCTTGATTATCTGATCTACGAGCCTATCCGCACAGTGCTTCTTTTCCGCGAAGGCATAAACGTTCTCGTTCCTGCTCCCGAGAAGTATGCCGTCCACAAGCTGATTGTCTCGTCGCGAAGACTCACTGACACGTTGGGGCGTTTGAGGGCTGACAAAGATCTAACGCAAGCCGCTTTGCTCTTTGAAGCCCTCGTGCAAACGCGCCACGGAATTGAGCTAAGCGATGCTTGGGAGGAAGCGTGGGAGCGCGGTGATGCATGGAAAGAGGGTATTGTCAGCGGCCTATCTAGACTACCCAAAAACGGAGTAGAAGCGTTAAGAGAGGCACTCGGGTCCGATTATGTCGAAGGCTTACTAAAAAGGTGATCGACCAATTTCGCGAGAAACAAGAGACGGCAAGAGACCAGTCTATGATTACCAGTCAAGATTCTTGATGATTGCCCCTCCTCAACGGCAATATCGCCCGTCTATCTTGGAGATAAGCGGATTGGTGCCCCGTTGATCCCATAAATAAAGTTTGAAGCTTAGCTGGTAGGAATCATGTCTGGCCATTCCCGTGCGCCATGAAGTACGCGGAGGATACGAACAGCCGATTGTGTTACAGCATAAGCCGCGACGTATGGGGTGCCGTTTATCACCAGCTCCCGCGTCCCGGCAATTCTGCCAACCCGACCACTCGCCGGAAAATCAACTAGGCGACGAGCAGCCGCGACTATTCGTTCGTCGACCATGATTGCAGATGAGGGATTCTCCGCCTCAATGAAAGTGAAGATGGCGTCTCGATCTGATAACGCAAATGCAGACCAGGTGAGCTTCAGGACTTGAGCGCCGCTGCTTTAAGGCGCGCTGCCGCCCGCCGTCTTTCGAAATGAGCTGTGACTTCATCATCCGGCACGTCGGGTCGCGTGTCGTGAAGCGCTTCAAGAACCTTGCTGCGAAACCAAGCATCGTGCGCTTCGCTGCCTGATATAAGTTCGAGCGGTAGTGCCCCCTCGTTCGCCGTCCGTGTGAGTAAGATACGAACTACGTCCGACACCGTAAGACCCATACTTTCCAGAACCGCAGAGGCACGATCTCTAACTTCTGCATCAATGCGAGTTTGAACGAGTGCGTTAGAAGCCATAAGTTTCTCCAACTTAAAGCTTAGTTGTAATGCATATGAATTACATAGTCTATAGAAAATTTCTGTGTGCGCCAAGTCACTTCATTTTCCGCCTTGGAGCGATACGATCCACTCGTCCCAATCATTGGCCGACGTACCGATTTCCAGTCAAGAATATTGGCGCCAACCCTTTCCAACTGGAATAGTCCCCTAATTGGCCGGACAGTTTCTGCCACTTAAATAAGTGATAGGACACTGTTCACATTATGACTGGTAATAGCATTAAGATGGAAATTCTTTCCGGCCCTGAGCGGCGTCGACGCTGGAGTACAGCGGAGAAGCTTGCGATTGTCCACGAAACCTACGAGACGGACGCGACGGTCAGTCTGGTCGCCGGTCGCCATGGCATTGCGCCTAACCAGCTGTTCGCGTGGCGCAAACTTGCCTCACAGGGTGCATTGGTTGCAACGGCAACCGAAGAGTAGGTTGTCCCTGCCTCGGAATACCGGGCGTTTCAGGCTCAGGTGAAGGAGTTACAGCGGCCTATGCCCAAGCCGAATGGCTCGGTGTGTCAATACTCGGAGCGGGATTTAGCTTCGTTGCCTTACTGGTATGGGGAACCACGCTTCACTTAGCGATCAAGGCGATAAAGTCAGAATGATATACGCCTGCCACTTTTGGCTCCCCATCCGTGGCGTCCTAGCGTAATCTTGAACTTCAATCTGAGATCGGATGGGGTCACGTTCGCCAGCGATGACGACCCCGCTCTCGTTACGCTTTTGTTTTTAAAATCAGATACTCACTGCCTTTATGAATGCGTTAGCCTTCCGTCCTCCTTCACATTACGCAAATCCGTTGTCATCTGGAACCATGATTTTGGCCGGCTTTACAATCTTTCCTGTATCCAAATTCTGTGTTTTCGCATTGCGGTACGCGTTGATCTGAGAGATTGAAACTACAAGTCACACTCTTACCGAGCTGATCTAAGAGATGTAGTTCAGTTGTTAAACGGGAGCAGATTTTTTGATGCTTTGTAGTTTCTGATTCAAAATTAGAAACCTTCGTTCATTAAAAGCGAGCATGAACTGATGCGTTGTACGCGCTTTCCTGAAGATTTTGCCGTAGAGTCAAGAAAATTCCCTCAACTTAGAAAAGATGAGTTAGTGACAGCTTTTGCTCTTCCCAAGACTTGTGAGAACAGAATAAACCTCATAAAGGGTCGCTAATCCAGTCTTCAAATGCATTCCGTATCCTAATTACAAATATCGCACCGTTTTGTTCAATTTGATAAATAATCAGATGAGCTTTAAACGGATGAATACGGACAGGCGGAGAGATTTCTTCTCGTTCAAGTGCCATTTGTGGATTTTTGGCGATCAGATCCAACGTGTTAAACAGGTCCGAATGATATCGTTTGGCCTGTAAAGGTCCGAATATTGCTATGCCGTGCTCTGCAATAGCGATGATATCTTCTTCCGCCTTAACAAAGAGATTAAATACCATTAGTAGCGTTTCAGAGATTTTTCGGCGTTAGCAATTGCCATAGTGAAGAGATCATCCCGCGAACGAGTTCCCTTACCACTTTGTAGGCCCTCATCAACAAATCGCTGCATTGCTGCGATCTTATCGCCACGCATCTGATCCTTACGGATCAAGTCGCGCACATAGTCACTTACGTTCGAATAGCGTCCTGTTTTGGCCTGTGCCTCAACCCATTCTTTCATAGGATGAGGGAGCGATACATTCATCGTAGCCATCAAATTCTCCTTTCGCCGCAATCCATATTCACAGATTGGCAAAGTTTGTCAATTTATTATCAACTCCTACCGTTGTGTTGCACGCAAGCCAATTAAGCTGATTGCAAGTCAACGCGCGATTGCCTGCCAAAATGGCACTGCCAACAAATCTGCCCCGCGTACCAATAGCAGCAAGTGAGGCAGATTGGTTCGTGTGGTATTGTTGCTGATTTCATGTCAAGAACATGAAGTTTGGCACCAAGCCAAGCACACGCCGTTGCCTTCCACACAGATGCCAGTCAGAATTTCGTGTATTTTGCAGCCATCCAGATCGCGCGGTTGTTCCTATATCGAGCAACCTCACGTCTTCATGGGAACGGCGAGCGATACATCCTGACACAGTGACCATGCACATGAGGGCGACCACTCGGGAGTCATTATCTGCCTACGAGTTACATACAGATACCGGTTGAATGCGCATATTTATGCGCATATAGTGATCCACCAAAGGAGCATGTCTTATGCCACAACTGGAATCTGCCCGGACCTTAAAGCGCGCAACCAATCTTTCAATCGATAATGAGCTTCTTTCTGAAGCGCGTCGACTTAAGATAAATATTTCGCGTGCAGCCGAGATTGGAATTGCGCAGGCGCTAGCTGCTGCCAAGTCAGCACTTTGGAAAGAAGAAAATCGTCCAGCAATGCAAAGTTCTAATGCTTACGTCGAAGCAAATGGCTTACCTCTTGAACATTATCGACAATTCTAATGCCAAGATATGACGTTTACTCCAATCCGGGTGGCGGCTATGTGCTCGACGTACAGGCTGACCTACTGGATGATCTGAAAACACGTATTGTTATCCCTCTCATTGTTAAAGCGCTGGCCCCAATCCCAGCCAAACGACTCAATCCGGGCTTCGAGATTGAAGGAGAGGAGTATGTGTTAGTTACACAGTTCATGGCGGCAATCCCGG
>Ga0213828_1000997_pt1 | contig 24830 bp, 25 predicted proteins | sample MC6MC0897MG_FD_180664 | JGI IMG/M metagenome (GOLD analysis project Ga0213828, IMG submission 180664) | Enriched soil aggregate microbial communities from Iowa State University, Ames, United States - MC6-MC0897-MG | ecosystem: Environmental > Terrestrial > Soil > Unclassified | place: USA: Iowa... | reverse complement strand
CAGTAAGGAAATATTAAAAGGAATCGACTTGCACGTTTCAAGAGGTGAGATTATTGGCTATATCGGTCCGAACGGCGCTGGTAAAAGTACGACTGTCAAAATCATTTTGGGAATTGAAGGCGAATACGGTGGAGAAATTAAGCTTTTTGGAGAGAATATTGGGCAAGATCGCGTTGACTATAAACGAAGAATTGGCTATGTACCGGAAATAGCCGATGTGTATGATAATTTAACGGGCTATGAGTATTTAACCTTCATCGGCCAGTTGTATGGGCTAGAATTAGAGATTGCTGCCGATAAATCAAAAACCTTAATGGAATTGTTTGGTGTTGGAGAAGCGTATCATGCTAGAATCTCTTCTTATTCAAAAGGGATGCGGCAAAAGCTATTAATTATTGCTAGCCTGATACATAATCCTGATCTACTATTTTTAGATGAACCCATAAATGGATTAGATGCAAATAGTGTCATGATTTTCAAGGAGATTTTGACTCAACTAGCTGCCCAAGGAAAAACTATATTCTACTCATCACATATTATGGATGTGGTTGAAAAAATCAGTAGCCGTATCATCCTGTTGTATGATGGAAAAATCGCAGCCGATGGAACATTCGCCGAGTTACAAGCGGAAAATACCGAGGGAACTCTGGAAAAGATTTTCAACCAATTGACAGGCTTCCATGATCATAAGGAAATTGGTGAGAAATTCGTTTCTATTGTACAAGAGGTACGATGATGACAGACTTCAAAACCTTACAACTGCTTGATAAATTTCGAATTGTATTTGTCAAAATGGGCATCGATTATGAAATGATGAGAAAAATCCTCCATATTAAATTAACAATGGATGAACGCAAAGTACCGACATTATTTAACCAAGCAAGAAAAAAGGACGATCAAAAATATGGCTATATTAAATCTTTATGGATTTATACTTTATTCGGACTCGTGCTTATTCCGTTTATGGGCTTTGGCCAAAACTTTCTGTTCCAAATGAGCATTTCATTTGCGATGATAATTTTTTTAATTATGACATCCTTGATTTCTGATTTTTCTTCCGTTCTGTTGGATGTTAGGGATAGAAGCATCCTTTCTACTAAGCCTATCGCTGCTAGAACGATTAATGCGGCAAAATTTATGCATATTTTTATCTATCTGACGTATTTAACCATTGCACTAACAGCAATCCCACTTTTAGTCGGCTTGTTCAATCAAGGAATTACATTCTTTATTTTAACGGTGCTTGAGCTAATCTTAATCAATCTATTTATTGTTGCTCTTACCGCCATTTTATATATTGTTATTTTACGATTCTTTGACGGAGAAAAGCTGAAAGATGTTATTAATTATGTACAAATCGGCCTATCATTAATGCTAATGATTGGCTATCAAGTCCTTATCAGATCCTTTGAATTTGTTAATTTTGATATGGTCGTAGCGTTTCATTGGTGGAGCATTTTTCTCATCCCGATGTGGTTTGCCGCTCCTTATGAGCTATTGCTAAATGGCGATAAATCTTTATTTACAGTGCTTTACTGCATTTTTGCAATTGTCATACCACTACTATCAATATGGCTTTATGTAAAACTGATTCCAACCTTTGAACGTAATCTGCAAAAACTATTAAACACAAGTAAATCGAAAAAAGAAAAGAACAATCGACTAAGGGCACTTTTATTAAAAATCATTTGTAGAACGAATGAAGAAAGAGCTTTCTACCGTTTCGCCTCCCTTATGATGAAACAAGAGCGAGAGTTTAAACTGAAAGTATATCCATCTTTAGGCTTTTCTTTTATCATTCCATTTATTTTTATGTTTACTTTTTCAAGGCACGAAGATGTTGATTATTCCGTTAGCATGGGCTATTTAAATATATATTTCAGCATGCTCATTATTCCGTCAGCTGTGCTTATGCTTGGACATTCAGAAAAGTATAAAGCAGCTTGGATCTATAAAGTTTTTCCACTCAAAGATTATACGGAATTGAAAAAAGGTAGCCTAAAAGCATTTTTGATTAAGTTGTATATTCCATTGTATATTTTTCTAAGTATCATTTTCTGCTTTATTTATGGTACGAGAATTATTCCAGATTTATTAACTGTTTTAGTAGCAAGCTGTATATACACTGTGATTTGTTATATAAGCATTGGAAGCAAGATTCCTTTCACAAAGCCCTATAATGAAATTGGCGATGCCCAGGGCTGGAAAGCGCTTTTGTTGTTCATTCCATTAGGGATGCTTGCGGGGTTACACTTTTTAATAGCTCAGATTTTCTTTGGGTCAATTATTTATCTAATCGCCCTTATAATTATGAACTACATTCTATGGAAACTAGTATTTAAGCGCACACAGTAAAAATCAAAAACAGCTTCAATCCCATATTTTAATGAGATTAGGCTGTTTTTGATTGAAGCGTTTTATTAAAGAGGTGCAACTCCATTTATTATGTATAAATAACTTGGTCTAACCGGATCAAGTTATTTTTCATTTACTTTATTAACTTTATTACTAGCTAAAACGAAAATCAAATATAATACAGAGATCATTACAGCAATACTCGCACCAATATTATAAACTTCTATATTGTATAAATTTATAAATGTGATGCCTACATTATCTAAAGTTCCAGATAGATTGTCAGTTCCCCTTACGTCAACCTCGATTTTATCTAATAACCCAAAAACAAGAAAAATCCCCAGTAAGGTTACTAACGTAGAAATAAGAGCTTTAGATTTATCCATAATTACCCTCCTTTAAACTACATCCCTAAAAAGCTTTTCTCTCATATATACGAATAGACAGTAGCCACGATCCAATATATAAAATAACCGTTATAAGGATAGCTACGAAATACATTTGCGTTTCTTGTAAAGCCAGGAAGTTCTGAACAAACCCTCTTAATATATCATGGAGATTAGGAATTAAAAGAGTAATTGTTACTAGATAGATACCAACTAAACCAACTAAAATCATCACTAAATGTTTGCTTTTGAATTTATAAGAGATTGGCAGTATAAAAGATATTGTAACCATAACAAGCCCAATAATAAGCAGTATTTCTCTCCATAAAAACACTTCTCCCTTTCCATTCAAGAAGAAATCACCAAGATAAATGATAAAAATAATAACGGATGTAAATATTAATGCACCCATATATTTAGAACTGACAACTTCCTTTCTTGTATATGGAAGTGAATTTAGAAGAATATTCGCGTTACCTTTATCATCCGTAGAAAAAGCAGTCATGATAAATACGACACTATATAAAACTCCTAAGAAGATTGGCGAAACCTCTACCAACAAATAGAGTATAATCGTAGCAATGTAGATTATTATCGTATTCTTTTGTATTATAATATCCTTAAGTATAAGGTTAACCATACAATTACCGTCCTTTTTTCGTATAATACATAATATCTTCAAGCGTTGGCTTTTCCACAATAACAGTATCTCCAAATATGTTTATCACACGATTTTTATCCGCTGTTAATGCCTCAAAGCCTGTGTTCGTTTTTCGGATTGAAATAAACTCTTGTTCCGTTTCACGATCCAATAAATCCAATGTCCCTTTTACAATGGCATATTCTTCTTCAATTTTATAAAATTCTTTCGTGAAAATATGTTCCCCATTATGAACAAAGGTAATATAGTCCGCAATGCGATCTAAATCTGTTGTTATATGCGTCGAGAAGAAAATCGTTCTATCTTCATCCTGCATTAGTTCATGTAGAATATTTAGTAACTCTCTACGAAAGATTGGATCAAGCCCGGCAGTTGGCTCATCCATAATAATTAATTCTGCATGATGAGCTAGTGCAATCGCTAACGAAGCTTTCATCTTCATTCCCTTTGAAAATGTTTTCATACTTTTGTTTAGGGGCAGTTCGAATTCGTTAACATAGCGTTGAAAAGCGTTATCATCCCAGTTTTTATAGGCTGGTTTAATAATCCTTTTCATATCCTTTAACGTTAAATTTTCATAAAAGATATTTTCATCATAGACAAAACCAATACGTTCCTTTATTTCTTTTTCATGCTTCTTATAATCCATGCCAAACACTGAAACAGTACCACTATCTTGCTTAAGTAAGTTCATAATCAACTTGATCGTCGTTGATTTACCTGCACCATTTCCTCCGATAAATCCAGTAACAAAGCCTTTTTTCACATTAATAGAAAAATCCTTTATCTCAAATCCTTTAAAAGATTTATGAATATGCTGTAATTCAATAACATTTTCCATCATGCATCCTCCGTATACAATAATGTAAGCATTTCCTTAAGCTCTGCTAAGCTCAGGTTCATCTCTTTTGCGTTTTGAATAGCAATCAACAAATTCTCTTCGATTACCTTTATTTTTCTTTCTCTCATCATTTCCTTATTTTGTTCGGCGATGAATGAACCTTTTCCAACAATCGAATAAATAAATCCGTTTTTTTCAAGCTCTTCATAAGCTCGTTTAGTTGTAATAACGCTAATTTCTAAATCCTTTGCAAGCTGTCGCATAGACGGCAATGCCTGCCCTTCTTGTAATTCACCTGTTAAAATAAGCTTTTTGATTTGAGCATAAATTTGCTCATAAATAGGCTCTTTTGAGCTGTTTGAAATTATAATTTGCATGCAAATACCTCTTCGTAGAATATTGTATATATACTTTATATACAATATATCTACATTTTTATTATTTTGCAAGTAAAATTAGTATTGAACACAAAAAAGAAAACATGAGATTGTAAAAAACAAACCTCATGTTTTCTGTATTTAAATATGTTGTTAACCTTGCCTATTCATCATCACAACTCGTTGAAAAATTTGAATCACAAACCGCATAGTCATAAATTTGACAGACGGCTAATGATTAGAATCTTTCTTCCAAAGGTAATGTATAAACTGCAATATTTGACCATTCATTTCGAACATATCATCACTTATACAGATTTGTTTAAAGCCACTTTTTTCAAGAACCTTCTGAGATGCAATATTATTTGTTGTTGTTTTTGCCTTAATCTTTTGTACACTGATCTCTGTTTCTAATAGTAGCTTTAAGGCTTTAGCCCCTAGTCCTTATTGATATAAGTGAAATAATCCAGATCAATACTCGTCATTCTTCTTCAAAAACTCTGTATGCAATAAACTATAGATCAACATATCTTTACATTCTCCCGTAACACTATGGCATTCAAATTGTCTTAAGCAGCCTTCTTCCTTAAAGTTGAATTTCGTCAATAACTTCTTTGAAGCTATATTTTCTTCCGTAACAATTGCCTGTATTCTCACTAAACCTAACTGATTAAATCCTATTGATAATACTTCTTTAACAGCTTCCGACATAATACCACGATGCCAATATTCTTCAGATAATTCATAGCCAATTTCAGCTCGTTTGCCTGCAAATTCACTCAAGAAAATGGTACCCATAATTTCATCAGTTACTTTGTTGGCAATAGCAAAACGTAAAATCCAACCTTCATCATAGCCTTCGTTCCAAGCATTAATTACTTCATAACTTCTTTCTAAACTTTCTGGTCCATTCCAATCGAGATGACGATATACATCTTCATTTGAATAATAATTGAATAATGTAGGGGCATCCTCCAATCTCAACTTTCTTAATTTAATTTGTTCAGTTTGTACTGTTGGAAAAGGGGTTCCTAATAATTTGGAAAAGTTCATTTTTTTCTCTCCTATTTTTTGAATAGAAATCAAAAGAAGCTGATTAGATTATAGCTGACCTATATTACTAGAAAAAACCTTATACATATTTCATAAAAGAGAATAAGCCATTGCGGTCAAAAACCACACTGGCTTATTCTATTCTTCTTCTTTTCTCTTTTAATACAATTCTTTGAATACTCTTTGAGGACAAATAGTATTTTTCACCTAAAGTAGCCGTATCCACTCCCGATAGATAATCGTTATAAATAGTAGAATTTCTTACTTCCAATTCTTTTCTTGTTGCAGTACTGGATCCCCAGGTCTTTTTATGTTCTGTTCTTCGCGGTATATAAATATATTCACCATCAACATATTCTTGTATCAACTCAAGTAACTCCACTGGTAGAATATGCTTTGCTTTTTTATAGCTCATATTGCACTCCTAAACATTAATATTTTTTTAGGAAGAGCAAAGGCCATTTTAATTTATCTTATATTGCAATAGCCTTTGCTATGCAGAAATAGTATACCTTCTCATCAAACAATCCCCCTTGTATTTCTGTAAGTTATAACCATATTATACCATATAATTAAAAGTATAGGCTCATCACCATAACGTGTGGTTGACTTCCGCTTTACCAACTTACTATATATTTTAAACAGGAATTTTCGACCTATTCAAAACTTCAAAACTCATTAAACAACAAAGGGACTTTTACACCTCAATTCCTTATTCATTAAGCAATAAGTCTTATATAATCCGTTATTGACAATTCGTCTTTTTTGCATAATACTAAAGTTGAAAATTATGCATTTATTGAGTTTTTATAGGCATAAAGAACCTCAATAACTGAATTTACATATAGATTATTTAAAAGGGGGAAACTATTTGAAAAGCAAAAGTATTAAGCGTCGATTATTGTTATTTACATTAGGTTTACTGTTATTGTCATCTGTGGTCAATTCTTTATTTGGAGTATGGTTTGTTGGAAAAAACAGCAAAGAAGTTTTAATTGAAAAAGCCAACGAACAGGTCTTTGAAATGGCAAAACAAGCGGAGACTATCTTAAATTCAGAAAGTGACCCCATTCCATCTTTACAAGATTTTGTGGAAACAAAGGCAAAACAAGATAATGTGACTTATGCTGTTGTCATTGATACAAACGTTCAAGCGGTGGCACATAGTGATAAAAATAAATTAGGAAAAGTGTATGAAGACGAATACACGATTGATGGAGCTAAAAACGGGAAAAACCAATTTATGAGATGGTACGCTGAAGTTCAAGGTATATGGACATATGACATCATGGAGCCTATATATAAAGATGGCAAGCTTTATGGCGTGCTCGACATTGGGGTGCCTGAAAGCGGCATTCAATCAATTACAAACTCTGTACTAAGCTATCAGATTATTACAGGCGTAATAGGCTTTTTAGTTATAGGAGCTTTAATGTGGTGGATTATTGGTCGCATTGTTACTGCTATTAAAAATCTTGAAAACGTCATTCATCAAACAGCAAGTTTAGACTTTACAGAAAACCCAGAATTAGAGAAGTTATTAAATCATCAAGATGAAATTGGTCTTATGGCAAAAGGAATCTCTGGCATGCGGTCGGCATTAAAGGATGTTACCGTCAATATACATAAAACCAGTTCCGAGTTATCAGATTCCTCTAAGATTCTATTGCAAATTTCTGAGGATTCAGTACGTACAACTGATGAAATTAGCTTAGCCATTAATGAAATAGCAAAAGCTACCGAAGAACAGGCTCATGATACAGAAAAAAGTGCTGAACAATTAAATCAGCTTTCTGTAAATATTGACAGCGTTATGGAGCGTACAGAGAAGATTGCTTCCATGACAGAGGATATTGATCATTTAAGTACTCAAGGTGTGGAAACCGTCAACCAACTTTCTATTTGGTCAGAGAAGAATCGCGTGTCTTCACAACAGGTAAGTAGCATTGTTCAAGAAGTAGATAAAACATCTTCTGATATATCAAGTATTGTCAATACCATTACAGATATCGCAAATCAAACGAATTTATTGGCTCTAAATGCTTCCATTGAGTCAGCTCGTGTAGGCGATGCAGGAAAAGGTTTCGCCGTTGTTGCTGATGAAATTCGAAAATTATCAGAACAGACATCTAAAGCAACTGAAGTTATTAAAAACAAAATCACAGCAATTCAGGATATTTCTAAAAGTGCTGTACAGGAAATTAGTACGAGCCTTAGCATTGTTGAACAAAATGCAAAAGCTACAGAGGATACGAGTGAGATCTTTAATACAATAAAGGCAGCTCTAGATCAAACAAGTGAAGTAGCACAAGAGGTGAAACATTTATCTCATGAGATGAATGAGCGCAAGGAGCAAATCATTGGTGTGGTTCAAAACATATCTGCTTCTGCAGTCGAAACCTCTGCAGGGACAGAACAAGTTTCTGCTTCCGCAAATGAACAAATTAACAGCATCGAGATCGTTTCAGAAAAAGCTAAGGACCTGAATGCTATTGCTGATGCTTTACGAGGAGAAATGAAAAAATTCACTATTTAATATCAAGCCCAAAAGCGTAACAGGATAATAGAGTTCTATAGTAACAAAGCTGATTCATACATGAATCAGCTTTTTCTATGGATGTATGATAGATCAACTTTTTTAAATATAGTTTGATTACAAACACTTCGTAAAAAAGAATCTATCTATGCTATTGAATTAATGGTTTTTCCAATCTTTTGTTTATTTATTTTAAATCGTTTTTCAATACCAAGGTAACGGTCTAAGCTTAAAACATAGCTACGATTTAAAAATAGCAATATACAAAATGCACTAGTATATAGAGTTAAACTAATTAAATTCATATTTCCGGAAAGAATAAAATTAATATGCATAAGAAGGCAAATAATAACTGAAGGAATAATCATTAATCCCATTATTAAAACAATACCAATTATAATCTGAACAATTGGAATGGTGTAATTAAAAAACATAATATGTTTTAATGCGAAATGTGCAATGAAGTACTTATAAAATTCTGGCACATTTGGTTTATCAAGTGCCATTATTAAATAGTTTTTAATAAATACTCCAGGTTCACTAAACCAATTTTTCTCCGTAATTTTTGTTATACCAGCAAAAAGCCACCCAAATCCAAAAAGAAGACGCATTAAAGTAACTAGCAATTGAAAGACTTGTTCTCCGAATCGTTTCGATAATAATGTCATAAGCTTAACTATCCCCTATTATTAAAATTCTAACTTACTATTTTTATAGACCTATCACACTTAATTTATTGGTTCATAGAACTCTTCCACCTTTTCAACGTGACGAGCTCTGTCATCTTCCCTCTTTTCCTTTAAGGGTATATAAACAGCCTTAATCTCCATTCCATTTTCAGTCCTATGAATTATCATTACATCCCCATCCATTCCTTCGTGGTGTTTAGCAACCGATACTATTAAGATCGTATTTAGTGCAAAATTGTCATGATTTTTTCAATGGATTTACCTTTTTTAATTGATAATGATAATCATTACTGAAAGATAATATCAATATTAATTATCATCGTCAATGGTATATTTAGGAGAGATTTATAAGGTTTACTAGTTATAATAACGAATTCAAATCTCCATAAAAAAATGGAGTGGTTGCAACGGAAAGTTGACCACTCCTCTTACCCCTTATTTTAAAAATCTTATAAATCGTTTCTTCCCTATTTGTAAAACCTCCCCATTCATTAAAATTTGGTCAGTGTCATCTACTGTAATTTTTTCACCATTTAAAGAAACACCATTTTGTTTAATTAATCGCATAAATTCACTTTTACTTTTAATATAGTTTCTTCGGCTACGTTTAGAAACAGATCGCCGATTTTGTCACCCAAAATTTTGTCGATGAGTATTCTTTTGAACTTATCAATTTTTGTTCTATTTACTACAAAAATTGATAAAAAGCAAAGAAGGCGGAAAACATGATTTAAATTGGGAACTATTTTCATGTAGATATGAACACAAAATATTGATTAAGTGAAAGATAGTAACTTATTACACTATAAAAACAAGCAAAATTAAAACAAATTTCTCGGAAGTAATAGATAATTTACTTACTTTTCTAAATTTTTGTTCAATTTTCAACAAAACTTGATTTCTTAAATATTCATAACTAATGATATGTTATTAACATACCGGGGAAAAGTTAAAAAAAGAGGAACATGAAAAGGAGATTGATAGCAATGAACAAAAGAATGTTCGGAAAAATTTTTCTATCTGTTTTACTAATCGCCACTTTATTTGTTACTACAGCAATTACTCCTTTAACTCTAGCACAGACATCAATACCCGAAGAATACAATGGTTTAGCTGAAACTTTTAAGGATTTTAATAAAAATTATTCCGAAATGCCTGAAGAAAAAACAAACGATTTAAAGAAAGAATTACTTACATTAATTGAACAAGGAACTATTAAATTACAGTCAAATGGTGAACTAGATTTCAAAGACATACAATCAAAGCAAAATGGCGAGAATAATGTGCTATATATGCCTATAGAATACAAAAACATAGAATCTACGCTAAACATTTCGGCCCTTACAGTTATCTTTGATAACAAAGGAGAACTTGTTAATTATGACGAAAGAAAAATTGTAGCAGATGATAAAAATTATACTTCTCAAATAGAAATCTATACTGATGGAGTATTAACTAAATCAGAAAATGTACAATTAACAAAAGAAGATTTTATGATTACACCAGAGAAAGAAAAAAATTCAGATTCAATCTTATCATTTTTAAAACCTGATACTGCAGAAGCTGCAAGTTGGGCATCCAAATTTTTTAATTGTTTAGATGATCAAGGTGTTCCAGGTTGGGTTTATAAAACACTATCAGTAGTTTGTGGAATTGCTTGTGCTACAGCAGTACTTTGTGTCCCATGTGCTGTAGGAGCTGCATTAGTATTTGAAGCAGATATTATGTATTGCGTAGGTAAAGCAAACGGAAACTACTAACGAAAGGAACGATAAATTATGCTTAAAAAAATAAGACTAATGTTATCAGGAGTTTTAGGCATAATGGCTTTTTTTTCGCTTCTAACCTTTTTAAAAATAATTGATATCCCTGATTTTATTTCAAATATCCCTTATTCTATTCCCTTTGTTTTTATTATCGTTTTATTATTAATTGTTTCATTATTGGAAAAAAAAAATCTTAATAAAAATATGTAATTCTAACAGTTCTCTTCGCAACAAAGCAATATAGTCTTGTTCTTCTGGTGACCGCTGGGCCTCTCACACCATCGTACTTACGGCTCCGTATACGGCGGTTCAATCTCTTAAGTATCGGAGCTCATAAAGTTTGGTTAGGTCTTTCAATCCCCACTTTGTGAGCTTTTCATTTGTTAAAGCTCGATGTATGATCTCGCTTCTCGATAGTCGCCAATACCCTTTCCTTGAATGTGCTGTTTTCATCGCATCATCATGGTCGATTCCGTACTGACGTAGTTTCGTATACCTTGTTTTCGGTTGCTTCCATCGTTTCCAAATCAATTGACGCAAACAATGATTTAACCAACCTTGTATTTCTTTTATGAAAGCTTTCATATTGGCAATGCCGTAGTAGTTAATCCAACCAACTGTCGTTTGATTAATTCTTTTCACAATTTCTTCAAACGTACCTGCTCTTTTCCGACTCGTTAACTTTCTTATTTTATCTTTGAATCGTTGTTTAGCAGCTTTACTTGGCCGGCATCCAACTTTCCCATTAAGTTTTGTATATTGAACCCTAGAAATGTGGCGCTTGTTGCACCACACACTTTACTTTACTTTTCTTTTCGTTAATCGTTAACCCTAAATCTTCTTCGATATATTTCTTCACACTCGCCATGACACGTTCACCCGCTCTAGGCGTTTTCACGTAAATCACAAAATCATCCGCATATCGAATAAAGCGATGTCCTCGTTTTTCTAGTTCTCTATCTAGCCTATTTAAATAAACATTTGCTAGAATAGGAGATAGTGGTCCTCCTTGTGGTGCGCCTTCTGTTGTTTCCACATAAGTATCTTTATCGAGAATACTGAGCGTAAGAATTTCCAAATGAGTTTGAGGACAATCTTATCCGTTATAAATTCTTCTAGATACGCTCTTAATCGTTGGTGATGAATTGTATCAAAGTAGCTCTTTAAATCACAATCTACCACTGTTTGATATCCTTCTTCATAATATTGTTCTGCGAGTTTAATGGCTTGGTGGGCGTTTTTATCCTTCCGAAAACCAAAGCTTCGATTTGAGAAATGTGGGTCGATTATTGGGTCAATTATTTACCGGTTGCGGTTGGTAAGTTTCATCCTTTAGCTTCATTTTGAGTGGTTCAAAATATTTTCGCATGTGGGATTTTAGTTCGTGAACTGTTATTCCATCCACACCTGGAGCCCCTCCGTTTTCTTTCACCTTTTGATAAGCTCTCCATAAATTTCGGTTGGTAACGATTCTATCGATTATATTGATACCATCTTGTTTCTTCATCTTCATGTTTACATCCCTACACGCTCTTATATACTCTTTCGTTTCCAACTTATCCATCTATAAGTAGCCATCTATTTGGTCTTTACCTTGATGTTTTCTGTGCTTTGATGGGATGTCTCCACCCCCTTGTTCTTTCAAGATTTAAGATTGTTTGGTCCTTTGCTTTCATTAGAAAGCTACTATGACCTCTGCTGACTTCTCTTGATTCATCTGACTATCACTAATCCGATTGTTAATCCAATAACCCTCAAGAGACCTCCCCGGGTAAGTGCAAGCACTTTCCCCTCATGTAACTGCCAGATTTACTGTGTGGGACTCGGGCAGTATTGGACTTTGTTTTGTTTAGCAAACTCGTCCGTCCCGACTCAGCCTTATATCTGATTTCTGTTCGTCAGTTCGAGATTTTGCGTCCGACTTCCTTCAGATTCCACGTCACCATGGACACCCTTGTCTTTCGCTAACAGTTCCTACTGCCAAGCCTGTAGTGGACTTTCACCACCGAGTTATTGCACATGCCGGGCGCACTAAAAAATCGTATTTAAGGTAATAATTACCTTAAATACGATTATAAACAAATAACTTCAATAGTATACAACTTTATTATTCAGTTCACGACTTTATTATTTAGTTCACAACTTTATTATTTAGTTTAGAACTTTATTATATTTTAACAATAGTAGCGAACTCTAAGTAACCAATTACTCAACAGTTACCGATTTAGCTAAGTTACGTGGTTTATCTACATCACAGCGGCGATGTAAGGCAGCATAATAGCTAATTAATTGTAATGGCACTACCGATACAAGAGGTGTTAGTAATTCATGCACATGAGGGATTACTAAACGGTCACCATCTTCATCTACGCCAGCCATTGCAATAATGCATGGGTATGCTCCACGTGCAGCTACCTCTTTAACGTTACCACGGATATTTAATGCTACTGCTTCTTGTGTTACAAGGGCAAACACTGGTGTACCTTCTTCGATCAAGGCAATCGTACCGTGTTTTAGCTCGCCACCTGCAAAACCTTCTGCTTGGATGTAAGAGATTTCTTTTAGCTTTAAGGCACCTTCAAGACTTACATAGAAGTCGATGTTACGGCCGATGAAGAATGCGTTGCGTGCAATCTTTAAGTAGTCCTCTGCAATATCCTCTAACACATCTTTTGAATCGATAATTGTTTGGATACCGTTTGCTGCAATCGCAAGCTCTTGTTTTAAATCGAATTCTAAGCCTTTGCCATTAGCTTTTGCAGTTACGTATGCTGCTAAAGCAAGTACAGCTACTTGTGCTACATACGCTTTTGTTGAAGCTACTGCAATTTCTGGACCTGCATGTAATAAAAGCGTATGATCCGCTTCACGTGATAGCGTAGAGCCTGGTACGTTTGTGATTGTTAACGTTGGGTAGCCTAGCTCTTTAATTTTCACTAGTACTTGACGGCTATCTGCTGTTTCACCTGATTGTGTAATAAAGATGAACAATGGTTTTTCTGATAGTAATGGCATATTGTAGCCGAATTCACTTGAAATATGAACTTCCACTGGAATACCAGCCATTTTTTCAAAATATTGCTTACCGATTAAGCCCGCGTGATAGCTTGTGCCGGCTGCAATAATGTATAGACGATCTGCTGCTCGTAATGCTTCTAAAATATCAGCGTCGATTGTTAATTCGCCATTTTCGCCTTCGTATGCTTGAATAATTTTACGCATAACTGTTGGCTGTTCATCCATTTCTTTTAGCATATAGTGAGGGTAAGTACCTTTTTCAATGTCGCTCATATCAAGCTCTGCTGTATATGGTGCACGCTCTACTACTGTACCGTCTAATGTCGTAATTTCAACGCCAGCTTTGTGTACGATTACGACTTCTTTATCGTGTAGCTCCACATATTGATCTGTTACTTGTAGCATCGCCATCGCATCTGAAGCTACAACATTGAAGCCTTCACCAACACCTACTAAAAGTGGAGATTTGTTTTTCGCAACGAAAATTGTATCAGCTGATTCTGCATCTAAAAGAGCTAATGCATAAGAGCCGTGTAATAAAGATAAAGTTTTGCGGAACGCCTCAGTCGTGCTTAGACCTTCTTTCACAAATAACTCTACTAATTGCACGATGACCTCTGTATCTGTATCAGATTTCATCGGAATGCCTTTTAAATAAGTTTTTTGTAATAAATGATAGTTTTCAATCACACCATTGTGTACTAGCGTAAAGCGTCCTGATACACTTTGATGAGGGTGCGCGTTTAAACGGTTCGGCACACCGTGAGTTGCCCAACGTGTATGACCAATACCTACTTTAGCGGCAACGTCTTCGTCTACAGCTTCACGTAAATCTGCAATACGTCCTTTTTCTTTGAAGACTGTTACACCATCTTCATTGCGTACTGCAATACCCGCTGAGTCATAACCACGGTATTCTAGTTTCTCTAAACCTTTTAATAAAATTTCCTTTGCATCTGATTCACCAATATATCCTACAATTCCACACATAAATTTCTTGTCCTCCGATATTGTCAATTTGACGCAATGACAAATTTGACCTCAGCCTATCGAATTTTTTTATGAACGTAAAAGCTATGCTTATTTATCATTTTGCCTCGGCATAATTGCGTCCGATTTAGCAAATGTTTGGACACCCACTAAAAGAAAATAAACATACAAATACATACATATTATCAACACTCATTCAGCCGTCTGAAGAGTTATCATTCGATACGAGAGGTTCTCTATTTATCTATTGCTTTAACTATACCTTCTCCATTTTCTGTACATTCAATCACTCAAATGCTTTCAAAATGAAAAGTGACAATCGGGTATGTCGATCGGGAGGCATCCGCCGAATTTTCGATAAACCTCCACCTCGTCTGCTGAAGATACTTTCGTCCAATTTCTTCAGCTCAGGCGCTATAATTGTTTTCCGCTTTTGCGCTTCCTTCCTTCCCTCCTTATGCGCTCGTTAAATGATAAGGTCGGACCTCATCTTCAACTTCACTATCATACTCAATCATATGCTGTACGTCAAATTTTCGTTATAAAAAACACCTACTTACCCTTCTTTTTAGTGACAAAATGTAGACAAACATCTGCTATGAAACAATAACTGGAAATTCTATTAGAGATATGATGCTAATTCTTGTTATTGTAACTTCTTACTACAGGGGCTTCGTGTCAAGGTGAAGCACAAAATGAAGCTTCCCCAAACGTTCTGGCGACTTATAAAGTTCTATCCGTCACCCTTGTTTCTACAGGTACAATAGGAAACTTGCACCCTGTTTTTCAGCAAAAATAACGGAGCATTCATAACCGCCTTTAATTGTACAGATACTCCAGCCAATATTATGGAACCTAAAAAAAACTCGACCTCCTTGTTTAAGGAAATCGAGTTATAGACTGTTTATTCTGTTAAGCCCATTTCAGCACGGACAACATCTGCAATACGCTCTACGTAACGTTCACAGTCTACCTCTGTAGCCGCTTCCACCATTACTCGTACAAGTGGCTCTGTACCAGAAGGACGCACTAAAACGCGACCGTTTCCAGCCATCTCTGCTTCTACCTCAGCAATCACTGCAGCAACCTTTGCATTCTCCGTCACAGCATGCTTGTCTGTTACACGTACGTTGACTAAACGCTGTGGGAAAATTTTCATTTCAGAAGCAAGCTCTGACAGTTTTTTACCTGTAGCTTTCATGATGTTGACAAGCTGAATACCTGTTAATAAGCCGTCACCAGTTGTATTAAAGTCTAGGAAAACAATATGACCAGATTGCTCGCCACCTAAATTATAATCATTGGCACGCATCTCTTCTACGACATAACGATCACCTACAGCTGTTTGTACACTTTGCATATCATGATCTTCAACAGCTTTGTAGAAGCCCATATTACTCATAACCGTCGAAACAATTGTTTGCTTTTTCAAACGACCAACTGTATTCAAGTGCTTCCCAATGATGAACATAATTTGGTCACCATCAACAATATTACCTTTTTCATCTACTGCGATTAAACGGTCACCATCGCCATCGAATGCTAGACCAACATGAGCACCCTTTTCAGTAACGAATTTAGCTAAGCCCTCTGGATGTGTTGAGCCAACACCGTCATTAATGTTTAAACCTGTTGGTGAGGCACCCATCGTTGAAATATCAGCTTCTAAATCTGCAAATAGGTGTGTAGCTAGTGAAGACGTAGCACCATGCGCACAGTCTAATGCTACATGGATACCATCAAATTCTTCATCCACTGTTTGTTTTAAGTATTGAATATATTTTTGTCCACCCTCGAAGTAGTCGCTTACAGAGCCTAAATCTGCTCCGATTGGACGTGGCAATGTATCCTCTGGTGCATCTAGTATCGCTTCGATTTCGGCTTCTTGAGCATCTGTTAGCTTAAAGCCATCAGGACCGAAAAATTTAATACCATTGTCTGCAACTGGGTTATGTGAAGCTGAAATCATGACGCCTGCATCTGCGCTCATAATTCGAGTAAGATAAGCCACACCTGGTGTAGAAATAACACCAAGACGCATTACCTCTACGCCGATTGATAAAAGACCCGCTACAAGTGCACCTTCAAGCATTTCACCTGAAATACGTGTGTCACGACCGATTAGAACCTTTGGACGATCAGTTGCATCCTTTGTTAAAACATAGCCACCTACGCGACCAAGCTTAAATGCAAATTCCGGTGTTAATTCACTATTCGCGACGCCACGGACGCCATCTGTTCCAAAATATTTACCCATTTTGATTATTCTCTCCTTCAATGCAAGACGGTGGTCATGCTTGTCTACACTGACAACTAGACCGCTCATCTGCTTACTTTTGGAAAAGTCTATTTTCGTTCATTTACTGGTAACTATTAATTATGCCCCTATGCAAATTTATCTGGGCTTGTAATGCGTTACACTTTTTAGTCAGCACAGATTAATTTAGCATAGGGTATTTTGATTTTAGCCTGAGTACCTCGTTTTCGTTAGTGTTTCAAATTCGAAAATGAATACCCTTACCGATAGAGAACGAAATCTCTACTGAATCAAAATAAAATTATAGTCAGTTATTGTTTAAGAATCAACATCTTCTGTTTTCTCTGTAGTCGTGTTGTCCTCAGAATGGTCGTTAGATTCCTCTGAAGGAGGCGACGGATTAGGATTAGGATCAGGCTTAGCATCAGGCTTACTATCAGGATTAGTATCGGGCTTAGCATCAGGTGTAGGTGCAGGAGTCGTTGTTGTAGTCGTTGTTTTTTCCTGCTCTACCTTCGTAATATCTGCTTTCACTTTAATTTTTGAAGCAGAACCACTTGTGACACCTTCTGGTAATTTTACATCAAATTCATAAGTTTTTGATTCTGTAATTTTTGATAGATCCACCTCTATTGGTATGGCCGTTAAAGTATCTATGATAGATTTTCTACCATACACTTTCACCGTTGTAGGATTAAATGTTAATTTGTTGACGATAATACCATCCGCCACTTTCCCTACTTCTTTAAGCACAACGGGCAGCTCTCTGCTGTATGCTCCAATATCTACTTGTACCTTCACAGTTTCTGGTTCAATCTTCACATCTAACTTATTTAAATCACGATCGAGTACTTTAACTGTCGCTACCTGTGAGAACGGTTCTTTCATGCCTTTCTCACCCGTTACAGTAGCTTTTACATAACTAATGTTTTCAATAACACTTTTGGGACCTGTAACATACACCGTAGCTGGATTAGCAGTCATGCCTTCTAATATATAGCCTTGTTCAATTAAACGATTATTCATCTCAGGGTCAACACGAAATTCCTGCGTGACCTTTTCCTCAATACTTACCTTTACAGTCGCTGGGTCTAATGTAACTTGCAACTTATCAGAAATATTCTCGTACTTCAGCGCTACGTTGTGTTCACCAATTAGTAGTTTACTTAAATCTACGAATACGGAGAAATCCTTCGATGTCTGTGCTTGTATAACAAGTGGCATCGGTCCTTTTATTGTAACATCCACGGTCTTTGGTATCCCTGTAACAATTAGGTTCTTATCGTCATAAAAAACATCTACTGGTACATCGCGAATTACCGTTGTTTGCTCACTCGTTATTGTTTTATTTAAAGGAGATAATTCAGTACGAACGGAGAAAAATAACAAACAAGCTAGAATTAATGCGATGATTCGTAACACCCAAGGGCTATCCATCATTTTATCCATTCTTTTTCCCCCTCCAAGTCAACTTAGAGGCTGCATTTGATTCTTGTGTTGATCCGAACCACATTTTACGTAACAGGCCTTCGAATTCCTCTAGAGAAAGATTTCGGTGTAGATTACCATTCAGTGTAATACTGATGGCACCAGTTTCCTCTGATACGACAATAGTAATGGCATCTGTCACTTCACTTAAGCCAAGTGCAGCACGGTGGCGTGTCCCAAGCTCTTTTGAGATAAACGGGCTTTCAGAAAGCGGTAAATAACAGGCTGCTGCCGTTACTTTATCTTTCTGCATAATAACCGCTCCATCATGAAGTGGTGTATTAGGTATAAAAATGTTGATCAGTAACTCTGATGAAATTTCAGCATTTAGACCTATGCCTGTTTCGATATATTCATTTAGACCAGTTTCCTTCTCAATAGAAATCAACGCCCCAATACGACGTTTGGCCATATAACTAACAGATTTCTTCATGGCCTCAATAAGTCTGGTTTGCTCTTCCTCCACTTGACTAGTTGAACGTTGGAATAACTTACCTCGACCAATTTGTTCAAGACCACGTCTTATTTCAGGTTGGAAAATGATAATAATCGCCAAGAAACCGAACTCGATGACTTGATTTAGCATCCAACCTAAAGTTTGTAACCCTAAATAATCAGTAGCGATGCGCGCAATAATAATCACGAAAATTCCTTTTAATAATTGGACAGCCTTCGTACCTTTAATGAGGGTTAAAATTTTATAAACAACGTACCAAACAAGCAGTACATCTATGAAGTTAATAACAATATTCACGGGTGTTAAATCTGTGAATTGTTCGATAATTTGCATGTGGCATCCCCCACTTTTCATTGCGAATACATACACATTTTAGTATAGCACATCCTTAACAAATGTAACTTTTTTCAAATAAAAAGTCTACTCAAAAGAGTAGACCTTTCAGCCTCTCACGTGCACTATCTTTTAGGACGTATAGAGTGTTATTTAGTTTCTTGGTTCTCTTCGAATGTTATGGCATCCTTTACTGAATTTTTGATTGAATACCAGAGCCATTCGAATGCTTCGTCAATTTCCTCTATTTTACCTGAAACAACTGCTGAAGATGCCATATACTGTCCGTTAATAACTGTGACATTGCCATCCACTTCACCTTCAACAATTAAATCACCATTTTTAACAACAATGTCGCCTTTTACAACTTCTCCCTCCGGCACAATAACCGTCTGCCCTTCAACAACTAGGTTTGGTTGTGTGGTCACGGAGAAATGCTGGTCATCCATAAAATTACCAAGTAAAGTTGCGCTCATGAATAAACAAAAAACTGCTGCTGCCACAAAGAACGGATGCCGGCGAATCCATTTTTGTATGCCTACACGACTTTTGGGTTTCGGTAAACGAGCCATCACAGCTTTTTCAAAATGCGGAGGTGCTGTAATATGGGAAGCACTCTTCACAAAAGCGATTGTTTCACTCAATTCCTGCATCAATTGTTTACAATCACTGCATGTATGCAAATGTTGTTTTAACTCTTGCTCATGCTCACGACTAATGTCACCATCTAAATAATCATGCATATAGTCTATAATATGCTCTGGACAAGTATTCATGACGCTTCCCCTCCTACAGATTGTTTAATTGCTTACGTAATGCTTCACGTCCGCGGTGAATTCTCGTTTTCACCGTTCCAAGAGGCATATCTAAAATCTCACTAATTTCCTGCAACGATAATTCTTCAATATATTTCAATACTATAACTGAACGGTATTTATCCGGCAAACATCCAATCTCATATTGAATGCGATCTTGTAACTCCATTTGCTCTACCTGTTCCTCTGGTAGCTGATCATCTGCTGCGATTTGCGAATACATATCAAGCCCTTCTGTACCAGCTACTTCCGCATCTAAATAATAATCCGGCTTTTTCTTCCGGATGCGGTCTATACAGAGATTTGTCGCTATCCGATAAAGCCACGTCGAAAATTTTCTTTTCTGATCAAAAGTATGCAAGTTCATATAGGCACGAACAAACGCTTCCTGTGCAATATCCTCAGATTCTTGCTTGTTTGCTAACATCCTATAGCATACTTGGTACAGTTTGTGCTGATAGAGACTCACAATATCGGCAAATGCGTTTTGATCGCCTTTAAGCACTTGTTTTATTTTCTTGTTTACGAACGCATCCATTGTGTTGATTTCTCCACCTTTACAACTGTCTTATACTATACGACCCATCTATAAGAAAAGTTTCATTTTGTTATTAATTATATCAAAAGATTTTTATACATTGTGGCAATAGGCAAATTTTTGTTAAATTTCTTTAAACTAGTGTTTCACCAAATAAAGAACCCATTAATGCAACTGCAACATCTGCTGTTCTATTCTTTTCATCTAAAATCGGATTAACCTCAACAAATTCAGCAGATGTTAGCATACCTGATTCCTGAATCATTTCCATCGCTAAATGACTTTCTCGATACGTAATACCACCAGGTACAGGTGTCCCCACCCCTGGCGTATAAAGTGGATCTAACCCATCTAAATCGAGTGATAAATGCAAACCATCTACATTGCGCTCTCTTAAATAGGCCAGAGCATCTTCTATTACACGCGTCATACCAAGACGATCTATCTCATGCATTGAGTACACCTTGATTCCTTGTTGACGAATCAATTCACGCTCTCCTGGATCTACAGAACGTGCCCCAATAATAATAACGTTTTCAGGTTTAATTTTTGGCGCATAATTACGAATTTGCACTAAGCGTTCATGACCTAGCCCAATGCTAACAGCTAACGGCATACCATGTATATTACCAGACGGTGTCGTTTCAGGAGTATTTAAATCAGCATGTGCATCAAACCAGATAACACCTAAGTTTTTGTAATGCTCACCAAGCCCTGCAAGTGTACCAATAGCAATACTATGATCACCACCAAATACAAGTGGAAACTCCTTCTGTTCCAGTGCTTCATTTACATTGTTTGCTAAAGATGTACTTACATCAATAACTTCCTCTAAATTTAATAGTTGTTTATCGACAATAGTACCTTCTTGTTTCTGACTAACACGTATATCCCCTTTATCATGTACATCATGACCAATTGCCTCTAAGCGTTCTACAACACCTGCGTAGCGGATAGCACTTGGTCCCATATCTACTCCTCTACGTGTTTGTCCATAATCAGTAGGCACACCAATAATAGAAATATTTAATTTATTCATCTTTCCATACCCCCTTTGAGTTGTAAGACTATTGTAAAGCCTACATCCACCTTGGCTCAACCCAACAGTTTTTTGAATATTTATACAACCTCTTTCGGTACAAAAGACATCTGTAGCTGACGTTTCGCTTTCGCTACAAAAATATTTGCTGAAAGAAGTTAAAAAAGTTTGTTGTCATGAAAGCATATGGTGCGAAGGAAGGTGAGTAGCTACTATCACTTTGTTGTGGTCACAGAGCAAAGCTTTCAAGAGGAATAGCCGTGAGATCTCAGACACCGCAGGAGCGAAGTATGAGCAACAAGGAGGCTTTAGACTATGTTCGTAGAAAGCGCTCTACCGGAGTGGAATGTGCAGTTACGTACATATTTCGATGAAGAGCCAGAAAAAGAACATAAAAAAATCTCCTACTGTTTTCAGTAAGAGATTAGTATCTGTAGTTAATGTAACACTTTTGAATAAGTTTTATTCTATAAAAAAGTGAGCCATGAAGGACTCGAACCTTCGACCCTCTGATTAAAAGTCAGATGCTCTACCAACTGAGCTAATGGCTCATAAAAGAAGAAATGGCTGGGGTACTAGGATTCGAACCTAGGCATGACGGAATCAAAATCCGTTGCCTTACCGCTTGGCTATACCCCAATCATTTATAAAAACTGGTGGAGGGGGACGGATTCGAACCGCCGAACCCTAAGGAGCGGATTTACAGTCCGCCGCGTTTAGCCACTTCGCTACCCCTCCGAAATAACACATTATGGTGGAGGATGACGGGCTCGAACCGCCGACCCTCTGCTTGTAAGGCAGATGCTCTCCCAGCTGAGCTAATCCTCCATAGAAACAGGTGTTTATTTCTTAACAGTTTATTTTCTTTTTAAGCCTTCGCATTACTACAAAGCTTTTAAAATGGTGACCCCTACGGGATTCGAACCCGTGTTACCGCCGTGAAAGGGCGGTGTCTTAACCACTTGACCAAGGGGCCATTTTTCAATGTCTCAAACAAGACAATATTTATTCTAACACTATTTATTTTTTAATGCAACACTTTTTTAAAATTTTTTTATGTATAAAATTATCATAAAAATGAGCAAAAAAATGGCTCCGAAGGCAGGACTCGAACCTGCGACAACCTGATTAACAGTCAGGTGCTACTACCAACTGAGCTACTTCGGAACAATAGTATTCAATTTGGTTTTTATAACCTCTTAAGTACATTTATTATTATAGCAAGCACACTAAATTATGCAATACTTTTTGTGAAAATTTTAATATTTTTTGTCGAAGCTTTCCAGGACATTAACGAATACCGTAATAGTTCTCTATTAAATCTAATATTTCTATCTTATGTATAAAATATTCTTGCTGTATATTATTGTAATTGTTAAAATGAGAATAGTTTTATGAATTTTCTATCAAATTTGTTTGGGGGAGGAATGTTCACATGGTAACAAACGATTTAATTGCACCAGAATTTTATAATATTACAGAGGAGTTAGAGAAATTTTCCCAGGATAGTGACCGTCAAGCAATACGATGGCTAAACACTCAACAAGAGCGACGGACAATTTCCTATGTTGAGCTTGTACAAAAAATGAATCAATACGCGCATGCCTTTACGAAGAAGGGGCTTCAAAAAGGAGATCGCGTATTAGTTATTATTCCACGTCTGCCTGAGGCTTACTTTGTCTTCCTTGGCTGTCTAAAAGCTGGAATTGTTCCTATTTCATGTTCAGAAATGTTACGTGCAAGTGATTTAGAGTATCGTATGGAGCACTCTTCTGCAAGTGCCGTAATTGCCTATGAAGCGTTCACTGGTGAGGTTGATCGTATTACATCTTCAGTAGAGGCTTTAAATAATAAATTGATTATAGGTTCTGCTACAGGTGATTGGACATCTTTAGATGAATTGGCTAGTACACAGCCAGATACATTTACGGCAGCTGCTACTAAACGAGATGATATGGCATTCCTTTCTTATACATCTGGTACGACTGGCAAACCAAAAGGAGCTGTTCATTCGCATGGTTGGGGATATGCACATATTAGAACGGCTGCTTCTCAATGGCTTTGTGTACGCGAAGGTGATTTAGTATGGGCTACAGCAGCTCCAGGGTGGCAAAAATGGATTTGGAGCCCATTTTTATCCACAATTATGTTGGGCGCAACTGCCTTTGTATATCACGGAGGATTTGATCCCAAAACATACCTTCAGCTAATTCAAGATGAGAAGGTCAATGTATTATGCTGTACTCCAACGGAATATCGAATTATGGCGAAGCTTGATAATTTAAAAGACTATAATCTATCTTCTCTACGTAGTGCCGTTTCTGCTGGTGAGCCATTAAATCGACCAGTCATCGAAACATTTAAGAATAACTTTGGTCTTAAAGTGCGCGATGGCTATGGCCAAACGGAAAATACTTTATTAATCGGCACACTTGAAAACACTGAGTTACGTCCGGGGTCAATGGGTGTTCCTACCCCAGGCAATATTGTCCGTATTATAGATCATGAAGGCAACGAGGTACCGACTGGAGAGGTTGGAGATATCGCAATACACAAATCATCTCCTGCTCTATTTAAAGAGTACTATCGCGAACCTGAACGAACACAAGCTGCCTTCCGTGGCGATTGGTATATTACTGGTGACCAAGCAAAATGTGATGAAGACGGTTACTTCTGGTTTGAAGGTCGAGGAGATGATATTATTATTTCATCAGGCTATACAATTGGTCCATTCGAAGTAGAGGATGCTTTAAATAAACATGAAGCTGTACAAGAATGTGCTGTTGTTGCAGCACCAGATGAAATTAGAGGACATATTGTTAAAGCCTTCGTCATCTTACGAGAAGGCTTCAGAGATCGAGATGAAGACGAGTTAACAAAAGAGCTACAGGAGCACGTTAAAGTATTAACAGCTCCTTATAAATATCCTCGTAGTATTGTCTTTATCGATGAACTACCAAAAACAACTTCTGGCAAGATTCGTCGTATAGAGTTACGAGCAGCAACTGTATAAAATAATAAAGGAGACATTTCACCAATCACTCGGTTGAAATGTCTCCTTCTTCTTTTGAACATAAAAAAAAGCCACTACTGATTTTATCAGCAGCGACTTTTTGCGCCTAGCGACGTCCTACTCTCACAGGGGGAAGCCCCCAACTACCATCGGCGCTAAAGAGCTTAACTTCCGTGTTCGGTATGGGAACGGGTGTGACCTCTTTGCCATCATCACTA
>Ga0213828_1000992_pt1 | contig 24864 bp, 24 predicted proteins | sample MC6MC0897MG_FD_180664 | JGI IMG/M metagenome (GOLD analysis project Ga0213828, IMG submission 180664) | Enriched soil aggregate microbial communities from Iowa State University, Ames, United States - MC6-MC0897-MG | ecosystem: Environmental > Terrestrial > Soil > Unclassified | place: USA: Iowa... | reverse complement strand
ACCAACATCCTGTTGCCCCGAGACCCTGCAGCGAAGCGAAGCGGCTCATCGGACGCCCCCAGGAAGCTCTGCTCTGCGCGAAAGCGAAGCGTCAGCGGCAATGTTTTATCTGTGCGAAAGCGAAGCGTCAGCAACAAAGCGCCCAGTCGGAACGGAAATCAACCACACGTTATGGTGATGAGTCAGATTTTTTCTATTTAGGGTATATCAATCTAAATGTTGCACTTGGAATAAATTATAGTATGTTCCCTCTTTTTGCATTAATTGCTCGTGTGTACCACTTTCAATTAATTGTCCATGATCGATAACAAGAATTTTATCAGCATGTGTAATTGTAGAAAGTCTGTGAGCAATAATAATTGTTGTACGCTCATGCGCAAGTGCATCTAGTGATTCTTGAATAAGCGCTTCACTTTCTAAATCCAATGCAGAGGTTGCTTCATCTAGTATTAAGATAGGTGGATTTTTTAAAAATACACGAGCGATCGCTACTCGTTGCTTTTGGCCACCTGATAATTTCACACCACGCTCACCGACCTTTGTGTCATAGCCATTTGGCAAGCTCATAATAAAATCATGTGCATTTGCCGCCTTAGCAGCAGCAATGACCTCTTCATCAGACGCATCTGGCTTGCCCATTAAAATATTCTCTTTTACTGAATCACTAAACAAAATATTATCCTGTAGGACTATGCCAATTTGTGAGCGTAAAGAATGTAATGTTACATCTTGAACATCATATCCATCAATACGCACTGTCCCACTCGTTGTATCGTAAAAGCGTGGAATCAAACTAATAATGGTTGATTTACCTCCACCGCTCATTCCAACAAACGCTACTGTCTCTCCAGCATTAATGGTGAAATTAATATTGTTTAAAATTTGTGAGCCGTCAGCTTCATATTGAAAGTTCACATTGTCAAAGCGGACCTCACCATTTGCCCGAGGTAGCTCTAACGCATTCGCCTTGTTTACTACTTCATATGGTTCGTCTATCAATTCAAACATTCGATCCATCGATGCAATGGACTGTGTTAACATCGTTGATGAACTTACAAGACGACGGAGTGGACCATACAGGCGTTCTATATAAGCAATAAAGGCAACCATCGTTCCAATTGAAAGAGACCCATTAATAACCTGATAACCTGCATAAGCAATTACTAAGAGAGGTGCTACATCCGTGATTGTATTCACTACTGCAAAGGATTTAGCATTCCATTTTGTATGGTCCAGTGCCTTCTCTAAAAATTCACCGTTTGCTTCATCAAATAATTTTTGTTCATGTTTTTCTAGTGTGAAGCTCTTAATAATACTCATTCCAGCTACACGTTCATGTAAATAACTTTGTACACCTGCAAGTGCTTGCGAACGTTTACGTGTTAAAGACCGAAGTTTACCAAAGAAGAACTTCACACTAAATGCATAGAACGGGAATGCAACTAGTGCTACTAGCGTCAGCTTAACATCCATGGCAAACATAATACCGATAGCAATAACGATTGTCGCAAGGTCGAGCCAAATATTCATTAAGCCTGTCATGACAAAGGTTTTTGTTTGTTCCACATCATTAACAACTCTTGAAATAACATCGCCAGCTCTTGTATTTGCATAGTACCTTAAACTTAGTCGCTGTAAATGCGCATATATTTGTTGTCGAATATCAAAAAGCACTTTGTTACTAACATGTTGAGCAAAATATTGACGGTAATATTCAATCGGTGGTCGAATAATAAAGAATACAATGATCGTACCACCTAACCAGTAAAACAGCTCTTTCGTTTTCTCAGCATCCGTTAGATTGTCTGCATCGATTATATCATCTAACACAATTTTTATGAGTAACGGGATAAATAACGGAATTGCAAATTTCACTATACCGATTAATATTGTTAAAATAATTTCCCATGTATATGGTTTTACAAACTTCATATAACGCTTTATACTATCCAATTCATATCACATCCTTATCAAAAAGCCTCACACTTTATGTGGCAAAAAATTGAGTATCTCATTACATGATTATCATTTAACCTATCACTTTGCCACACAAAAAGAAACAGACATCCAAAACTGAATGCCCAAACGTATTATAGCAATATTTCGTTTGAAGTACAGTTAATATAACTTTGTCGCTAACTATTTTGGAATTAGAATAGCCAATTCACGCCATAAAAAAACACCCATTAGTAAAACTAATAGGTGCTATTAACAATCATCTGCTTGCATATCGAGCTGAAACTTATATCGATTTGTCCAGGCATCGATGAAATCTGGTGCAAAGGGTCCTCTTTTTTGTTGAATCCAGCTAATTAATTTATCGACATTGCGCTTTAAAATTTTATCAATGACATCTGGATAAGACATTTCCTTCCGATGCAACTCATATTCATCCTCATCTAGGAGTGAAAAAGACATGTCAGGAAAAACTTTTATATCCAAATCATAGTCAATATATTTAATGGCATTATTATCGAAAACAAATGGTGAGCTTAGATTACAATAATAATACACACCGTCCTCACGTAGCATGCAGATGATGTTAAACCAGTGCTCCGCATGGAAATAACAAATAGAAGGCTCTCTCGTTAGCCACGTACGACCATCGGATTCTGTCACAAGTGTCCGTTCATTCGCACCGATAATGATATTTTTCGTTCCTTTTAACACCATTGTTTCTTGCCAAACACGGTGGATACGGCCATTGTGCTTATAACTATGTATTTGTATCGTTTCTCCTTCTACCGGTATTGCCATTTTTGAAGCCCACCTTTTCGTCTATGCTACCTAAATCTAGCAGTCTCTAGTATATTATAGCAATGTGTACGCGAAAGGTGTAGTTAGAAAACCACAAATTTCCCTGCGCTCTTTTAAATTTGTACAAAATTTTGTGAATTTGAAGCAAATTTAATCAAAACGATCACTCAATTGGAATTTTTTGTTTCTGATTTTTATATCGGAGCTGGCGGTTTTTCTTTTGACCCGAGCAGGTTTCTTGGCTACCTGAGCAGTTCTTTCCCTGACCCGAGCAGTTCTTTCGTCTGCCTGAGCGTTTCTGTTTCTCACTAGTCCCGCTTTTCTAAATAGAATTAAAAAGGAGCTGCCTTTTTTAAATCTTTTCGATTTAGACAGCTCCTTAGAGGTAAATGCAGCTATGCAATTACAAAGTGTTATTCACCAAGGTCTTGGTTAGTTTTTTTGAAGTTTCCTGAAGCTGGAGCTTTCTTTTGCTCTGCTTTAGCATTTTGCTTTTGCACTTCAGTAACGTCTGTTTCATAACCAAATTCTTGACTTTGACGTTGCATGTTTTTATTTGGCTGGAAATTTTGGTTGTTGTTCTTTTTCATGATCATTCACCTCCACGCTAATTATTGTGTACCGAGGTAAATGTTTTTATGCCCATAAATTTTTATAAAAATAATTTTGTCGATTAATCCTTTATTTCTTGCCAAATTTTCAGCATCGGAACAGGCATTGGTAATAACTCTATCTGTTCGCGAGTCAGCCATTCGCCCTTTACTGTTGAATTACATTTCATAAAATAGCTATTTAGATGCCATGTTAAATGTGAAAAAACATGTTTAAATGTTAGCAAATCTTGTTGAGATTGAACTTTTATAGCATAGTCATCCATAAAAGTATCTATTGAATCTTTACCATGTTCAAGCATCGGAAACTGCCATAGATTAGCTAATAAACCCTCTGCTGGACGCTGCTCCAATAAAATTCGACCTTTGTCATCTTTACATACAAGAACATCATACGTGATATGCTTCATCTTTACTTTTTTAGATTTAACAGGCAGTTTTTGGGGCTCACCTTCATTAAATGCCGTACAATATTCCCGAACTGGACATAATAAGCACTTTGGGGAAGTGGGTGTACAAATAAGCGCCCCAAGCTCCATTAAACCTTGATTGAAGGACGATGCATTTTCAGGATCGATAAGTTCTTCAACTGCCGCTTCAAAAATCTTTTTAGTCTTTGGAAGTGCTATATCATCATGAATAGTAAGCACACGACTTAAAACACGCATAACATTGCCATCAACTGCATGTTCGGGTTTATTATAGGCAATACTTAAAATAGCTCCAGCAGTATACGGACCTACACCTTTTAATTTTGAAATTTCATGGCGATTATCGGGTACTACCCCACCGTAGTTCTCTAATACCTCGCGAACACCCGCTTGTAAGTTACGTGCACGGGAATAATAGCCTAGGCCTTCCCAATGCTTCAATAAATATTCTTGTGGTGCTTCGGCGAGCAATTCTAATGTTGGAAAACTTTCCATAAAGCGATTGTAATAAGGAATAACTGTGTCGACACGTGTTTGCTGTAGCATCACTTCTGATACCCATATTTGATAAGGGTCCGTAGTATGCCTCCAAGGTAAATCACGTTTCTCAACATTAAACCATTCGACTAAAGATTGTCGAAATTCTGTTACATATGGATAATTCACAATGACCTCCAGTGTATTTACGATTTAAATTATGGTAAAAAGGGTATACAATTAAGAAAAGATCATTTGTGTGAAACATCTTAAAACAACATATTCAGCACAAATGTTCATGAAGTAAATATCAGGTATTACGAATTATTGAAATATACATGTATGCAAATTGTACGCTAATTTTATGCATACTAGGAGTGGATATTTTTGGATTCAGGTACACATTTCGTTATGGGTATTGCCCTCGGTGGTCTTGCATTAGCCGATCCCGTAATAGCAAATCATTCAATGACATTTACTGCAGTAATTGCAGGTACGATTATTGGCTCACAGGCGCCTGATGTCGATACAGTATTAAAACTACGCAACAACGCTGTTTATATTCGACATCATCGTGGAATTACACATTCACTACCAGCAGTAGCGATTTGGCCCATCTTAATTACAGCAGTTTTATCATTTATTTTTCAAGATGCAAATGTGTTTCATTTATGGCTTTGGACGTTTTTAGCTGTAGTACTTCACGTCTTTGTTGATATCTTCAATGCGTATGGTACACAAGCATTCCGACCATTTTCTAGCAAATGGGTTGCACTCGGTGTCATCAATACATTTGATCCTATTATTTTTACACTACATTGTCTTGGCATTTTACTTTGGGTATTTGGTGCAAATCCAATTTGGACATTTAGCATCATGTATGTCATTATCATCGTTTACTATATTTTACGATTTGCAGTTCAAAAGGCTGTTAAGAACGCTGTGCATAATACTCTTCAGGATGAGGAGTATGTAATTGTAGCTCCTACAATGCGATTCTTCCACTGGCGAATTGCTGCAAAATCAAAAACGCATTATTACGTTGGTCGTGCATACGGGCGAACTGTTAATATTTACGATAAATTTGAAATAGAACCTTTACCAAAAACGCCTCTTATTGAAACAGCCATGAAAGATCACAATCTTGCTGCATTCACGTCATTTTCGCCATTATATCGGTGGGAAATTTCAGAGCTTGAAAATGGCTTAACAGAAGTGAGATTAATTGATCTGCGTTACCGTAGTGAAAATCGCTATCCTTTCGTTGCTGTCGCTCATTTAAACGATGACAACGAAATTATCACATCATACACAGGCTGGATTTTTACAGAAGATAAACTCCAGAAAAAATTACAGATTGGCGCAAGTAATTAAACAGCAAACCCTGACCAGCATTGGTCAGGGTTTTGTTATTGCACCATATCATCGCTAGCATCAAGTAAATGTGAGTATTTAGGATTGCGTCCTGCAAATGCATGCAACTTATCACCATAGCTAGTAATTAATTGACGTACTAAATTTTCAGTGTAATCTGCCCCACGATAGTTATAGCCAGCTTTAGCAGATGTTGATTCAAAATCACTCCATAAAAGTTCAATCCATACTCGTGCACGACCTACGGACATCTGTGGATTTTTTGCAAGTAACTCCGCTGTAAGCTTTTCGATTTTTTCTTCCACTTATTTGCCCACCTTTATTGGAGATAGAATTGAAACAGGTAGCGCTTCTTGATATTTTTCGCCCCCTAAACGATGTCCCCAAGCAAAGCGTCCTTTTAAATAATCCACTTGAAAAAATTCATTTTCAGAGCCGTCTATACGATACATCTCTCCAGGAATTATTGTATCTAAATCCACTAAATACGCAGCCACCATTAAAGCCTTACGCTCATACACTGCAAATTCATTAATGATTCCTAGCTGCTCCGCCTTTCGTGATTTTTCCTTAAGCATGGCTATTTCTTCTCGTAATTCATGCTCTGACATTACAGCATAATTTTTTTCGTTCATTCCTCATTCTCCTTTTCTTCTATAAAACGATCGATAACCTCTATAGGAAAACCCTTTTGATAGAGCACCTGCTTTATTTTCATTTTCAGTTCATAACCAGTATACTTCGATGAGTACTTTTTCCAAACTTTTTCGCCTTGTACATTAAGTAACTGTTGCCATTCATCTTCACCTTGTTCAAGCTCTATTTGCCCCAGCACCTCATCTACAACAGTAAAAGAATACCCTTTTCGCATTAAAAAATCTTGAATTTTAGCTTTTACTTGCGTTGGCGTTTTCTTTTTTTCTGATCGAACGACCTTGTCAGCCAGCTGTGTCGCAAGTTTTACCTGTTCCTCATGACTATATGTAGCAAGTACCTCATCCTGTAAGCTCTTATCAATCCCCTTTTTCATAAGATCTTGTCTAATCGCCTTAGGACCTTTTTTCATAGTAGCCTTTTTCGTATCGAGTAATGCTTTGGAGTAAGTTTCATCATTTAAAAAGCCATATGATTTCAACTTTTGTATAGCCTCTAAAATAACTGCCTCCCCAAATTCTAATGTGAGAAGCTTTTTCTTTACTTCATGCTCACTCCGCATTTGATAAGATAAAAAATTTAGCCCTTTATTAAAAGCTTTTCGAATCTCATCCTCATAGGCAATTTCCTGTATATCAAATTCCTCAAGCACTTTCCCCTTTGTTAATCCAAATTGAAGGAGAATTGCCTCATCTACAGGAAAAGCATATTCTTCGTTCAAATATATATTATAACGCTCTGGATTGTTTTTTTGACGTGCAATTTTCGTAATAATACGCATTGGTAACACCTCACTAATCACCATTATAACATTTTTCGTGGGTATTGCTTTTTCCCCACAGTATTCGCATGTTCGCGGGTATTTTCACGTTGCGCGCAGATATTCACTTTCCTTCGCGGGTATTTTCTCGTCTCGCGCGGATATTCACTTCCCTTCCGCGGGTATTTCCCCGTTGCGCGCGGGTATTCTCTTCCTTTCCGCGGATATTTTCACATCACGCACGGGTATTACTTCAGAGAGATTAACATTGGTAATTAGATAGATGGTAAACTTGCTCATATAGAGTAGTTTAAAAAAGGGAGGGATTCTTATGAAGATTGTTATTGCAGGTGGTACTGGTTTTGTAGGGAGAGCTCTTACAAAGCTATTGCAGGAAAAAGGACATGAAATCATTATTTTAACGCGGAACAAATCAGGTCGAGAAAACGATATTCAATATGTACAATGGCTACAACAAAATACACGACCTGAACAGTTGTTAGATGATGTCGATGCATTTGTTAATTTAGCAGGAATTTCTTTAAATAATGGACGTTGGACAAAAAAACAGAAGAAAGCCATTTATACGAGTCGTATGGAAGCGACACTTGAAATAGTACGTATTATGGAGCGTCTTACCTCAAAGCCAAAAGTGCTTGTCAATGCAAGTGCAGTCGGGATCTATCCTACTTCTACAACGACTATCTATACCGAAGACTCCACAGACTATGCAACTGATTTTTTAGGCACGACAGTTTATGATTGGGAACGCCATGCAAAACGTGCTGAGAAATTAGGGGTTCGAGTTGCCCTTGCACGTTTTGGTGTTATTTTAGGTCGTACTAGTGGTGCACTTCCTTCCATGTTACTACCATATAAATTGCATATCGGAGGCACAATAGGTTCAGGTGAACAATGGCTTTCATGGGTTCATGTCGAGGACGTAGCACGAGCTATATATTTCGCAATTACGAATAATGATATTCATGGCCCTTTTAATGTTACTGCACCTCATGCAACACGCATGAAGGATTTCGGAATAACAATTGCAAGTGTAATGGGAAAACGCCATTGGATGCCTGTACCAAGCTTTGCAATGCGTTTAGTGTTAGGTGAGCAAAGCACGCTTGTATTAGAAGGTCAGCACGTGCTACCTACTGTTTTAGAAAAACATCATTTTACATTTAATTTCCCACATTTAAACGACGCACTTAAAGATTTATTGTAGGATTTAGTCGGATATTTTTTTGAATATAACGCATCCTAATGAAAAAGAAAGGATGCGTTTTTATGTGGAAACAGCATATAGTAGGAGCAACAATCGCTACTTTTATTATTGCCGCAGCAATGAGCTTTAATCCATTTTCTGCTGCTAGCTCTGATGAATACAACTGGGGCATTAAACGAGCAAAAAACGGTGAACCAGCCGAGGCTGGAGCTCAGCTTGATCAGCTACTTGAGAAATATGATGCTATTTATAAAGGTAAGCCTGATAAAAAAGTTGCGTATTTAACCTTTGATAACGGCTATGAGAATGGTTTTACAGAAAGTATTTTGGATACTCTGAAGAAGGAAAACGTACCAGCTACCTTCTTTTTAACTGGTCATTACTTAGAAAGCGCTAGTGATTTAGTGAAACGCATGGTTAAAGATGGACATACTATTGGTAACCATTCATACGGACACCCAAATATGGCGAGGCTAACCCCCGATGGTATGCGTACTGAATGGAAGAAACTCGACGATAAGTTACGTGAATTAACAGGCATTGAACGTACAACATATGCTCGACCACCTGAAGGTACATTTAATGCGAAAGTATTAGAGGTAGGCAATGCTGCAGGCTATCGTCATATTTTTTGGTCTGTTGCCTTTAAGGACTGGGTAAGGGATGAACGACGTGGTGCAGATTATGCGTATAATGCACTGATGGAACAGCTACACCCCGGTGCTGTTATTTTGATGCATACAGTTGCTCAAGATAATGCAGAAGCACTTCCAATGTTTATTGCTGAAGCGAAAAAACAAGGCTATACATTTTTATCCCTTGACGATTTAGTTTTAGAACATGAAGATTTCCCTGTCGCTTTGCAATCGTCTACTCCTTAGTTATAATGGGGAGATGATATTAAAAGAACAGGGACGTGGAATGCTTGACGCAACAAACAACAATGGAAGTGGGACAAAAATTCCCACTAACAATAAAAAGACTTGGTATTAACGGTGAAGGAGTAGGCTTTTATAAACGCAACGTTATATTCGTAAAAGGCGCAATTCCTGGTGAAGAAATTACAGCACAAGTAACTAAAACACAGCGAAACTTTGCCGAAGCAGAAATATTAACTATTCGCAAAGCTTCAAAATATCGTCAGGAAGCACCTTGCTCCGTTTACAACGAATGTGGTGGCTGTCAGCTTCAGCATATGACCTATGAAAAACAGCTAATCGAAAAGCGTGATATCGTTATTCAAGCATTAGAACGCTATGCTAAGCCTTTAGCTAACACAGTTGACGTGCGCAAAACGCTAGGGATGGAAAATCCATGGAATTATCGTAACAAAAGTCAATATCAAGTACGTAAAGAAGGTAAGCGTGTCTATGCAGGGCTATTTGCGGAAGGTAGTAACAATTTACTGAACATTAATGATTGCCTTGTCCAACACCCAGTTACATCAAAAATTACGGTGGCAACACGTAAAATTTTGCAAAAACTAAATATTACTATTTACGATGGTCGTACACTTGATGGATTAGTACGTACGATTGTTGTACGTACAGGAATTCGTACGGGTGAAACGCAAGTCGTGCTCGTAACAACACGTAAGGAAATTCCACATCTAGCGGAACTCATTACACGTATAAAGAAAATCGACCCAAGTATCGTATCGATTGCACAAAATATTAACCGCGAGAAAACATCGTTAATCTTTGGCGATGAAACGATTGTTCTCGATGGTAAAGATACGATTCATGAGGAGCTTGGCGAATTAGCCTTTGATTTATCAGCTCGTGCCTTTTTCCAACTGAATCCAACACAAACCGTTCATCTCTATGATGAAATCAAAAAAGCAGCAGCATTAACAGGCAAAGAAACAGTTGTTGATGCTTACTGCGGTGTTGGGACAATCGGTCTATGGCTAGCTGACAAAGCGAAAGAAGTTCGTGGAATGGATGTTATTCCAGAAAGCATTCAGGATGCACGTAAAAACGCCCGAAACCATGGCTTCAAGCATACAAAATACGCAGTCGGCACAGCAGAAAGTGTATTAGCAAAATGGCGCAAAGAAGGATTCACACCAGATGTTATTACAGTAGACCCACCACGCACAGGTCTAGCACCAGAGTTCATACGTACGGTGTTGAAGCTAAAACCGAAGCGCTTTGTCTATACGTCTTGTAATCCTTCAACATTGGCGAAGGATGTAAATGAATTATCGAAGTTTTATGATGTGGAGTATATTCAGCCTGTGGATATGTTTGCACAGACGGCACAGGTGGAATGCGTGGCAAAGCTTGTGTTGAAGAATAAATAGTGATGAAAAAGGACGTCTCGAGAATATACTCGAGGCGTCCTTTAAAATTAAAAACGATAAAGTTTAGAATGGATTAATTAATATGTAACTGATTCAATGGTCTTGAAAATTTGAGTGTAGATATTTTGAATATTATCTTTGTTTTCTTTATTATCTTTCAGCTGATATCTCCATGTCTGTTCCACGGACTCTCCATCTTCCTTTGTACGTAAATATCCTGTTGCATAGCTTTCCTGCACATCTGGGAGACTATCATAAGTAATTCCTTCATTTGTAAATGGAATATGTGCCTTAGTAGATTGCATAAAAAATACTGGAATTGTTAATGCACGATAACTTTCAACATACTGATCGTCATCAGCTTCCTTTAGATATTCTTTCATAATAATAATTCCATCTAAATTCTTAGTATTTATGTCACTTTTTAAATTATTTAAAGTTATTTCTTTGAATTTAATTTTTTTGTTATTTATTTCTGGTGCTGAACCTATGACACCAACAGTTAATTCTTTACCATTATATATATGAGGTTCTTTTACTTCATTACAACTAGCTAATAACAAAACAACACCAATTAATAGGAGAAAATTCTTTATCACTAATTAAACCTCCTTCTAAGATAATCTGTATACGTTAAATAAAATCTTATAACACAAAATTTTAAAACTAAAAACAAAACACCATTAAAGGTGTTTTGTTTTTAGTTTTCCCAGTTAATATCCAAGGACATTACGTTTTGTTCTTGGGGTTGTTAATGAAGCATAATAATTACTTGTTGAACCAACAGAGTAAGTTGCAGTAAATACAGTTGATAAACCTGTAGTTCCAGTATGTGAAACCGAAGTGGAGTTATAGAAATTCCCATTAATGATATAATAGAAATGTCCATTAAATAGTTCTACTTTTATTGTTCCTTGAAATGAAATTGGATTTGCTTGAAATTCTTGTAATAATGGTTCTTTTGTAGTGTTAATATACTGTGCACCACCCCGGCAAATCTCTAAATAAACAATTAAATTGGGTACATATCCTGTTTTATTTGGGATTTTTACTGGAGTATTAGTTGCAAGCCATGAACAAGATGCAGATCGTAATGCAACTATTCTTTCATTTTCACTTGAATAGTTCAACATCTCTTCATTAGCTTTTTCCAACGATACACCTTTTTTTATTGCATATTGCTCAGCAACTTGTTGATTTGTTAATTCTATTGTATATTCTGTAGATGAATTGAGTAATTCTTCTATCTCTTGAATGCTCATTGTGCTACCATCAATTATTTGAAGTGTCTTCTCCTCAGTGATTTCTGCAGCCTTTACATCAAATTCATTAATGGATAAAAATAACAATAATATTAAAATAGATACTGTGATTTTTTTCATATTCCATTCCTCCTTAATTAAATTAAGATAATTCTTTTTAACTTCTTTAAATTTTCTACTAACATAGTGAAATACACTCACGCCGGCGAAAACAAGATTCTCCTTATATCGGAACTTATCTTATTCAAAAAGGAAATCATCAAAACTATTTATATGTTGGCCAAAGTAATTACTATAGGTGCGCCCTGTGATAATATACCATTAACTATAAAAGTTTCAAAATCACTTTTTTTCGTAAATTGAACAAAAATTGATAAAAGTCTGAATTTTCCAGGTTTTCAAATCTCCATAATTACAATAGACACTTGTTAGAACATTACTTGAGGTGTTTTGTATGGGGGGATTATAAAGATATAGAGCTTATCCGTAAAGTAGAAGGAAAAATATATTATATGAGGGAAATTAAACAGAAGGAAAAAAGGGCGTCTCTTAGATTTAAGAAACGCCCTCATTATTTTGTATATTATTTTTATATGTACTGCACAGCTCAAGCTGCCTGGTGGATGACGGACGGTCCAGAAAAATCAGCACCTTAACCAATAACCCAGGATTTAAAAGATTTTTATACTTTAAGTTTTTAACTTTAATCAAAAGAACTTTGAAACGTAAACTTTGGACTTTCAACTTTTACCTTTGAGCTTTCAACTCAGTTTGTTTAAAGCACCAATTGTTGTAAGGCATGTTTAAGGTTTTAACTCGCACACATGCCTTGAAGCGCGAGCGACTTTTCGTTTTCCGTTTTCGCTAGGCCATGCATATTTAGTTACGCTTGCACTTCAATAAATGTCGTTGCGTTTGATTCCGATAATACCGCGTCGACCTCTGATTCAAATTCTTCAATTCGATTATTTAACGCTTCAATTTTCTTTTTAACATTCATCGGATCAATTAACTCGTACTCGTTTCTTTTCATAAATGTCTCCGTATGTAATTTTACTTCTTCTGGAGATTGTTTTTCTTTATTTCCTAATATATTCACTAAATACGTTTCTAGCTTTGCTGGCAACGCATCATTTTCTTTAGCAACCGTATTTACCGCTGAACGATATTGCTGTTGCATAACTTCTAACAGTTCCTTTTCATATTGAATGGACTGTTTGCGTTCAATTGCTTCTGCTACAGTCATTTCTTCTTTTCCTACAATTACTTTTGTTTTAGCATTGGACTCTACAACTAATGCCTTAATTCGGTTGCGATAGTCAATTAAACTAACTACTTTATCGTATGAAGCTTGCATTTGCTTTTCATATTCTTGCATTTCTACACCATTAATTTTGCTATTACTTTTACGATTGGCTAACACTGCACTCACTTCATTCGTTGCTGCTTCAATGCGGTGATTTAGCATCTTTAACTCTGTTAATGCACGGTGAATCGATATTTTTTTATAGTCAGTCATAATTTAATCTCCTTAAAATAATTAGTAATCTAAGCGAGTGTTCTTCTATTATATAGAGATAGAAATCCAAAGTCCAAATATTACCTATCTACTAATTATATTTTATTTGATTTTATGAAAGCTTGTCTGTATAATATGATTCTAGGTGCCAAACCTATGTGACATGGACGGAACATCCTTGTCACGCAAAGAACGCCATAACAGCACGGATTTGCTGGGCGTTTTTTTGTTTTATGAGCGGGAGATGAGCCCCGCTCTTTTATTTTGCCCAAAATTATATATTGCGCAAAAGCCTCCGAGCTGAGCGATAACTTCCCCTACCTAATCAGTTTGTCACTATACCCCAGCGTTCGACCCTCTACTCTGCTTCAAAGATAATTTGTTACCGTTACCTTTACATCGACACTGGTCTCTTATTTTTATTTCGTCCAAATACTAGTAAAACAGTGGCTACAGCTAGCAAAAGCATTGCTACCAGTAAAAGAAGGCTATAATTTTTTACATATTCTAAATAAATGCCACCTAAAAATGGCCCTGTTAAGCTACCAATACTTAGTGCAATGCCGCAAAGGAGATTTCCGGTAGGCAGTAGTTCCTTTGGTGTTAAATCAGCCATATAAGTAATCCCTAATGAAAACATTGAACCGACTAGTGTTCCTGCAAAGAAAAATGCGATGGCTACTGCAATTTGTGAATGCTCTAAAAAACTGGCAATGCCAAAAATAACAGCTCCTCCAAACGAGCCGATCATTAAGACATTACGTCGTCCTACTTTATCCCCTATGGCTCCAAGTGGCACTTGTGTTAAAATCCCACCAAATGTAAAGACAGATAAAATAATAGGAATCATATTTACATCGAAATCTTTACGTAAGGCATAAACTGGGAACAGCGCATTTAATGAAGATTCTAAAAACCCATAAACGAATGGACCTAAAAATGCAATCCATCCAAATGCAATGGCCATTTTATAACGCTGCCAGCCTCTTGCATGTAAGTCTCCCGTTAAACGCTCTGGCTTTTCATTTTGTAAGAGGAATACAAAAGACCACGCGAATAAGCACATAATAGAGGACACAATAAACGGTAATGCCTCTGAAATTTGTATTAGTTTTACCATTAATGGACCAACTGCAAAGCCCGTGCTAAAGGACAAGCCGTAAATCGCCATCCCCTTCCCTAAGCTTTTATAATCTGAGGTGCTTGTAATCCACGTCTGTGTTGCAAAGTGTAATGCATGATCCCCTACCCCAATAAGTAAGCGAAGGATAAACCAAAAAGTTACACTCTTCCATAAAGGAAATGCTAATAGTGAAGCGAAGACAAGTGCACCACCAATTAAAATAATCGGTTTATAGCCCCATTTTCTTAATGGTTGCTCGATAAACGGTGAGATTAATAAAGTTCCTATGTATAAACCTGTTGCATTCAATCCATTCAACGCGGAGGATACTCCATCACGTTCGAAAATAATTGAAATCAGTGGTAAAAGCATCCCTTGTGAAAATCCTGATATAGAAACAATTAACACTAAAATGGCAAATCTTTTTTTGCTGTAATCTGAGAAGTATGTCATTTTTCCCTCCAACATCAAGTCTTTTTCCAAATAACAGCATATCAAAAAGCCTTAGCGCTCACCACATGTGATTTTACGCTAAGGCCTAACTAACACTTATCTCCATTTAATTGTATAAACACGAATTTCGGCTTTTACATTGGCCGAGTACTTGTTTAAACTCCCTCCTTTTCGAGTTAGAGTTTTTAGGACTTTTAAAATCAGCTCCTTTACTTTTTCTTAATATTAATTTAACACACAGAATCAATATTGTAAATATTCTGTCTATTATTTTTTAAAAATAATCGCATAGTCCTAGGTGTTTACCTAAGCATTGAAATTTAGTCCCAAATCAGCTACTATGGAGGGGACGAAATGAGGTGTATGTATGTCAAATCCAATCAATGATAAAAAGCAGCAAGTGAATTACTTAAGAGAACGTCTTGAAATATTTTTAGAAGTTTTAGATGCGATTGATCCTGAAACAACTGAATTAGAGGATATTGATCGTTTAATTCAAATGATGGATGATTTAGAAGACAAAATGGAGCAATTTAACGCTCGTGAAAAATAACTGATAAAAGCAAGTGGAGAGCTTTTCCACTTGCTTTTATCTTCTGTTATTTAATAGCAATCCCAATTATAAAGAACTTTACTAAAATCTTTACGTTTCAGCTCATCCTCTGTAATGAAAAAGTTGCCGACCCCAACATCCCCCCATAGAATATGATCGCCTACACTGTCAATCTGAAGCAACAAGACTGTTGAATCTGTATAGTCCCCATAAGCTCTCGGATCTTCCTGGGTAAAGAATGGATATCCCCCGATTTTATGACCTGTACTATTTAATGTTTCATAAAATGAGTCTACTAAATTATCATTGTCTTCTATATTGGCAAGAATCTTCGCATAAGGTTTTTCACTTCTAAAGTCATTTGCTGATAATGGTTCATAGCTTGTTTCAAAAGACAATGCCATTTCTTTTTCCACTGGAAAGTAAAATTCTTCTTCTTTCGCTTCAACAAATGAGAAGTCTTGTACTAACTGCGACTCATCACCGACAATATGCTCGTGGAAGATGACGCGGAAGCCTCCCTGATTTTGACCATTATCAAAGTCCATCCCAAGCACATCATCGTAGCCATCAATATAAAACTGTAAGATTCCCTCTTCAGGGAAATGCGGTAAATGCTTAGGTACATCTGCAAAATTAATTTGTGCCAGTAATTTTAATGGTTGCCCTTCAGGACTTTTTGGATATTCCATTGACAACGGAAAATACGGATCGCCTGCAAACTTACTTTCAAATAAAGATGTTTTTCGTTCTTTCGTTTCAATAAATACAGTTGGCTGAATCGTTTCCTCTATTACTGTCCTATATTGTTCAAATGCTTCAGGTAAATTAAGTAGCTTCATGGTATAACCTCCTAAAGTAGAATTAGCACTATTATAGAACAAACGTTCCTTTTTAACAATCTTTATTTTGATGAAATTATCGCTTTTGTATAAAAAAAGGAAACCTTCGTTCATCGGTAGAAATAGTCAACTAAGTGCTAAAATCAAATGACCACTCTGGACATTTGATCAGCTTCGCTCCAAAAGCGATCAGCCCCGCCCTAAAAGTGGTCACCTTCTCGGAAAATGCCTTCGTTTCCTACTATTACTCTTCTTAAGATATTGTTTATTCCCCTGCTTCAATTATCTTAATAATAGCTTAACGATAGATAAAACTTTATTAACATAATTTCACATTAAAATTACCTCTTTTTGAGAATAGACCTTTAATTCCGACCACAATGAGTTGTACTCTTTTTTTCATTAGTTGAAAAGAGTATAATGTAACGTGGAAATAATCAAATTTTCTATGGGGGGCAATACCAAATGAATTTACAAATTTTGGAGAAGAGTCTTTACAATTTAATTACTGAAACATCTACAAATTTACCTAAAGACGTACGTCGTGCAATTAAGAAAGCTAAAGATGCTGAAAATGCTGGTACTCGTGCAGCAATGAGCTTAGACACAATCTCAAACAATATTATTATGGCAGAAGAAAATGTATCGCCAATCTGTCAAGATACGGGTCTACCAACATTCAAAATTTATACTCCTGTTGGTGTAAACCAATTAGAAATTAAAGAAGCTATTAAAAAAGCTATTAACGATACATCTGCTGATGCAAAATTACGTCCAAATGCTGTTGATTCATTAACTGGCGAAAACAGCGGAAATAACCTTGGTGAAGGTCTGCCTGTTATGAAATTCGAGCAATGGGAAAAAGACTACATCACAATTAAGTTAATCCTTAAAGGTGGCGGCTGTGAAAACAAAAACATTCAATACAGCCTACCATGTGAACTTGAAGGTCTTGGCCGCGCTGGTCGTGACTTAGATGGTATCCGTAAATGTATCATTCACTCAGTATACCAAGCTCAAGGGCAAGGCTGTTCAGCTGGCTTTATCGGTGTAGGTATCGGTGGTGACCGCTCTTCTGGTTACGACTTAGCGAAAGAGCAGTTATTCCGTCATGTGGAAGATACAAATCCAAATGCTGATCTTGCTAAATTAGAAGAATATGTAGTGAAAACTGCAAACACATTTGGTATCGGTACAATGGGCTTCGGTGGTGAAGCAACATTACTTGGCTGTAAAATTGGTGTGATGCACCGTATCCCTGCATCATTCTACGTATCAGTTGCTTATAACTGCTGGGCATACCGTCGTATGGCTGTGGACATCGATCCTCAAACTGGCGAAATTATTAAATGGCACTACCAAGAAGGCGAAAAAATTACATTTAAAGAAGATGAAGTTGCAGCAACAACAGAAGATACTTCTACAAATACAGTAGAACTTACTGCACCAATTACTGAGGAGCAAATTCGTGCTCTAAAAGTTGGTGACGTTGTATCTATTACTGGTCGTATGTATACTGGTCGTGACGCAATTCACCATCACTTAATGAGTCACGATGCTCCAGTTGATCTTAATGGACAAGTTATTTATCACTGTGGCCCTGTAATGGCAAAAGATGAAGAAGGCAACTGGACAGTTAAAGCAGCTGGTCCAACTACTTCTATTCGTGAGGAGCCATATCAAGGTGACATCATGAAAAAATTTGGTATCCGTGCTGTAATCGGTAAAGGTGGTATGGGACCAAAAACACTTGCTGCATTAGAAGAGCATGGCGGCGTTTACTTAAATGCAATCGGCGGTGCTGCTCAATACTACGCAGACTGCATTAAAGGTGTAGATGGCGTTGATCTAATGGAATTCGGTGTTCCAGAAGCAATGTGGCACTTAAACGTTGAGAAGTTCACAGCTGTTGTAACAATGGACTCTCATGGTAACTCTCTACATGCAGACGTAGACAAATCATCACTAGAAAAACTTGCGCTACACGCAGAAAGAGTTTTCTAATAAAGATAAAATTTCTTTTACTTTGAATAGCAGTAATGTTTATTTTAGCTGTGGCGGCAGCTACACTACAAAAAGAGTTTAAAATTAAATATGCAGTAATTCCTAAAGTAGGGTAATTCACTGCACAAATTCGAAAGGCACAGAATATTCCTAATGAATAATCTGTGCTTTTCTTATGTTCAAAATTATTTCAAAAACCTTATAATCACCTCAATCTCAATCTAGGACTGCTTTTATCCACCTCCATAAAAAATCCTCTTCAAATTTTTTACTTTCTTTTCCCAAATACCTTTGTTATAATAATTCTAAATAAGAAATGAATTAACTGAAAGCTATTTTCAATTAATCAACATTCAAAAACATTATTTTATAAAGGTTTTGATATTGATTTTCATTATCAGGAGGGATAAAGTTGGAACATACTAATCGAGAAAATTATAATATAATTGAGAAAACGAAAGAACATGCAGAATTAATTGCTGCCCTTTTAGCAGGTTTGTTCATTTTTCTTGCATGGCGTTTAGATACTAACGAGCAAACTACAGCTTCTGTTCTTTTATATATTGTTGCATTTTGCGTTGGTGGATTTGCTAAAGCTAAAGAAGGTATTGAAGAAACCATTGAAGATAGGAAACTCAATGTCGAGCTACTGATGGTATTAGCCGCAATCGGTTCGGCAGCAATTGGTTATTGGACGGAGGGTGCTATTCTTATTTTCATTTTTGCTGTAAGTGGCGCTCTCGAAACATATGCAATGAATAAAAGTCATCGTGAAATTTCCGCACTCATGAATTTACAACCTGAAGAGGCTTGGCTTGTTCGTGGTGACTTTGAACCAATGAAAGTTTCTGTCTCTACATTGCAAATTGGCGATCACCTGCTCATAAAACCCGGTGAACGAGTACCGGCAGACGGAGTAATTTTTAAAGGGCAATCTTCTATTGACGAATCGGCCATTAGTGGTGAGCCATTGCCAGTTGCAAAACGGGAAGGCGATGAAGTATTTGCAGGTACTGTTAACTTAAATGGTGCCATTACAATGGAAATGACAAAACCAAATTCCGAAACACTATTCCAAAAAATTATTACACTTGTCCAAAATGCACAAAGTGAAAAATCACCTTCTCAACAGTTCATAGAAAAGTTCGAAGGTACGTATGTAAAAATTGTGCTACTTACTGTTGCTCTAATGATGTTCCTACCACATTTTTTACTTGGTTGGGACTGGACAACAACATTCTACCGTGCAATGGTACTTTTAGTTGTCGCATCTCCTTGTGCCCTTGTAGCAGCCATTATGCCCGCTACTTTAGCAGCAATTTCAAACGGTGCAAAAAACGGCGTGCTATTTAAAGGCGGTTTACATTTAGAGCATCTAAGTGTATTACGTGCTCTAGCTGTCGATAAAACAGGTACATTAACACAAGGGAAACCAGTTGTGACTGATTTTATTGTTCGCGAAGGAATAGAACGAGAAATGGCGCTGGCTACCCTAGTTGGGATTGAATCGCAATCGAATCATCCACTTGCACAGGCCATTACTTCATATGCAAAGGCAGAAGGTCTTACAAAGTTTCCACAGGCCACTATTGAAGATATCCCAGGTTGGGGCATCAAAGGGTATGTAGATCATATAGAATATCAAGTTGGGAAACCTGATTTTGTAGGCGCAGAGGAAGCTGAGAATTTTGCAGATGGCGTAGCAACAAAACTTGCTGCAGAAGGCAAAACAGTTATTTTTATTCGTGACAAAAACGGCATTGTCGCATTAACAGCTTTAAAGGATACCGTTCGTAATGAAGCGAAAAAAGCAGTAGCCTTACTAAAAGAGCTAGGCATTAATGTCGTCATGCTAACAGGTGATAACGAGAAAACAGCGAAGGTTATTGCCACCGAAGCAGGCGTGACGGAATACGTTGCCGAATGTCTCCCTGAAACAAAGGTGACGGAGATGAAACGTCTACTTTCTCAACATAAATATGTAGGGATGGTCGGAGATGGCATTAATGATGCACCTGCATTAGCAACAGCAACTACTGGGATTGCTATGGGAGAAGGTACAGACGTTGCACTAGAAACTGCAGATGTTGTTTTAATGAAAAATGACTTATCAAAAATTGCCTATGCAGTACGTTTATCACGTAAAATGCAGCGGATCGTTAAACAAAACATCATCTTCTCTATCGGGATTATTGTATTACTAATAGCCTCAAATTTTTTACAAATCGTTGACTTACCTCTAGGTGTAATTGGACACGAAGGAAGTACCATTTTAGTTATTTTAAATGGCTTACGTATGCTCAATAAAAACGTTTAACCTCCCCACTAATTATTAGCCTTACCAATCGGGCTGGCTTTTACGGGCAGTTTTTCCCCCACCTTTACGCTTCACTTTATTACTGCCCGTTAATGCGGGATAAAGTGAAACTTAATCAGTGGGGGTTCTCTTCAATCCCCACTGATTTTTAGCCTTCACCAATCGGGCTTTTACGGGCAGTTTTCCCCCACCTTTACGCTTCACTTTATTACTGCCCGTTAATGCGGGATAAAGTGAAACTTAATCAGTGGGGGTTCTCTTCAATCCCCACTGATTTTTAGCCTTCACCAATCGGGCTTTTACGGGCAGTTTTTCCCCCACCTGCCGCTTCGCTTTATTACTGCCCGTTAAAGCGGGATAAAACAAACAGCCTCGTATCACAAAACGTGATATCGAGGCTGTTCTTTTCGAGATTGCTAAGTGTTTGTTAAAGTCTCATGCTTAATAAATTCTTTTTGCAATGCTTTTTTCTGCATGGTCGCATTTAAAATGCCACCGAAAATTAGAATAATCCCCGTGAAATATAGCCAAAGCATTAAAATAATAACCCCACCAATACTGCCATATGTAGCGGAATAATTTGCAAAATTACTAATATAAAAGGAAAAAACATATGTTACCGCCAGCCAGGCAAGAGTTGAAAACAATGCTCCCGGCCAAACACCTATTAACTTCAAACGAGGACTTGTATTCGGAACAACCCAATAGATTCCCATTAATACTATAAAAATAAGTAGTAGTGGCATCGACCAGCGTAATCTTTCCCAGACAATTTCAAACTGTTCTTCAATGCCAACAATAGAAAATAAGAAATGCCCAATTTGTTGCCCAAAAACCGGTAAAAGTAGCGCGACAGCAATAACAATGACAAATGCTATAGTGAACACAAGGGACAACCCTCGATCTATGATACTCCCCCTAGTCTCTGTATCGTAGGCCTTGTTCAAGGCTCTAATCAACGCATTAACTCCTTTGGAAGCAGACCATATTGTTCCAAGCACCCCGATGGATAATAAACTACTATTACGGATTGTTAAAATTTCATTTAATGTATCTTCAATAAGCCTATATACCTCATCTGGCATAACATTCACTAGAAATGCATACACTTGCGTCGTATCGAAATTCAAATAGGGTAATAATGTGACTAGAACAATTAGTAGCGGGAAAAAAGATAGTAAAAAGAAATAAGCCAACTGCGCGGCAAGAGCTGATACTTCCACTCGCTGTAAGCGTAGTATCAAATCTTGCATAAAGCCCTTTGATGTCATTACATCTACAGTGTCTTCGTCTGGTGAGACAAATGATTTCACCACACCGACCGCTGTATGTATAGATGCTTTTTTCTTTTCCAAACAAATTCCCTCCTATACGACAACTATTCTTTATCAGGTAAAGAAAAGGCTGATTTCGTTTCATTAATCATGCCTTCGATTGTAGAAGGTAATTCTTTAAATTCATCAACTTTTTCAACGATTGTGTTGACATTTTCTGATACACTTTCACAAAGCACTTTAGCGGCCAATACTTTTTCCTCCACTAGTACCTGTAACTCTTCTCGATTGGCTGCATAGTACGAGATTGACTCTTTCATTTTTTTCGTTGTAGCGATAGTTTTTTCACGCGTTGCACGGTCAAACATACTTAATGCAGCACCAACTGCGGCACCTACTACGATAGATGCTAATAATTTACTTCGTCCCATATTAAATACCTCCTGCCTGGTAAATGTATATTCCTTTAAAATGACTAAACTACTTACTGCCCTTATTCTACCCAATAACAGTCTATTTTTAAAGCAATGCCCAAATTCAGTGTTGACATTTTTTTTATTCAATGAAATGATATTTCCGAGGATTACGAAAGGTAGGTTTAAACAAATGGATTTATCAGTACCGTCAAAAGAAAACGTTATTTATATGGTCGATCAAATGAAAGACAAACTTCGCATGGTTAATGTTGATGCAATGAAATCAGAAAATTTCGATGAAGCTAACTACGAAGACCTAGTCTATTTATACGAAATGGTCATGAAGCGCAACACATTTAGTCCAAGTGAGATGCAAGCCATTGTTGCTGAATTAGGCTCATTACGTAAATAAGAAAGCTTCCCTATCCAAATAAAGCTAACAAAGATAAAAAGCTATTAGCATAAGTATTGCTAATAGCTTTTTGGTTTTAAAGACCTTATTGCTTAACGTTTCAACTTATTCAGCTTTTTTTGCGGCAGAGCCGTCCTCTTCTACAAGAGGTTGAATTAACACTTCTACACGTCGATTTTTCGCACGACCCTCAGGAGTATCATTCGGAGCAATAGCTTTGTTTTCGCCATAACCTTTAGCACTAATGTTCTCAGACTTTAATTGAGAATTACTATTCAAAAGAACCAGATAGAATTTTGAAGCACGCATTACTGATAACTCCATATTTGATGAGAAATTAGGTCCTGCTGGAACATTATCTGTATGCCCCGTGATGACAATGCTACGTGGTGGATTAGATACTAATACATCCGCAAGTTCCTCCACAACTGGAATATATTCTGGTTTAACATCTGCTTTCCCTGGATCAAACAGAATACTATCACGAATTGTTACAAGTAAACCTTCATCAGTCATCTCTGTTGCAAATTGACCTTCCATCTCGTTAACAGCGATGAAATTATCAACACTATCTTTAATTTCAGCTAACTCCTTCTGATCCTTTAAATAGGCAGAATTTTGTTGTGGTTGTTGGTCACTTTCTGCATTCGGACTTTGTATCGGTGCAGGTTGCTCTAAAAAGCCTGTGCCACCATCAAATACCTGAGTAAACACTGCTGACATTTTATCTAGCTTCTCTTGGTCTACTGAACTGGATGCAAACAGTACAATAAATAATGCTAATAACAGCGTCAAAATATCAGCGTACGGCACTAACCAAGACTCATCAACGTGTTCCTCATGCTTTTTTTTCTTAGCTTTCTTTGCCAAGGCCGCCCGCCCCGCTTTCATCCGAAATTTGACGACGTTCTTCCATTGTTAAATAAGAAGATAATTTTTGTTCGATAACACGTGGTGCCTCCCCTTCTAATACGGAAAGGATCCCTTCAATCATCAAACGTTTTTGTTTTACTTCTAAAGCAGATTTACGTTTTAATTTATTGGCAAATGGATGCCATAATACGTAACCTGTAAAAATCCCTAATAATGTAGCCATGAAGGCAGCTGAAATGGCATGCCCTAATTTATCGATATCATTCATATCTGATAATGCGGCAATTAAACCTACTACCGCACCAAGTACCCCTAATGTCGGAGCATATGTACCAGCTTGTGTGAAGATTAGCGCACCACTTGCATGGCGTTCTTCCATCGCTTCTACTTCTTCTGTTAAGACATCACGAATATAGTCCGCATTTTGTCCATCAATTGCTAATGTAAGTCCATTTTTTAAAAATGGGTCTTCAATCTCTGAAGCTTTACTCTCAAGCGCTAAGAGACCTTCACGGCGAGCCAAATCTGCCCATTGTGAAAACATCTTAATAATCTCAATATCATCTGCTAATTTTGTTTCTTTAAAAATATTTTTAAATAGCTTTGGTACTCGCTTTAACTCCTTCATTGGGAAGGCAATTGTTACTGCTGAAATAGTACCGAAAATGATAATTAGAATGGCTGCTGGGTTATAAAACGCACTTAAATTTACACCCTTTAGTACCATCCCTGTTAACAGCGCAATAAACGCTAAAATTAACCCTACTACCGACGATAAATCCATTTTTAAACCTCCAAATCTCCTATTAAACTTTATTTCGTCTATTTTTCCAAATGTTTAACATAGTATAAATGTATTTCACAAATTTTTCGATGTAATAATTACTTTTTATTCATTTTTCGACCATATTTGATTGTATTGAATTAAGAATAGTACATAAAATTGTCTTTAAATGAAAAAAGTTAAGAGTTTGTTATTATCATTCGACACAAAATTACTAAAACATAACAAACTAGCTGATGAAAGCAGGAGTAAAAAAAAAAATCATTACCTCTATATAAGCTGTTCGATCGATAATATCAATACCTCGGCATAATTGCATCCGGAATCGGAGAAGGCTTTAGGCCAACAGATATTTTTTGCGCGAAAGCGAAGCGACAGCAGCACGATGTTTTTTGCGCGAAAGCGAAGCGGCAGCAGCACGATGTTTTTTGCGCG
>Ga0213828_1000991_pt1 | contig 24924 bp, 23 predicted proteins | sample MC6MC0897MG_FD_180664 | JGI IMG/M metagenome (GOLD analysis project Ga0213828, IMG submission 180664) | Enriched soil aggregate microbial communities from Iowa State University, Ames, United States - MC6-MC0897-MG | ecosystem: Environmental > Terrestrial > Soil > Unclassified | place: USA: Iowa... | reverse complement strand
CCTCATGATTTTTTTCGAAAGCTTCAGGCATATCATAGTCAATTACCTGATGATTGCGAATTCCTACCGCTCTGCCAGACTTTCCTTCCATTAGTAATTCAACTGCATGAGCACCGAATTGACTTGCCAAAACACGATCACGTGCAGTAGGAGAACCACCTCGCTGAATATGGCCAAGAACAGAAACACGTGTCTCTTTCCCCGTTTTTTCATTTAACAATTTTGCCAAATCACTGCCAGACATAACACCCTCAGCAACAATAATAATACTATGCTTTTTACCTCGAGCTGCTCCTCGATCTAAGCGTGCCACAATATCATCTAAATTATAATCTTCTTCTGGAATTAAAACTGTTTCAGCACCAGCTGCAAGACCTGCCCATAAAGCAATGTCACCTGCGTCTCTTCCCATTACCTCTACAATAAAGGAGTTTTCATGAGAGGTTGCTGTATCACGAATTTTATCAATGGACTCTACAACAGTATTTAGTGCCGTATCAAATCCTATTGTGTATTCTGTGCCCGGTACATCATTATCAATTGTTCCTGGCACACCAACAACAGGGAAGCCTTTCTTCACTAAATCCATAGCCCCTCTGTAGGAACCATCTCCACCAATAACAACTAAACCTTCAATTCCAGCTGCACGCAGGTTGTCAATACCACGCTGTTGGACTGCTTCTTCTTTAAATTCAGGACATCTCGCTGAATTTAACTGTGTACCACCTCGTTGGATTATGCCACCTACTGAACCTAAATCAAGGGTCTCCATGTAACCTTTTACTAAGCCTTCATAGCCATGCTTAATTCCGACAACATCGATTCCATGAAATGCTGCCTTACGAACTACTGCACGAATAGCTGCGTTCATTCCTGGTGCATCTCCACCACTTGTTAATACGGCAATTTTTTTCATTGTCGAACCTCCTGCAGTTACTATTATTATTCACATTAACATGAAAAAACAAACTATGTAAGGGTTCTAAGACTATAAAAACATAACTTTTACATAAAAAATGAAAAGAATGCGCTTTCACGCACTCTTTCCATTCAAAAACATCCGAAATCTAACATTTTTTCAAGAAGTCTGGCGTTATTTTTGCACTACTATCTTCTTATATCATAAAAGCTTTTTCATTATTTAAAGACAAAATTAATCTCTTTACGAGCAGATTTCAACTATTGAATCTGATTCTAAAATTTAATTCACAAAATATTTTTATACTTCTGTTTCTGTATATTGACCTATTTTTTTAAATTTCTCATAACGATCTTCAACTAATTGTTCACCATCTAAAGAATTTAATGCTTTCAGTGTGTCACTTATACATTCCTTTATATAAAGTGCCTGTTTGGCTACATTGCGATGTGCACCACCTGTAATTTCTGGAATGATGCCATCAATGACACCTAGCTCCTTTAAATCAGGTGCTGTTATACGCATTGCCTCCGCAGCTTGTTTTGCAAGGCTTCCATCACGCCATAAGATGGATGCTGCTCCTTCAGGAGAGATAACAGAATATGTTGAGTTCTCTAACATAAAGACCCGATTAGCTACCCCTAATGCAAGTGCACCACCGCTACCACCTTCGCCAATAACAATGCTGATGACTGGTACTTTTAAGCCTGCCATCTCAATCAAATTTCTAGCAATTGCTTCGCTTTGACCTCGTTCCTCAGCTGCCTTACCTGGGTACGCGCCTTTCGTATCAATAAAGCATATAATCGGTCGTTTAAATTTCTCAGCCTGCTTCATTAATCGCAATGCTTTTCGATAACCTTCTGGATGTGGCATACCAAAATTACGACGGATATTTTCTTTTGTAGATTTTCCACGTTGATGTCCGATAATTGTTACCGGCTGTCCTTCAAAAAATGCAATACCTCCAAGAATGGCTGCATCATCACCAAATGTCCGATCCCCATGCAATTCTATAAAATTTTCGCACATCGCTTCTATATATTGTAATGTCGTTGGTCTTTCTGGATGTCTAGCAACCTGCACACGATCCCACGGCTTCATATTGGCGTATATGGATTGCTCTAGCTGAGTCAGACGAGTTTCAAGCTTTTCAATTTCCCCTGTCATATCTACATCTGCTTCAGCAGCTATTGATTTTAATTCATCTATTTTTTCACGTAATTGTATTACTGGTTCTTCAAAAGCTAAATTTTTAGGCATGTTGTACGCCGCCTTTCGTATGAATTTTTACAAGTACTGCTACTTGATCTCGCAAATCTTTACGAGGGAAGATGGCATCAAGTTGACCATGCTCTAGTAAAAATTCTGCTGTTTGGAAATCATTTGGTAATTTTTCTCTAACCGTTTCTTCAATAACACGACGTCCAGCAAAGCCAATTAATGCCTGTGGTTCCGCAATATTAATATCTCCAACAGATGCAAAGCTTGCCGAAACACCACCTGTTGTTGGGTGTGTCAATATGGAAATAAATAAAAGCCCTTGTTCACTATGACGTTTTAATGCCACGCTCGTTTTCGCCATTTGCATTAATGATAGAACGCCTTCCTGCATCCGCGCTCCTCCACTAGCAGTAAAAATAATAAACGGTACACGCAATTCAGTAGCCTTTTCAACAGCTCGTGTAATTTTTTCTCCAACAACTGAGCCCATGGAGCCCATACGGAAATGAGAATCCATAATTGCTACGACAATTTCTTCTCCGTCTAATGTTCCTACTCCTGTCAATACAGCCTCATTTAAGCCCGTTTTTTGTTGGTCCACAGAAATTTTTTCTACGTACGCTGGGAAATTAAGTGGATTACTTGTTTGTAAATGATCATCCATAGAAACAAATGAGCCTTCATCTAAGAAATAATCGACGCGCTCCTGTGCAGTCATTTTGAAGTGATGGCTACATTTTGTGCATACTTTATGATTTTTCTCTAATTCCTTTGTTAATTGAATATGGCGGCATTCAGGACATTTTGTCATCAGTCCTTCTGGAAATGCCTTTTCTTGACCGCTCTCTTTCTTTTTCTTATTACCACTAAATAAGCTACGTATTGCCATGTTTGACTCCCCCTCTGTTGTCTAAATGCTTTGTTCAGTATTCATCCACTGTTCGTAAGCTTTTAATGCTTCTTTTTCATAGCCTAGCTGCATCGATTTCAACATTGTTTGAATAATTAACTTTTCCTCTTCTGTTGAGTTTCGATTTAAACGATCACCATCATAAGCTGTTAATTGAAACCAGATTTTTAAAGACAGTCGATTTCCTGCCGTTATTATTAGCTCCCGTAAAATATCCCGACAATTTACCGTACCTTCAATTTCTAGTTTCACAAAAAAACTGTCCCACACAGGTAGTATGCGAAGAATCTCTGTACAACTTATTACGCGGATAGCTTCCTTTTCATGAATTTGCCGCGTTAATTCGACATCCTTTTTTGATTTTTCATCTTCTAATATAAACATCGACAGTATTTCTACGAGCTGATGTTTATGTGTTGATGCTAGAAAAGTACCACCACCATGTCTTGTTTCAATCAGTCCGAGCAATTCTAAACTTCGCAATGCCTCTCTTACAGAGGAACGCCCGACACCTAGACGCTCTGACAGAACTCGTTCGGAAGGTAGCTTCTCCCCAGCTTGTATTTTTTCTATTTTTATGAGTTGACGTAATTGTTGGACGATTTCTAAAAACACTTTCTTTTGTTCGGTCTTTTTATCCATACGACTAACTCCCCTTATCAAAAAGTGGTCTGACCACTTTTAACGTTGTTTCTAGCTTACAAAATAACTGATGAAATGTAAAGAAAAAACTGCATAAAATTTATGCAGTTTCTAAATTCTTGTTTCATTTTATATTTTTTTCGTCGTTTGTGCGTGTTTTACTTTCACCTGTGGCTTTCCAAATCGTCTTTCCACTGTACCCTCAATATAAAGTATTTCATCCTCCTTTAAAAAGTCCTGCACAAGCTGAAATACTTGTGGAAATAGGGTGATGGACACTGCGCCATATTCGTCTTGAAGCTGAGCAAAAGCCATTTGCTCACCTCTTTTTGTACGAATTTTTTTTATCTCTTCAATCAAGCCAATCACTTTGACATAGGTTCCATCTCGTGTATGTTTTAACTCTCTGCATGTAACATTGGTATCCGGCCAGAAAGCTCGCTCTTCTGATACAGGATGTGCTGATATATAAAAACCTAAAACTTCCTTCTCGCGGATCAGTTTTTCTTTTTGCGTCATTTCTTGAGCTTGCATATATTTTGGTTTACCAAAGCTAAAAGCAGTAGCTGATGCCCAGTCAATATCCTCTGTAGGTCTTAATAGCTCTGCATGCTTCAAAGCTGCTTCTACAGTCTTAATAAGTACAGCACGATCTTTCTCCAAATAATCAAGGGCTCCAGCAAAAATTAAAGCTTCTATTACTTTCGGTTTAAAATGCTGAGCACTTAAAGCAACTGCTAGATCAAATAAATTATTCAATGCCTCTACATTCGATTGTCGTATGGCCTTAACCGTCTCAATAAAGGGATGAGGAACACCTTTAATTCCTGATAAGCTATAACGAATGCCATCATTTTCTACAGTGAAATATTTAGTACTATGTTTTAATGAGGGTGGGTAAAAAATTATACCCTGCTCTTTGGCTTCATTCACAAGTTGCTGAATCTTTTCCGCATTTCCTGTTGCATTTGACAATAACGCTGCATAAAAGCTTTTTGGATAATGCGCCTTTAAATAGGCCAATTGATAGGAAATAACACTATATGCAACCGCATGGCTTTTAGGGAAGCCATAATCCGCAAAACGTACAATCAGTGCATATACTTCTTCTGCTATATGAATATCGTAACCTTGCTTCATCGCTCCATTGACAAATACAGCACGTTGCTCCTCTAAAACTTGGCGATTTTTCTTGCTGACCGCTCGACGCAGTAAATCTGCTTGTCCCATCGAAAAGCCTGCCATTATCGAGGCAATTTGCATGATCTGTTCCTGATAAACGATAACACCAAATGTCTCTTGTAAAATCGGCTCTAACACAGGATGTGGCATAACCACTAATTCTTGTCCTGATTTCCGTCTTGCATAAATTGGAATAAAATCCATTGGACCTGGTCGATATAAAGCATTGACTGCTACGATATCTAAAAAATGAGTTGGTTTAATGTCCCGTAAAGCTTGCTTCATGCCTTCAGATTCCAACTGAAAAATCCCTAATGTATCTCCCCTTTGAAGAAGTTGGAGTGTTTTTTCATCTTGCATCGGGATTCGTTCAAACTCTATCCATGGTCCCTTTGCCTTATAAATTGACCAGCGTATCTGCTCTAAAATTGTTAAATTACGCAAGCCTAAAAAGTCCATTTTCACAAGACCACATGCTTCTACATCACCCATTGGCCATTGCGTACAATAAATATCATCATGCCCCTTCTCAATAGGCATTGTATTGACCAAGGGAGATGGTGCTAATACAACCCCAGCAGCATGCGTAGAGGAATTTCTTGGCAAGCCCTCTAATTTCAAAGCTACTTCTAACCAACGACGATGCTTTTCATTCTCTGCTATCCAGCCTTGTAAGCCCTGTGACTCTGCTACCGCTTTTTGTAGCGTCATTCCAGGTTTATTAGGAATCAATTTCGAAATCTTTTCTAATGTTTCAGCTTCGAAGCCTAAAGCTCGAGCTACATCCCGAGCCACAGCTTTTGCAGATAATGTACCAAATGTAATAATCTGCGCGACATTTGCCTTACCATATTTGTGTGCAACATATTGTATAACCTTTTGTCTTTTATTATCTACAAAATCTATATCAATATCTGGCAAAGAGATACGTTCTGGATTTAAAAAACGCTCGAATATTAATCCATATGCTAGAGGATCTACTTGTGTTATAGAAAGACTATAGGCTACAAGTGATCCCGCTGATGAACCCCGGCCTGGTCCCGTTAAAATTTGATTTTCTTTGGCATATCGCATAAAATCTGCAACAATTAAAAAATAATCCGCAAAGCCCATTGAACAAATAATTTCAAGCTCATATTGTAGTCGCTCTCGATAAGCAGGTGGTATTTCATGCTCATTGAAGCGCATTGTTAATCCAGTATACGCCTCCTTGACAAGTAAGTTCTCAGCTGTTTCTCCTATTGGCACTGGAAATTTTGGCATTTGCACAGGCATATGTGGAATTTTGGCCGTACAGCTAGCTAACATTGCTGCACTAGCTTCAAGCCATTCAGGATGATCAGCAAACCAGCTGCTCCATTCACTCTGCGTTGGCACAAAATAACCTTGCAAAGCAGGTACCTTTGAATCTGTGCATTTTTCACCTGTATCAATAGCTCTTACTACCTCGTAAGCAAAGTGGTCTTCAGGTCGTAGAAAATAACAACTTTGTGAAGCGACTAAAGGAACGCTTTCGTTTTTACACCATGTAACACAATCCTGTTCTTTTTCTGCAATCATCCCTGCTGGTCTAGCAACACCCATAAATAAATGCTGACCAAATAATGCTTTTAGTGCATTTGCTGCCTCTGTCCAATGCTCAATTTCCATTATGTCATTAGAGGAAAGCAATGCTATACAGCCTGCTGCATACCCTTCTAGCCATTTCCAAGGTAAAACTTCATCCTCTCTTATCGAAACAGCACTACTAATCTTTAATAAATGCTGATAACCTTCTTGTGTCTTTGCATATAAAACTAATGGAATTTGTAGCTCCTGCCATTGTATGTTTACAGAAAGACCAATTACAGCATGAATATTTGCTTGCTGTAATGCCCTACAAAAAGGCAAAAGCCCATACAATTTCGAATTGACGATTGCACAGGCCTGCGTTTTTTGCTCTTGTAAAAAAGGGATCAATTGTTCAAGCCGAATCGTGCTTTTCAATAAATCCGCGCTCGTATGCATTTTCGTATATACATGTGTCAAATGAATCCCTTCCTTTCCTGATCTTGTTAGTTATTTGAGCGGTACGTTTGACAAATTGCCTGTAAACGATTTATCACACGATCCGCTTCCTCCCATGAATAAGCAGTTGCACCTGAAGCTAATGGGTGTCCCCCACCATTGAATTCCTTCGCTAGCGTATTAATAACAGGACCTTTCGAGCGTAAACGTACTCGAATTTGTTCCCCCTCCTCAATAAACACAACCCATGCACAAATACCTTTCACACTACCAAGGCTGCCTACTAAAAGAGAAGCCTCAGATGGTACAGCATCAAAATCTGTAAGCAATTCCTTCGTCAGCTTTATATATGCTGCGCCATGCTTATCCATTTCAAAATTTTGATAGATATAGCCCTGTAAATTTAGTAATTTTTGTTCCATTTCATACATGCCATTAAAAATCTGATTTCTATCAAAATCATATGTAATGAGTTCTGCAGCAATTTTAAACGTTTTCGCTGTTGTACTTGGAAATTGAAATCTTCCTGTATCACCCACAATACCAGCAAATAGCAATCTTGCAGCTGCACTAGATAGCGACCAATTGGCTGCATTGCGCCCTTCCTCAAAAAGCTCATAGATCATTTCACTACAAGAGCTAGCTGTCGTGTCCACCCACAATAAATCGCCATATGCATCATCATTTGGATGATGATCGATTTTAATAACCATTTTACCCTTTGTATAGCGTTGGTCGTCAACACGTTCAGTATTTGCAGTATCCGTAACAATTACTAAAGCATTATCATAAACATCATCAGTAATCTGATCAGGCTGTGCCATAAATGATAAAGAATCATCATGCTCACCTACAGCAAAAACCCTTTTTTCTGGATAGTTGGCTAAGATTAATTCTTTTAAACCTTGTTGAGATCCATAAGCATCTGGATCTGGACGTACATGACGATGAATAATAATTGTCTCATATAAAGCAATTGTGTCGATGATTTGTCGTTTCAATATAATTTCCTCCAAGATGATAGTAATAACCGTTAGCATTTTTCATCAATAATCGTTACAATAATGTCTAGTTATGCTAGGAGGTTTACTATGCTCAATTTAATTTTTGTGTTTGCCATAATCATATCATTTGTTTTTTATTTTTACTTTAAAACAAAACAATTCCGTTCTCCATTACCGATTGCAAAAAAATGGTACAAAAGCAGAGCGAATGTAAGTTTCGGTGCCTTTATACTTTTTTTTGGTTGTAATCAAGCTTATTTATTCCCTGGATTATACACATTTATTATTGTAGCAATTCTTGTCGTTTTAGGCATCTTTGTTATTATTGAAAATATTAAAAAAGCTCGACACTACGGTCAATTTGTTGAAGAGGAGTACCGTATTAATCAATAAGCAAAAAAATAAGGGATGGCCTAATATTTCCACTAGGCCATCCCTTTTCCAGCTTAGCGCTCCAAGAGTTGGAACATCATCATTGCCTTCCCGACTAACATTTGCTGATTAAATACTTCGAAGTCCATTTTCACAAATTTACGACTCATGTCTAAAATTCGAGGTTTTACAGTAAGTGTACTTTCCATTTGTACAGGCTTGATGAAATAAATCGTCATGTTTTCGGCGACGGCATCGCCTCGCTTACGGCGCTTTAATGCAAATGAACCAACTTCTGCTAATAAAGTTGTAAATGCTCCGTAAGAAATCGCCCCATATTGGTTTGTCATTTGAGGTGTTACTTTAAACTCAACGATTAGTTCCTCATCACCAAGAACCTTCATTTCATTTTTTACTAAATCATCAATTGTTTCTCCATGCTGAGGCTGTCTTTGTGCAAGCTGAAGTGCCTTAAGCACATCTTGCCGGCTAATCACGCCTTGTAAAATCGTATCATCATCAACGATCGGTAACAAATCAATGCCTTCCCAAATCATACGGTGACCCGCAGAAGCAACACTCATTTTCATGGATCCAGCAATTGGGTTTTTAGTCATTACCTTTTCAATGAGCTCAGTTTCTTCTCGACCGATTACGTCTTTTACAGTAATCATCCCGACAAGCTTATTATTGGCTGTCACTACTGGAAAGGCACCATGAGTAGTTCGCTCATTTAGCTTTTGGAAATGATGAATTGTTTCATCATTTTTTAGGACAGCTGTATCTGTCATCGGGACATAGATATCCTCAATAAATAAAATATCCTTTTTGATTAATTGATCATAAATTGCTCGATTAATCATCGTCGCTACTGTAAACGTATCATAGCTCGTTGAAATGATTGGTAAATCTAATGAATCTGCAAGCTGCTTATTATCCTCCGTTGTGTCAAAACCACCAGTAATTAAAACAGCTGCACCAGCTCGTAGCGCATTCTCATGGGCTTTAATACGGTTTCCGACGATAAGCAAGCTTCCTGCATCTGTATAGCGCATCATATCCTCTAATTGCATCGCACCAATCACAAATTTTGTCAGCGTTTTATGTAGTCCTGATTTCCCACCTAAAACCTGTCCATCGATTATATTGACAATTTCAGCAAACGTTAAGCGTTCAATATTCTCTTTCTTTTTCTTTTCAATACGAATTGTTCCAACCCGTTCAATGGAGCTAACTAAACGGCGATTCTCCGCTTCCTTAATAGCACGGTATGCAGTTCCTTCACTAACTTGCATTTCTTTTGCAATTTGACGTACTGAAATTTTATCGCCCACGGGTAGTGATTCGATGTATTGTAAAATTTTCTCATGTTTTGTAGACAAAATATCACCTATTCCTCAAGCATCATTTCTGCTCTTAGTGTACCATATATTTTATAAAAATATTTAATATAAAGTGATGAATTTGTTTAACTTTCCCCATCGTTTCAACTATGCACGTGGTGTCAATTTATATAGTACAGCAGTGTCACTGTTTAGGAACAGTTTACTTTTTCACCGGCTTTTAAAATTTGTACCTCTGAATTTTGCACTAGCTCCGCAAAAATTTGTGGATCCTGCTCGATTGGAGGAAATGTATTGTAATGAATTGGTACGACAATCTTCGGCTTTAAAAATGCAACTGCACATGCAGCATCCTCTGGCCCCATTGTGAAATTATCACCAATTGGTATAAAGGCAATATCAATCGGATGGCGCTCACCAATTAATTTCATATCACTAAATAGCGCTGTATCTCCTGCGTGATAGATTGTCAATCCCTCAATAAATAATAAAACTCCTGCTGGCATTCCCATATAAATTATTTCATTATTTTCAGTTACATAGGAAGAACCATGGAATGCTTGCGTAAATTTCACTTTACCAAAATCAAATTCTCTAGCCCCTCCTATGTGCATTGGATGCGCTTTCACGCCTTGCCAAGAAATCCAATTAGCCAGCTCATTTGGTGCAATAACAAGTGCGTCTTTCTTCTTTGCAAGCTCTACCGTATCACCAACATGATCATTATGTCCATGCGTCAATATAATAATATCTGGTGCTTCTTCCGCAACCTTTAAATCTGTTTGCCCATTCCCATTAATGAATGGATCAATCAATATAGTTTTCCCATGAGTTTGAATTTTAACAACGGAATGTCCATGATAGCTTATCTCCATTTTATAATTCCTCCTTGCACTATTGTTACGAATCCATGTATCGAAAAGGCCAAATTGGTAACTGGTAATTAGTAAGCTACTGATTACTATTACACAATATGCCCCCTTTAATTTTTATTCGCTATTCATGCGCGTTTTCCCTTTTTTTGATATGCTTATAGGGAGAATTGTTGTCTTATCTTAACAGACTTTACCCGATTAAGAGACAATTATTCATTAGCAAAGGAGATGACCCGCTCAAAAGTAGAAGCCTCACCAAGCTTCAGCAGTAAAAAAATCTTTTAAGCAACAAGAGGAGGAAATGTCTATGTCAAAGGTAGAAGAAATTCAAAACTATTTACAACAAAACCAAATTGATGCTGCTTTCGTAACAACACCTGATAATGTTTTTTACGTTTCTGGCTTTAAAAGTAATCCACATGAGCGATTACTGGGCGTGATGATTTTCAAAAACGCAGAGCCTTTTTTAATTTGTCCAAAAATGGAGATTCCAGATGCGAAGGCTGCTGGCTGGTCATACGAGGTGGTTGGTCACCAGGATACGGAAAACGCCATGGAAGTTCTTGCCCAAACTATAAAAGATCGAAATGTGAATCCATCAGCTTTTGCTATTGAAAAGGCTCACCTTATTGTAGAGCGTTTAGAGGCACTACAGCAATCATTCCCGGAAGCAAATTTTGTCCGTCTTGATGAAAAAATCAATGCTATGCGTGTTATTAAGGATGAACATGAATTAGAAAAATTACGTAAAGCTGCTGAACTTGCTGACTACGCAATTGAGGTCGGTTGTAAGGAAATCGCTGAAGGAAAAACAGAAATGGAAATTGTAACAGCTATTGAAAGTGCTATTCAAGAAAAAGGCTGTAAAATGTCCTTCGAAACAACAGTATTGAGTGGACCGAAAACAGCATCTCCACACGGTATACCAGGTTCCCGTAAAATTGAAAAAGGCGATATGGTGTTATTTGATCTAGGCGTAAATTACGATGGTTACTGCTCTGATATTACACGTACAGTTGCTTTTGGTGAACCGAGCGAAGCACAGAAGGAAATTTATCATACTGTGCTAGCTGCCAATACAAATGCCATTGCTGCTGTAAAGCCAGGTGTCCGTGCAATGGAGTTAGATATAATTGCCCGTAACACGATTGCTGATGCTGGTTTCGGGGAGTATTTTACACATCGACTAGGTCATGGCCTTGGCATTTCTGTCCATGAATTCCCTTCAGTGACAGGTACTAATGAACTGATTATGGAAGAAGGAATGGTCTTTACAATTGAACCAGGTATCTACAAATCTGATGTAACAGGTGTCCGCATTGAAGATGACGTGGTTGTTACAAAAGATGGCGTTGAGGTGCTGACGAAGTTCCAAAAGGAATTAATTGTGCTTTAATATTCCTAATTATATTTAATCCAATCAAAAAAGGAAGCACCATGAGTTTTCTCATAGTTGCTTCCTTTTGCTTTTTCAATTATTGAAGTAATTCATCTACATCAACAAATGGCAGACCTTGAGAATCAGCTACCGCCTTATAAACAAGTTGTCCATCTAACGTATTTACACCTTTTTTCAATGCAGGATTATCAAGACATGCTTGTTTATATCCCTTATTGGCGATTTGCAGTGCATAAGGAATTGTATTATTTGTTAAAGCAATAGTTGAAGTACGAGGAACAGCTCCTGGCATGTTTGCTACTGCATAGTGCACGACACCATGTTTAACATAGGTTGGATCATCATGTGTCGTCACACGATCAGATGTTGCAAAAATTCCACCTTGATCAATTGCAATATCAACAACTACTGAGCCTGGTTGCATAGACTTAATCATTTCCTCAGAAACAAGCTTAGGTGCCTTAGCCCCAGGAATTAACACTGCTCCAATTACTAAATCTGAGTTTTTCACGGATTCCGCAATATTATAAGGATTAGACATTAATGTTTGAACATCACGACCAAATAAATCCTCTAATTGACGTAAACGCTCTGGGCTCAAATCAATTACTGTTACATCTGCACCCATACCAACAGCTATTTTTGCCGCATTTGTTCCAGCAATACCACCACCAATAACAGTGACTTTACCGCGTGGTACACCAGATACACCGCCAAGTAGGATTCCTTTTCCTGCATGGTTTTTCTCTAGGAACTGTGCCCCAATTTGCGTTGCCATTTTACCTGCAACTTCACTCATTGGTGTTAATAGTGGTAAGGAACCATTTGCTAATTGAACTGTTTCATAAGCAATACCAACAACTTTTTTATTTAAAAGAGCTTGCGTTAATTCGATTTCTGGTGCTAAATGCAAATAAGTGAATAGGATTTGCCCCTCTTTGAAGTAGTCATATTCTGATGCAACAGGTTCTTTTACCTTCATAATCATTTCTTGTGACCATGCCTCTTTTGCTGTTTCAACAATGTGAGCACCTGCTGCCTGGTAGTCTGCATCTGTAAAGCTTGATCCTAAGCCTGCACCTGTTTCAATGAACACTTCATGACCAGCATGTGTTAATGTAACAACTCCAGCGGGTGTCATTGCTACACGATTTTCATTGTTTTTAATCTCTTTTGGAATACCAATTTTCATCTTTCCTATCCCCTTCCATTGCCTAAGAAATTAGCATCATTTTTGTAAATACGATTTTTTCCGTATTGATGCACCCCTTGCCCTTCCATATTACCAAAAATAATCAAATAATGCTTTAAATAAAGAGATTACAGCTAAAATTAATAACATTTCCAAAATACAAAATTTTCAAATTACTAATACTACATTTAAGTTGGTATTCAAAAAATGGACACTCACCGTTTCTATTAACGAAATGTAATCTTCGTTTTTATAATGGATTTCAAGTTGGAAGTACAGTTCTTTGGACAAAATTATATGAGGGAAATTGATATTTTAGCAGTTTCACAATAAAAGCCTTCACTTTTTCACATTTTTTCTTTCGGAAAGTATTTCCTTTAGAAAATCATTTGGTATAATCAGAATATATAAATCAGGGAGGTAATTCAAATGGCTAATCATTATAAAAGCATTGTAGTTGCAGTAGACGGTTCTAAGGAAGCAGAATACGCTTTCCGTAAATCAATTGACGTGGCAAAACGTAACGAAGGTGCTGTGTTAAACCTAGTAAATGTTATTGATACACGTTCTTTTGCTGCAATCGAAGCTTATGATCGTTCAATTGCCGAGCGTGCTCAAGCATTCTCTGAAGAATTATTAAATGGTTACAAAAAACAAGCTGAAGATGAAGGCTTAACGAACATTAACCTTGTAATTGAATATGGCTCACCAAAAAATATCATTACGAAAGAGCTTTCTAGCATCGTAGACGCAGACTTAATCATCTGTGGTGCAACTGGTCTAAACGCAGTAGAACGCTTCCTAATCGGTTCGGTATCTGAAGCAATTGTACGTTCAGCAAAATGTGACGTACTTGTTATCCGTACGCCAGAAAAATAATTAGTACATAAAAAGGTATCCAATTTTGGATACCTTTTTAATTATTTATCTTCTCGCCACATTTTCACTTTTTCAAAGAACATCGCTAGCGCTTGTTTATTTTGCATATTTGGTACCTTTGCCAGCAATACCTCTTTCGGTGCCCTAAACTCCTGCCCCTGCTTTTGCAAAATAACAATGCTTTTCTCAAGGGCTTTGTTAGCAAACATTGTATCCGGCAGCTGAATAATTGCTTGAATCCAAGCATGCTTCTGGATATATTTATGCAATTGCTTAGATTGCTCTGAGTCAAAAAGATGGGATGGCGCAAGGAAGAATAAATAGCCCCCATCCTTCGTGTAGTTAATGGACTGCTCAATAAACAAGTGATGTGCAAAACTCATTCCTTCTGAAGGACATAATTCATAATTCAATGCCACTTCCTCGTTCGGATAATAACCAACTGGTAGATCACAAACAATTGCATCCACTGGATTTACTAATAAATCCTCTAAAGCATCTTGACGGTATAATGACACAGGCTGCTCTGTCAAATCAGCTGTTGCTGCGGCTAAACGAATAAGCAGCTCATCAATCTCGACACCAGTAGCTTCTATCTTTCCATCTAATAAATTCATAACTGTTAGTAGTAAATTCCCCGTACCAACCGCAGGATCCAACATCGCGATTTTTTCTGTTGCTAGACGATCTGCAAAAATCTGCTCCACAAAATAACCAACTAATAGACCAAGTGTATCCGGTGTCATTTGATGATTAGGCTGAGAACCTTTTCTCATACCCTTTAAGATAGCAATTTGAACTGCTTTTCGTACATCTTCCTTAGTTGCACCTTCTTGAGAAAAATCAACTACTCCATCTAGCCACGCCTCTAAACCATCCAAAACTCCTTCAAGCAAAGTAATATCTTGTTCTTTTTCTATTTTCTCAGCATGTTCATTCAGCATACCAAATAACTTCTCAATATTTTCCATAGATAACTTCCTTTCACGCAGAAAAGAGCCGTGACAAAACCTTGTCACAGCCCCTTTGTCTAGTAATATCTTAGCCTAAAAGCAGTATTTTATGCTAGTGCTTTGACAGCTTCAATCGCCGCTTCATAATTTGGATGATCTGTTGCCTCTGGTACATATTCCACATATGTCACTTTGTCATTAGCATCCACCACGAAAACTGCACGCGTTAGAAGACGTAATTCTTGGATGTATACCCCATAGGCTTCCCCAAATGAAAGGTCACGGTGATCTGAAACTGTTTGAACAGCATCAATCCCTGCAGCACCACACCAACGTTTTTGAGCAAACGGAAGATCAACAGATACTGTATAAATTACAACATTGTCTCCTAAGTTTGCTGCTTCCTCGTTAAAACGACGTGTTTGGGCATCGCACACACCAGTATCTAATGATGGTACAACACTAAATAAACGAATTTTCCCCTCAGAATCTTTCAATGTAACAGGTGAAAGGTCGTTCGCTAATACTGTGAAATTTGGTGCTTGATCTCCAACCTTTACTTCGTTACCAATAAGTGTTACTGGACCATTTTTAAATGTTACTTGTGCCATATAAACGCCTCCTAATCATCATATGTACATAATATTACTAAATGAAGGGAATTGTTTGCAACTAAGACAACTCCGTAATTCAATTTCAGGCACCATAAAAAAGAGCTGCCCCATTTACTTGAGACAGCTCCAATTGCTATTCCTCTTTTTTTTCTTCAAGAATGACTATGTCTTTTTCTATGAGAGGTTCAGTTGTAAGACTATCCTCTTTGATTGGGAGTGGAGGTTGTGTTAATTCCTTTTCAATAAACGTATTTTCATGCACAACAGTTGTATCCGCAAAGAAATCATGTAAACCTTTATTGTCAGGTAAAATAACAACAAGAATATATAGTGGCATAAAAATATTACAAATTATACGCCCAATCCAATCACGAAATATCACATCAGACCAGGTAAGTTTATCATGCTTTAGTGAAATCACACGTAATCCAAATACCATTTTCCCTAATGTTTGCCCAAAAAACTTTGTCATCAGAACGAAATAACTATAATAGAGGATAGCAGTGATTATTGAAATGGGTGCATACCATACTGTTTCAGATAATGACCAATCCATTACATAAAAAATTGGGTTAATGAAAATGCCACCAACTGCTGTAATGATAAATCCGTCTAATAAAAATGCCCAAAAACGGATCCAAAATCCTGCTGTTTTTTTAGCATAGTTTTTATTCATGATTGTTTTTTCGGATTGATCAATTAGTAACGTATTACTGAGAGAGGATGAACCTTGCATAACAATTTCATGGTTTGTCATTGTGCTCCCCCCTTAGTATTCGCCGTATAAGTACATCATTTTCGGTGCTTTATAATCTGTCATGATTTTCATCAGCATTTTTTCCTCAGTAGATGGACCAAAGACAGATCCAATCTTCATGCCAACATATGACTGCCAGCCACCCATTTCATATGAATACTCAAATAATTGAGCATCTTGTAAACCAAAATCTTCGCGTAATGCAGTAATCGTAGCTTCCTGATCACCAATTTCATCAATTAAGCCAGATTCAAGTGCCTTTGTACCACTAAGTATTCGACCATCAGCAACTTTTTTAACTTCTGCTTCAGACATGTTACGTCCTTTTTCAACAATATCAACGAATTCCTCATATGATTCATTAATCATATCCTGCATCATGGCACGCTCTTCTGCTGTTACTTCCCGCATAGGACTTAGCATGTCCTTATGCTCACCAGATTTAAACGTCTCATACTTAATACCAACTTTTTCTGCCAAAGCCTGATAATTAATTGATTGCATAATGACACCTATTGAACCTGTTATTGTATCACGTTGTGCAAATATTTTATCGGCTGGTGCTGAAATATAGTAACCTCCTGATGCAGCCATTGAATCCATAGAAACATAAATTGGTATTTGTCGCTCTTCTTTAATTTTTAATAGTCTTTTATAAATTTCTGCAGATTCTTTAACACCACCACCTGGTGAATTGACACTTAAAACAATACCTTGTATCGAATCATCATTTAAAATATTATCTAATTGCTCTAAAAAGAATTGATGGTCATATGCTATTGGTTGCCATAACGAACTTGAGCCAATATCTTGTATTGCTCCATCAATCTTTAAATAGGCTATCCGCTTATCCATATTACCATTTTCGATAACTGTCTCCATAACTGACAAATCATTTCCAGCCATTATGCTGTCAAAATTACCAAAGAAATCTGATTTAAAAATTGCAAATACAGTGTTGATACCTAAAGAAAATACAAGTAATACACCTGCAATAATTAAAGCAGTCCACCTTTTTACATTCATGTCTTTCCGCCTCCTCTACACGTTATACGAATAACTTTCTAATATGTTTCATTTTTTTGCAATACTATTTAAAAGTTTGCTAATTAATATTACCGAATATCATAAAAAAATCAAAGCTCAATAAAAATTCATGAACTTTGATTTTCGACATTATTTCCTAGGAAATTATTTTTCGACAAAAAGTAAATCTATAACTATATAATATTACATTTATTTTTTTCTTGTTGACGCAATTCAATACGACGGATTTTGCCTGAAGAAGTCTTTGGCAATTCTGTTACAAATTCAATGGCCCGAGGATATTTATATGGTGCTGTTAAAGCTTTTACATGATTTTGAAGTTGTTTAATAAGATTATCATTTCCTATCTCTCCATCATTAAGTACCACAAATGCCTTTACAATATTTCCTCGAACTTTATCTGGACTTGCTACAACTGCCGCTTCTTTTACTGTAGCATGTTTGATGAGAGCGTCTTCTACTTCAAAGGGTCCTATTGTATAGCCGGATGAAATAATAACATCATCTCCTCGCCCCTCAAACCAAAAATAACCATCTACATCTTTATATGCTCGATCACCAGTGATATACCAATCTCCTCTAAATTGTAAGCTGGTTCGCTCAGGGTCATGTAAATATTTTTTAAATAACGCAGGCGTTTCACGATGAACGGCAATATCACCTACTTCTCCAACTGCAACAGGATATCCAAAATCATCTATAATATCAACTGTATTTCCTGAAGTTGGTTTTCCCATTGAGCCAATTCTAGCCTCCATACCTACCATTGTTCCAACTAGTAATGTATTTTCAGTTTGCCCATAGCCATCTCTTACCTGTAAACCGAAAGTATCCACAAAGACTTTTATTACATCGCTATTTAGAGGCTCTCCTGCTGAGACAGCTTCACGAACACTTTCTAAATTAAAATCTTGTAAATTTTCTAGTGCAGCCATAAATCGATATTCAGTTGGTGTACAGCACAGGATATTAATATTGAATTTCTCAAGAAGTGTAAGATATGTTGCTGCATTAAATTTGCCCTTGTACACAAATGCGGTTGCACCACTTCCTAATGTAGCGAGGAATGGACTCCAAATCCATTTTTGCCAACCTGGAGCTGCCGTAGCCCAAACAATGTCATCTTCCTGTACGCCTAACCAATTTGGAGCTGTTGTTCGTAAATGTGCAAATCCCCAGCTATGTGTATGTACTGCTGCCTTAGGATTGCCTGTTGTACCACTTGTATAAGCTAAAAATGCCTTGTCTGAACTTTTCGTTGGCGTTGAACTTATGTAGTCTGTTGGTTGTTCTTGCATTTTTTGAAGTAATGACTGCCAAGGTTCGTGAGCAGTACCTATTACGAATTGCTGCAAGCCCTGTAAGTTTTTCACATTATCAAATTGCTCAATATATGGCTCATATGCAACAATGCCCTTTGCATGAGCGTGGTTTATACGATATTCTATATCCTTCGCTCTTAGCATTTCTGAACTAGGAATAATTGTTATACCAGCTTTTAAAGCAGCAATATAGACAATATAGGCTTCTACTGATCTAGGCACCATCACAATAAGTACATCACCTTTTGTTAAACCTTGTTTTGTAAAAACATGTGCAGCCTGATTTGCCTTTGCCAGTAAATGTGCGTATGTAATAAACTGAACATCATCATTTTCATCATAAATAATGAGCGCATTCTTGTTTACATCCTTTGCATATTTTTCAATTTCCTCTGTAATATTGTACCATTCAGGTGCAATTAAATCCTGTCTTTTCATGGCAAATGCCTCCCTTATGCTATGACTCATTATAAAACTCCATTTTTATCATTTTCAATGGTTCGCACTCTATTTTAGAAAAGTCATGACAACTATCATACTTTGCTATATGGCATCAGTCACGTTCATCAATCAATTTCGCCTAGGTGTAATTGTAGCTGTCGCTACAGAACTACATTTGCTAAATGAAGATAAAAACTATCTATTGAACAGGAAAGAAAAGTATGGTACATTTTGGTCAACTAAAAGCAAGATTGCAGGGGGACTCATTAGGAGTTGAGAAGGTAAAACCTGACCCTTTGAACCTGTTAGTTAATACTGACGTAGGGAGCAATTCACATCTAATTCATTGATGAAAGGCTCTTTTGCGTGTATTTTTTGCACAAAAAAGAGCCTTTTTTGCACGCTTACGTCCATCCAACAAAGGAGGACTTAAAATGGTTTTTCAAACTATCCGTAAAAAAAGCCCACTAATTCATTGCATTACAAATTATGTAGTGGCAAATTTTCAAGCAAACGGGCTTTTAGCAATCGGTGCCTCACCAGTTATGGCTGATGGCAATGACGAGGTCGAGGAAATGGTTGCAATTGCCTCAAGCTTATTGATAAATATTGGTACCCTTAATGACAAAACGAAAGAATCCATGATACTTGCAGGAAAAAAAGCCAATGCACTTGGCATACCTGTAGTGTTAGATCCAGTTGGCGCTGGAGCCACAACTTACCGAAAACAAACCGTAAAGCAACTATTAGAAGAGATTGAATTTGCAGTAATTCGCTGCAATATTGGAGAGCTTGCCGCAATTGCCAACGTAAAATGGCAGCAAAAAGGTGTAGACAGTGGAACAGGTTCCATTTCCTTAGAGGATGAAGCAAAAAGAATTGCTCAGTTGTATCATTGTATAGTGATTGTCACAGGTGAAAAAGATTTCATAACTGATGGAAATCACCAGCAATGGATTACAGGCGGAAATCCTCAAATGACAGAGGTCACCGGTACTGGCTGCTTATTAAGTGCCATTTGTTGCGCTGCTTTTGTATCCGACAATCAGCCCTATAACCAATTAGTAGATGTACTAAGATGTTATAAAAAAATTGCTGAACAAGCTGGTTCTACTACACAATACATCGGTGATTTTCAAATTGCTGTATTGAATGAACTATATCGTCTTTCAAAGGACGGTGAACGATAATGCAGGTTGTTACGACAATTGCTGGATCTGATAGTGGCGGCGGTGCTGGTATACAGGCTGATTTAAAAACCTTTCAGGAATTAAAGGTATTTGGAACTTCTGTCATTACAGCTTTGACCGCACAAAATACACTTGGTGTATCAGGGGTAATGCCCATTGAGGCAAGCTTTGTTGAGCAACAACTACAGGCACTATTGGAGGATTTCCCAATTAGTGCTATGAAAACAGGCATGCTATTTTCCTCAGCCATTATACAAACTATTGCACAGATTATGGCTAATACCAAAGTTCCACTTATTGTAGATCCTGTGATGATTGCAAAGGGCGGAGAAAGCTTATTACAACAAGATGCCATTGATGCTATCATTAATCTTCTACTGCCAGTGGCAACCATTGTGACTCCGAATATTCCAGAGGCCGAAACGCTTACTGGCAAAGAAATTAACACTTTAGCTGATATAAAAGAAGTAGCCAAGCTCTTGCTACAAACTGGAGTACAATGTGTCATTATAAAAGGAGGTCATTTAGCAGATAAGAATTTTGCCATTGATTATATATTTTTTAAAGATGGACATTCTTTTTCTATGCAAACTCCTCGTATTGCATCAAAAAATACACATGGTACTGGCTGTACGTTTTCAGCAGCCATAACTGCTTTTTTGGGCAGTGGTCTTCCTATAAAAGAAGCAATTATCGAAGCAAAAAAATTTATTCAATTAGCAATAACGTATGATTTAGCTCTAGGTAATGGGCATGGGCCGACAAATCATTTTGCCTATCAAAACTATAAGGACAGCTGTGAGGTGATTATTCATGAATCGTAAGGATTTACAGCTATATTTTATAATGGGCACAGGTAATGTTGTCCATCAGAAGCCAATACAAGTTCTTGAAAAAGCTTTACAGCATGGGATCACCATGTTTCAGCTTCGAGAAAAGGGACCTCGTGCATTAACAGGACAAGAATATGAAAATTTTGCTCGTCATTGTCAAAAGCTTTGTCAGCAGTATAATGTGCCGTTTATTATCAATGATGATGTAGAGCTTGCAGTAAAACTTAAGGCAGATGGAATCCATATTGGTCAGGAGGATTTCCCTGTATCTAAAATTCGTAAAAAAATTGGAAAGATGATATTAGGTGTTTCAGTTCATTCTCATGCTGAATTGGAAACTGCTCTACAATATGGAGCAGATTATGTAGGAATTGGTCCCATTTTTGCAACTACTTCTAAAAGCGATGCGAAAACGCCAAGTGGAACAAAATTTTTGCAGGGCATACGCATTGAAAACCCTGAGCTTCCCATTGTTGCAATTGGAGGCATAAATTGTTCAAATGGACAATCAGTTATTGATGCTGGTGCGGATGGTATCGCTGTTATTTCTGCTATTTGTGATAGTGAGGATATTTCCCAGACAATAGCAACGTTTAAATCATTTTTTATTTAGGATAATTAAACTAAATGTAAGCAAACTAAAACCAGTGCCTTTTACGGTCACTGGTTTTAAGCTTAATAATTACTTATTCAGCAATTATTGATTGTTGTTTGGCATACCTTTTAATTGAGATTCTGCCATTTGTACAAGACGTTTAGTGATTTCACCACCAACGGAACCGTTAGCACGAGCTGAAGCGTCAGCTCCTAATTGAACACCAAATTCTTGTGCAATTTCGTATTTCATTTGATCAAGTGCTTGTTGTACACCAGGTACTGCAAGCTGGTTTGAACTGCGGTTGTTGTTTGAAGCCATGTCTCTCACCTCCTTGTGAATATAGAATGTGCGATATTAGATTTTTAATACAAAATTTTTAGAGGTAAATTGTACCTCCATAGGAAAAAGGGGAAATTAAAAAAAGCCGCCTCAAAATTTGCTTTTGAGACGACTTACATTTAATTTATATCTAGTGTAATTACGACCAGATTTTTTTCTTTACAAGCACTCCGCTATTTATAGGGATAGAAGTTTTTTGCTGAATCAATATAAATTCATTCTCGTTATAAAAGATCTGCAAATTTATCGGTTTCTTGTTCTTTTTTCGGGAAAATATAGACCTCTCTATTTTTCACAGCTCGTTCAATTAATTCATCAAAATCCGAGAAGCTTTCGTAATGCTCAACCTTCTCAAGCTTTGGCTTTGTTTTTGGACTTGCAGGTGTAAAAATGGTGCAGCAATCTTCAAATGGCTGGATAGATGTTTCGTATGTGCCAATTTTCTCAGCAATATCGATAATTTCTAATTTATCAGTTGAGATCAAGGGACGTAAAATCGGTGTATTGGTTACAGCATTTATTGCAGTAAGACTTTCAAGTGTTTGACTTGCCACTTGTCCAAGGCTTTCACCTGTTACGATTGCGAGTGCATCTATTTCCTCCCGTACCTTATCAGCAACTTTTAACATCATACGGCGAGTTGTTGTCATGGATACATTTGAAGGTACTTTTTCTTTAATCAGTACCTGTATTTCAGTAAAAGGAATGACATGTAAACGAATGCTTGCGCCAAACTTCGTTAATTCACTTGCTAGTACCTTTACCTTTTCCAATGAATTTTGGCTTGTATATGGTGGACTAAAGAAATGAATCGCCTCTAAGCGCACACCACGCTTCATCATTAAATAGCCAGCGACTGGACTGTCTATTCCACCAGAAAGCATTAACAGCGATTTCCCATTAGAACCTACTGGCATTCCTCCTGCACCAGGAATCACTTGTGCCATCATATACGTTGCATCATGACGTACTTCTACACGAAGCTCGATATCAGGATTCTTTACCTTTACTGATAAATTTTTGTAATTTGGTAAAACATAGCCCCCAATTTCACGTTGAATAGCATGAGATTCTAATGGAAATGTTTTATCTGTTCGCTTCACCTCTACTTTAAAGGTAAGCTGCTCATTTTTAAATGTATCCATAATTGTAATGGCAAGCTTTTTCATAGCTTCAATATCTTTTTCACACGCTGCCACTGGGCTGAAAGATTGTATGCCAAAAATTTTAGGTAGTCCTTCTAATAAAGCATTCATTTGAATTTCATTTTGTATAGCGATAAACATCCGATCACGCTCTGTACGAATGTGTAAATGTCCTAAATCTGCAAACGCATGACGAATATTTTCACGCAATCGGCGGATAAAATCCATCTTATTGCGCCCTTTTGTTGAAAGCTCGCCATAGCGAATTAAAATTTCTTTCCAAATCATTGTATTATTCTCCTTTAAGTTCCATCAATACTTCATTTAACACATCTTTAAATTTTGCAATATCCTCATCCGATAAATAGGCACCAAAGCTTAAACGGATAACACCCTTTTTAAAATGCTCATCAAGTTTTAGGGCCTCTACCACATGGCTAGTTTTTGTTTGCTTTGACGAACAAGCGCTTGATGTAGAAACGATTACCTGACGTTTTTGCATTGCATTAATAATAACCTCACCTTTTAAATCCCGAATGCTAAAAGATAAAATATGTGCTGCTCCCTGAGGCGTCGATAAGATATGCACTGCCTCTCCATATTCACGTAACTGTAGACATATTTCATCATGCCACTTACGATATTTTTTTTCCTGATTCACCCTTGATTCCACCGCAATACGAGCAGCTTTGGACAAAGCGACAGCCTGCGGAACAGCCACTGTCCCACTACGTAATCCATATTCCTGACCACCGCCAAGTGCATACGGCTGCCACTTCATATGTGTCCGAAACGCTAACACACCTGAGCCCTTAAATCCATGAATTTTATGCCCTGAAATGGAAATGCAATCAGGGCCATCCTCATGGTTAAATGCTAAAGGTAATTTTCCGAAACTTTGAACAGCATCCACATGAAAAGCAGCCCTGCTCATATTATGAATAATTTTAGCTGCTTCAAATATGGGCTGAATGGCGCCCATTTCATTATTAACGTGCATTATGCTTACTAAAATGGTATCCTTACGTACTTTTGCACGAAGATCATCTAATGAAATCACTCCATTTTGATCCACTGGCAGATATTCTACCTCAAAGCCCTCTTTTTCAAGTTGCTTAACGGACTCTAGAACAGAGGGATGTTCAATTTCAGTCGTTATAATATGCTTGCCTTTATGTGTATTGCTGCGAGCCAGACCCAAAATTGCTGTATTATTGGATTCAGTACCACCTGATGTAAATAGCACATTTTTTGCTTCTGTCTGCAAAATATCTGCTACTTGCTCACGTGCACGCATTAATAAGTTGTTTGCTTCAACACCCATTGCATGTATGGAAGCGGGATTGGCATAATACTGTTCATTCACTACCATAAATGCTTGCATGACCTCTTTTAAAGGCTTTGTGGTTGCACTATTATCTAAATAAATTGTTTTTACTTCCATTAAAATTCACACACTTTCAAAACGTTGATTTAACGGTATTTATCATAACGCAATCTTGGGCAATTGACCACTAACTTTAACAATTATTCTAATTAAGTCACTCTTTTATTTACTTTTATTGCGAAAAACCACCCTTCATAGAGTGGTAACTATTTTAGCTTGAAAAATCCCTCTTCAAAATCTGTGATATTCGCCGGGACTTTTACTTTTTGGAAACGCCCAAAAGTAAACGTTACATTCATTTTTTCAACATTGTTATAAATGCGCTTGTTGCTGTGAATTCCATGCTTTTT
>Ga0213828_1000987_pt1 | contig 25069 bp, 26 predicted proteins | sample MC6MC0897MG_FD_180664 | JGI IMG/M metagenome (GOLD analysis project Ga0213828, IMG submission 180664) | Enriched soil aggregate microbial communities from Iowa State University, Ames, United States - MC6-MC0897-MG | ecosystem: Environmental > Terrestrial > Soil > Unclassified | place: USA: Iowa... | reverse complement strand
CGCCCACCGGAAGGCCTCCATCTCCGCCTACCGGAAGGCCGCCTTCTCCACCTACCGGAAGGCCACCTTCTCCGCCTACTGGCAGGCCGCCTTCTCCACCTACCGGAAGACCGCCTTCTCCGCCTACTGGAAGACCTCCTTCTCCACCTACTGGCAGGCCGCCTTCTCCACCTACTGGAAGACCTCCTTCTCCACCTACTGGCAGGCCGCCAAGCGGAGGCGGACCGGTACCTATGGGACCTCCGCCGTCTAGCGTTCCTCGAAGGCCTGGCCCACCGCGTGGTGGAGTCACACCATTTGTCTCTCCTGGGTCCATGAGAAATTGCATTGGGCGATTTACTTATGTCTGGTTAAGCAACGGACTGGAATTTTGGTTTTTCCCTGTTCAGATCTGGGCAAATACCGTCGTAGGGTTCCGTTGGGATCGAAGATTTGGTTGGTCATATACCGGAATTTCACTAAACCGAATCGATATGTTTACCTGCACCTGATGACTATTTCCACTTAACTCAAAAAGCGATCCTTTAAGGTAGTCCTGCATAAGACAGTCTAAAGACTAAACTGTTTATGGGCGGCTGCCAAGTAAGATGCCTAAAAACAAGCGTGTCGTTCAAATGAGCGATACGCTTGATTTTTGCTTTATCTGTCCTAATAAGTAGATGGTCTTTACACGTCTTAGTCATTTTCTTTTAGGATTTTTGGGGAACCAGCCTTTTTCTACCCTATCTTTTTGTTCTGAAAGCTCCTTAATGCTCCATAAAAGTGAGAAGCCCAATACTGCCAAAAGTGCGGATAAAACTCCTTTTGCACATGCAAGAGAGAAGCCAATGCACAGGATTCCCCCTATCAGAAAAAATGGCCAGATTCTACTACCAAAGTAATATTCGCCCTTGATAACAACAGGATGTAATAATCCGATGATAAGAAACGTTCCGATACCAATAAGAATTCCATCATAATTCATATTTGTCACCAACCTATCCCTTTATTGTCGTTTCCATTTTACCTTCCTGACGCGTTTTAATAACAAAAATAAAAACATAATTATGCAGAATAAAGGCTATGATAAGAAGCAAACGGATAGCCAGATTACCGGTCAATAGAAAGGAGATAAACATCATCAATCCTGCGGCAGCCTGAGTGGTAAGCTTCTGCTTTCTTGTCATTGACCGGTTGTATTCATAACCTTTCACATATTTTGTATACAAGCCTGTGCCCCTGAACCAGCAATTGAATTTTACAGATCCTTTTGTAAAACAGAGCAAGGCCAGCAATAAGAACGGTGTGGTAGGCAGGCCAGGCAATACCGTTCCAACAGCACCCAGGGCCATGGCTGCGATTCCAATACAAACATATATAACTTTTTTCAATAATCTACCCCCCTGTTCATTCCCCGCTGATGCTCTTCCCATACTCCGGATAAATTTCTTATGATCTATATAATAGTATTGGAGCTATGAGTTGATTATTCGGGACATTGGATTGACAAATCGCCAAAGACATCAAAATATTCCATTCTGATGTCTTTGGCGATTCAAATTATCTCTACATTTAAAGCAAACTTATATCAAAGCTGCTGTTATGATTGACATTTTATAGACCTCATCAGCATTGCAGCCTCTTGAGAGATCATTAATCGGAGCATTAAGACCCTGCAGAATGGGGCCGAACGCTTCAAAGCCACCTAAGCGCTGTGCAATTTTATAGCCGATATTGCCTGCATCAATATCCGGGAAAATAAATGTGTTGGCATGTCCGGCCACATGAGAGCCCGGCGCCTTTACTTTAGCTACTGTGGGAGAAAAAGCGGCATCAAACTGCAGCTCTCCGTCTACCGGAAAATCCAGATTCATGGCCTTCAATTTCTCAGCCGCATTGCGCATTTTATCAACGGATTCGCCTTTACCGGAACCTAGCGTACTATAAGAAAGCAGTGCAACATTGGGATTAATAGAGAAAGTGCTGGCCGTTCTGGCTGTCTCTAATGCAATTTCCACCAGCTCGTTTTCATCGGGGTCAACATTAATGGCACAATCAGCCATGGCATACATTTCATTCCCGCTATCTGTCTGCCGGTATAAAATAAAGCAGCTGGAAACAATTTTACTGCCGGGTCTGGCCTTAATCAGCTGCAAAGCCGGTCTCACCGTATCAGCAGTAGAATAAGTAGCTCCGCCTAATAAACAGTCTGCTTTTTCCATTTTGACTAACATGGTTCCGAAATAATTGGACTTTTCAAGTGCTGCCCGGCAAGCTGCTTCATCCATTTTGCCTTTTCTCAATTCTACCATTTTGGCAACCATTTCTTCAAATCCATCATAATTAAGCGGATCAATCTTTTCAATGCCGTCGACAGGCCAGCCCAGTTCTTTTGCAGCGGCGTCTATTTTACCAGGATTGCCTAGAAGGACCGGCGTAAGAACACCTTCTTTGTAAAGGCGGCTGGCTGCTTCCAGAATTCTTGGATCAGTGCCTTCGGTAAATACGATTTTTCTTTTTTGTACTTTCAATGCGGCAACCATATTTTCGAACATATTGATTTCCTCCTCTGGTTAATTAATACTTTCTTTATCAAGTATAAACCAAATCCAATGAAAAAATCAACAATGTTTCCATAACTGCCCAAAACTTATCATTTCCATACTGTAGATTACTTTAGCCTTCCTTCGGAATACTTACCGTAAAACAGCTTCCCTGCTCCTTTATGCTTTCCACCGTCACAGTTCCACCATGAGCATTGACAATGGATTTAACAATGGCAAGACCGATTCCGGCGCCTCCGGATTTCCGGTTCCTGGATTTGTCGGTTCTGTAAAAACGTTCAAAAATCAGCGGCAGCTCTGTTTCAGGAATTCCGATTCCCGTATCCGTTACCTTAACAATTCCTAAACGGTCCGTTTCATATACTTCAATTCCTATGGCACCGCCCTCTGGCGTATATTTGACGGCATTGGACAACAGATTTGCTACGACCTGGCTGAATCTGTTTTTATCTGCTTCGGCAAAGACCGGACTTCCCTCTATGGATAGAGTTAAACTTTTCTTGCTGATTTCTCCTTTCATCGTATCTGACACCGTATGCACAATTTCAAACAGATCCATCCTGGATTTAATTAAGACCAGGTTTTCCCCCTCTATCTTTGCTAACTGGCCCAGATCCTCAACCAGTGTTCCAAGACGCTTTACCTCTTCATGGCAGCTTTTCAGCCGTTCAGGTGTTGCATCCCATAAGCCTTCTATCATTGCTTCCAAATGGGAGCTCAAGGCAGTCAGTGGTGTCCGCAGCTCGTGGGCCACATCTGCAGTCATCTGTTTGCGCAGTTTTTCCTGAGATTTAAGGGCATCAGAGAGGTGATTGATTGCGTCTGCAAGATCATCAAGCTCCCGTATTCTTGTTCCCGGCTCGAACCTGATGTCATAGTTGCCCTTTGATATTTGTTTGGCAATATAGGCCGTTTTTGTAACAGGACGGGATATTCTGCGGGCAAGGAGACACCCTACCACCACCGAGCAGGCGCTGGATAAGATTCCTATGACAAGAAGGACTGTATTCATGACATTAATAAAATTAAAGTCAGCCTCGTTCATAAAAAACGGTCCGTAATACTTAATCGAGACAGCCCCTACTTTTTTCCCATTCTGATCAATTTCATAGGTGTTGTCCACAAAGCCGCCCTCAGCGCCCCTCTCTTCCATCCGCGCCGAAATCTCATTCATAATCTGTCCGCATAGGCTCATATCATGGTTTTCCGCATCCCATACCATGTTTCCTCCTGCATCATACAACTTCAAAATATAGCCGTCATACAAGGCATTCATACCGATGGCATGAACGTAATCAAGCTTCCAGTTCCGTTTGAACCCATCGAACTGCCTGCCTAAATCATCTACGATATTTTCCCGGCGCTCCCGTCCCAGCTCAGTGATATACTTCTCAAACTCCCGGTTTATAAACCAGTTGGAAAGAAGGCCAATCAGCCCGATGGTGATTAAAAGCGTCAACAAAATAGAAAGAGACAGCTGTTTTCTTAAGCTCTTCAATCTCCATCCCCTCCGAATTTATATCCCAGTCCCGGGATCGTCCGCACATACACCGGGTTTTTGGGATCATCCTCAACCTTTTTCCTAATGTTTTTAATGTGACTGTCAATCGCCCGGTCATATCCGGCAAAGCCCTTGTCAAGAGCCGCCTCGATCAGTTCCTCTCTGGTAAAGACCTTTCCGGGGTATTTGATGAGCACCGACAGGATCTTCAGTTCGCTGGGCGTCAGGGTCAGACTGATTCCATTTTTACGAACTTCATTTTTCTCAAAATCAATGACCAGATCCCCGTTTCTCCAGGAATTCCTTTTAACAAGGGGTACCAGATCGCTTTCTGTCCTGCGCAGAACTGCCTCAACTCTGGCATACAGTTCTTTTAAACCAAAAGGCTTTGTAACATAATCATCGGCCCCAAGGCCCAGCCCATCCACCACATCACCTTCATCCACCTTGGCAGTCAGCATGATGATGGGAACCCGGGATTTTTTACGGATAGCAATGCACACTTCTTCTCCGGAGATATCCGGCATCATAAGATCCAGAATAACAAGAGAAATATTTTCCGAATCAAATATCTCCAGGGCCTGACTGCCGTTTTCGGCAGGGAATGTGCGGAATCCTTTACTTTCCAAAAGCAGACAGACGACCTCCAGTATTTTAGGTTCATCATCCACAACCAATACATTTTTGCTGCATTTAAGCATTGTTGCACCTCTATCTGTCAGAAATTGAAATGCGAAAGGCGGGAACCGCATGGCTGTGCGGTTCCCGTCCTCTCTACTTATTAGTTAAATGATATCATATCCCTGATCTTCAATCTCAGCTTTGATCTTATCTACGGATGCCTGTTCCGGGTCATGATCCACGGTTACGGTTTTTGCTGCCAGATCCACCGATACACCGGATACTCCTGATAAAGCACCTACCGCATTGGTGATTGCCTTTACACAGTGCTCACATGCCATTCCATCTACATTTATAACTGATTTTGCCATTTTAGTTACCTCCGATTTATTTTATTATTTTAAATTAAAAGGTTTTAAAAATTTATAAACCTCTAAAGTCTTTGCGCCTTCCATAACAGAAACCGGTGCATATACCCAGCCTTCCACTTTCTCCGGATCAACACCGGCTGCAATGAGAGGTTCGGGATTTAATGCAAAAACAATGTCCTTATCCTGATTTTGGTTTTTTACGGTATTTGTTTCCATATTTTTTGCCCATTCAAACATATTGTCATCTCCCAGCTTTACGCCGTAGTGATCCATGTCCATATGGTAGTTGATAAAGCTGCGGTGCTTATTTACGATCTGCTCATAGGCTGCAAGAGGAGTTGCCTCTCCCTCATTAACCGGTTTTTCCGTTCCAAGTTTTGTTCCAACCATCAACATTCCATCATAGGCTGCGTAATTATCCGGCAGCTTATCCGTATCAAGCCCTGCACTCACAAACGGGGCCGCATCGAACTCCAGCATTACGTCATGAAGAGGACTCTGGCTGTAATCTTTGGCCCAAATAAAGCGTACGCTTCCATCCGGTGCGTTTAAGGACCAGCCTCCATTGATTTCATCTTCCTTCACATTGTCGGGAATCGTGTTTAAAATTGTTTCAAAGGATGTGATAGATTGTTTTCCGACTACATCCAGATTTCCCCCCGCTGTCTGTACAACCGCTGCAATGATCGCTACCACCAATACTGCGGTGGCGGCCACTGCTGCAATTAATTTTCCATTTTTGTTCATTTCCGGATCACCTCGTTCCTGTGGTTGGTTTAAATCGTTTCAGCCGCAATGCATTCGTCAGCACGGAAACTGAGCTTAAGCTCATGGCTGCTGCCGCAAAAATCGGGTTAAGAAGCGGCCCGTTAAAGAGCAGATGTAAAAGCCCTGCAGCAATGGGGATTCCAATCACGTTATACCCGAAGGCCCAGAAAAGATTTTGTTTAATGTTTCGGATGGTCTGCTTGCTTAAGTTGATTGCTGTGGGCACATCCATTAAATCAGAACGCATGAGAACAATGTCAGCGGATTCCATGGCAACGTCTGTACCGGAACCGATCGCGATACCGATATCAGCCTGGGCAAGAGCCGGAGCATCGTTAATTCCGTCACCAACCATGGCTACCTTGCGGCCTTCGGCCTGCAGCTTCCTGACCTCATCGGATTTATCCTGAGGAAGCACCTCGGACAATACCCGGTCGATTCCTACCTGCTTTGCAATCGCCTCTGCAGTTCTCTTATTATCTCCGGTGATCATGGCTACTTCTATGCCCATCTTATGCAGGCGTTCAATGGCAGCCCGGCTGGATTCCTTTACTACGTCCGCAACGGCTACAATACCTGCCAGCTTGCCGTTAATAGCCACATACATCGGTGTTTTTCCTTCCCCGGCCAGCTGGTCCGACGCTTCTTCCATTCCTGTTAAAGAAATGCTGCGTTCCGTCATCAGCTTCCGGTTTCCGGCAAGGATATCTTCTCCGTTTATCTTCGCTTCTATCCCCCGCCCGGTTAAGGATTCAAAATGCTCCGTTGCAAATAAGGTAAGTCCTGCATCTTCCGCACCGTGGACAATTGCCTGCCCCAGAGGGTGCTCGGAGCCCTTTTCCGCAGAAGCTGTAAGCTGAAGCAGCAGATCCTTGGAAACCCCTTCCACGGCTAAAACATCGGTAACCGTCGGTTTCCCTTCGGTAATGGTGCCTGTTTTATCAAATACAATGGTGCTGATTTTATGAGCTGTCTCAAGAGCCTCTCCGCCCTTAATCAGGATACCATTTTCCGCGCCCTTTCCGGTTCCAACCATGATAGCAGTCGGTGTCGCAAGACCTAAGGCACATGGGCAGGCGATAACCAGAACTGATATAAATATGGTAAGGGCAAACTTTAAGTCTCCAGCTGTGCCAATATACCAGGCAATACCGGAAAGCAGGGCAATCACACAAACGACCGGAACGAAATATCCGGAAACAATGTCAGCCATCTGAGCAATCGGAGCCTTTGAGCCCTGAGCGTCCTCTACCAGCTTGATGATCTGAGCAAGGGCCGTATCGCTGCCAATTTTTTCCGCTCTGAACTGAATGGTTCCTGTAGTATTTAAGGAAGCAGCATAAACCTGGTCCCCTTCTTTTTTATCCACCGGCATACTTTCGCCGGTCAGCATGGACTCATCGATTGCAGTGTGGCCGCCCAGCACAGTCCCGTCTACCGGGATCTTTTCGCCGGGCTTTACTAAAATCATATCACCGATTTCTACTTCGTCAATAGGAATCTCCTTTTCCACACCGTCTTCAAGAATGATTGCTGTCTTGGGAGCAAGCCCCATCAGCTTCTTGATCGCCTCACTGGTTCTTCCCTTTGAAACTGCCTCCAGGGATTTTCCAAGCAGGATAAGGGTAATGATAACTCCCGCTGATTCAAAATACAGGGAATCCACTGCCATGAAATGGCCTTCTGCAATCTGGAACGTGTTGTAGATGCTGTAAAGCACAGCAGCCGTAGTTCCTATGGCAATCAGAGAATCCATGTTTGGACTTCTCTGAAACAGGGCTTTAAAACCAATGGTATAGAATTTATAACCAACGCCTATGACTGGAACCACCAGCAGAAGTTCCACCAGAGCATAGATCAGGGGGTACTCCATGGGTGCAATTCCTGCCGGGAAAGGCAGAGTGACAAACTTAATCATGGGTGCCATGGCAACGTAGAGAAGAGGTACGGAAAATACCGCAGACACGATGAACTTCGTCCAAAGGGTCTTAATCTCCCGCTGCTTGCGAACCCGGTCCTCATCCGCTGCATCTGCTTTGTTTACTTCCAGGGCTTTGTAACCTGCCTTTTCAATGGCTGCCCGTATGGCCGACATTCGTACCTTTTGAGGATCGTAGGTAACCGTAGCTTTTTCTGTTGCAAAATTTACCGATGTACTTATCACACCTTCCAGCTTTCCCACAACTTTTTCTATACGCTTGGCGCAAGCTGCACAGGTCATGCCGCCGATTGGTATGGTCACATTGGCATTTTCGGATTTTTCTACCACTTCATATCCGATTTTTGATACTGCTGCTTTAATTGCAGAAAGTTCAAGTGCGCTGCTGTCATATTCTACAAACAGCTTTTCACTTGCCAGATTGACATTCGCCTGGCTGATACCGGAAAGCTTTCGCACAGTTTTTTCAATTCTCTGCGCACAGGCCGCACAGGTCATGCCTCTTATATTTAGAATTTGACTTTCCATTCTAATTCACCTCACTATTTTTTACTGCCCCTTCCTTTGGGCGTGATCTCCAAAAATATGCTTTCCTGTTATCTTGCATTTTTCGAGTACTCATGTTATTATTATGGCACTAATTGCGAAATTTGCAAGTATGCACTTTTTTGTGCTATAGTACCCAAAATGATACTAAAGGAGGAGACTATCGATGAACAGCGACTGCACAACTTATCATTGCCCGGTGGATGCCACATTGGATATGATCGGAGGGAAATACAAAGCCCTCATCTTATGGCACTTAATAGGCAATACCCTTCGGTTTGGAGAGCTGCGTAAGCTTATCCCCCAGGCAACGCCCAAAATGCTCACCCAGCAGCTGCGAGAACTGGAGGAAGATCATTTAATCATCCGTACCGTATATCCGGTAGTGCCGCCAAAGGTGGAGTATATGCTTTCGGATCTGGGTAACAGCATCCGTCCGATACTGGAAACCATGTATAATTGGGGAGCAGATTACTTAAGGGAGAATGGCCTTACCGTAAGCTGCTCCATGAAATTCCCCACAAAAGATTCTTAATAAGAAGCTTTCCAGTTTGCAAATATCTCCTTAGATTCCTTAAGGAAATCATAAGAGATCGTGATGGACTCGTCTGTCACGGTCTTTTCCTTGTCAAAAATAGGCCAAGGATTGCATCCGCCTGCCTCCACTTCCACCCGGCTCATAGGAAAACGGTTTCCGCAGTTCTGGCACACAAGAACATCTCCTTCCTGCTTATAGTATCCTCTTCCTGAATCATAGCATACCTGGCAGGTGTTAAACGCTGTCCGGATCGTTCCATCCGGAGCCTTAACTGCAATGACCTCCATCTGGGTACCGTCTACATCAACCGGATAAAATTGGGCCGTACTTGAAATATCCTTTACTGGAATTGCAAGTGTATCTCCACTCCCTACCTTTTGAGTATTTTCTGCCGCTGCTTTGGTTGGTTCAGTTGTCTCTTTTGCCTTTTCCTTGGGAGCGCATGCGGTTAAAGCTGCGGCAGCTATCACCATAACTGCCAGCTTCATTGCAAACCCACTGCGTTTCTTTCCGTTTCCCTTGCCATATCCGTTCTTAAATTTCTGTAACATGTAAATGTCCTCCTGAATTTATACTTTGTTAATTCTTTTTCTGTTTATCTCCCATAAAAAACATTGCTATGATAATACCAAAAACCGGGAGTATGCAGTGCCAGTGACTTAATAATAAGCTCATCAATCCGTTCTCCTTTCCTCTTTCTTGCCCATCTTCCCAGGACATTGAGGTGTTCCTGGATCGTTTCCCTATTTATCCGCAGCAGGAACCGCCGGCTCCCTGGAAGGTATCTTCGGGCCAGATAAGGGTCTTAAAACTGCTTATTTCCTTCTTGATTGCGTCCATATCTATATTATTTAAATCATCCACAACCTTGATATATCCATAAAAGGCATTGTCCCCGGTGGAAAAGTCAAAGCTTCCCGCGGGTGTGAAATAAAAGCTGTTTTCTCCCTCTTCAAGAGTAAGCTGGGTTGCAAAATCCGGAATAAGAAGCTGGGTTCCATAGGTGTCACCTGAGGTACTGTCAATGATATTCCATTCCACATCCACACCGGATTTCACCACTGCCGCTGCAGGTTTAAAACCTTCATCCGTAAGTTCCATCGTAATTCTCTGAATGCTGTTTCCATATTCATCTGTGGCGTCTTCCGATACTGCAATCTCATCCGTTGGAATCGTATAGCCAGCTGCTACCGGTTCTTGCGGCGCATATTGTTTCAATACACCCTCTCCATCAGAGCCTGAATCGCCCTTTACGTCACCCTCTTCTGTCACGGAGATGGACCCGCGGATCATCCCCATCCAGCAACTGTAAGAGATCTTCCCTGTTTTTTCGGGAGTGAATTCAATGACATTCTCTCCGGTCTTAAAGGAATATTCAATGCCAAGATCCCGGATAATCATCCGGTTGTTACAGCCGTTTATGCTTCCCTGGGGCGCATCGATGATCCATTTCACCGGAATCCCTTTCTGAACATTGATGTTGGGATATCTACCGGGAGAAAGCGTACTGTTTACGATCTGTACTCCGTCTTCTATTTTTGTATCATTCTTTTTCTCCTGGTCACCGGCGGCATAGGCATTATTCCCGCCATTTGGGAATAAGTCCGGTACCTGGAATCCTGACAGACTCATTCCCTGGGAAAACATGGACATACCTAATACCACAACCAGAACCGCTCCCACTGTCATGACCTTGCTCGTGAACTTTTTCCCCAGTGCTGAGGAAAGTGCTCCAAGTCCGAACATCAGAGGTACGGTACCAAGGCTGAACAGGAACATGGACAGCGCGCCGGAAAAAGGGCTGCCGGTAGACAATGCGTAGATCTGCATCGCCTGCAAGGGGCCGCATGGCATAAGACCGTTTAGCAAACCCACGATCAGGGGACTGCTGCTTTTTGATTTTTCTTTATCAATTTTTCGTGCGAAAATTTGAGGCATTCTGGGATTCAGTCTGCGAAGCCACGGGAAAATACCCAGCATGTTTATGCCCATAATGACCATAAATACTCCGGCAGCCAGTTTTAATACTCCCTGAAGAGTATTAGAGAACGTAACCACGGAACCCAGCGCTCCCACCAGAAAGCCTACCGCAGTATAAGAGATCACCCGTCCCAGGTTATAAAGAAAGGTGGGCCGGAATGTAGAAAATCGGCTCTTATCTGAAGCAGCATCTCCGCTTTTCGGAATGCATTGGGACAGATTAATTCCGCCGCACATTGCCACGCAATGAACGGATGTAACAAGGCCGATGACAAACAGCATTCCATAACTCATCTTTTCGTCTGCCAGCTGGCTGGGCGCAAGCAGATTTAAAAGCCCGAATTGCTGGATCAGCATATATAAGGAAACAATGATGAGCAGGATTCCTATGGCCCGATTGCCATTCGGTCCTTGCTTTTCCTGATCTGTTAATACCTCATAATCCAGACCTTCAATAATTCCCACAATGCTTTTATACGAAATGATATCCGTATCAAAGGTAATGACAGCAGTTCCAGCGCTGTAACTCACTTCCACATTTTCAATTCCAGCCGTGTTGCGCAATTTTTTTTCAATTTTATTTTGACAGCTGATACAGGTCATCCCGCCGATCCGTATTTTTTTAGTTCTTACAGCAGATCCCATCGTCTGTCCTCCTTTTCAATTTCTGAAACAAAGAATAGCAGGGCGATATGTAGAAGTTGTGTAGATGAGATTTTTTTCAAAAAAAATACACATGTATACCATCTGTTCAAATGGTATACATGTGTTCATTATGTATTTAAAATTATTCTGCCTGATTAAGCCTTATATCCAGACAAACATCTCCGATGGTTGTGGTTACACAACAGGCATTATGGAATGTATATTCTCCGCTCTCAACCGGCTTACGTAAAACCGGGGGAAGGATATCACAGGTCAGATCCTCACCTGCAAGCATGGTAAGAACATTTCCACTAATAATATTGGCTATCTCAGACACGGCGGAGGTAACAAACTCATCCACTGCATCAAATTCCATGCCGCTCATGATATTTACGATGCCGAGAGATGTCTCATGAGGAAGACGGTAAATCACTTCCCCCTTTAAATCTCCAATAAAGCCGATGGATACATCAAGTTCATCATCGCATGAAAAGGAATCAGCAGGGTGGTCTGAAACATCGTTAAGTTCAAGCATCAGCTTAAATACATTCCGGGTTGCTTCTAAAAAGGGTCCATAAAGATCAGTCATTCTTCGCTACCCCCTTTGAAATCGCATAAGTGGCGATGCGCTGGTCTTCTGCCGCTACATGGTTGATAAGCCATGCCATAAGCTTTCCGGCAAACTTCTGCATCAGCTGCTCGTCATAACCGCTGCTCTCATATTCTTCCGTGACTGCAAGAACATAATTTACCATATCGGTATGGATCTTCTTATGCTCCTCCCTGCCCGGATAACCGATCTTCTCCTGATATGCCTCCTCATCGCGGAAATGCTCTACCACATACGCATTCATAAATTCCAATGTTTCGTTAACCTTTTCTACTTTCTCATCCCAGGAAGCGGAGGAACGTAACACTTTCATAAAAACCTCGACCCGCTGAAACAGTTCCATATGCTGTACATCAATCAACGGAACTCCCAACTCATACTTATCCTTCCAAAGCATTGTTTTCCTATCCTTTCTGTTAAAATATACCGGCTCTCAAGCCGGTATATTCCTTATCATTAGTTCTGATTTAATTTTATTCATGCCTGTATTATAACACGATTCGGTTACAAGTCAATGTTCAAATTGCAACAGAGAAAGAAACAGTTCTTCACATATTTGCTGTACATTTTTATGATCCGTTTCTACAATTATATCCGCTGCTTTTTCATAAAAATCCTTACGTTTTGCCATAAGCTCTTTTATGAATTCCACGTTCATATTTCCATTTAAAATTGGGCGCCCGCCATCGTCCTTTACTCTCTCCAAAATGGTTTCAGGACTGGCAGTCAAAAGTACGATACAGCTGCTCTTTTTAAGATTTTTAACATTTTCCTCACGTATTACCGCACCGCCCCCGCAGGAAATAATGGTCTGGCGGCAGCTTTGCAGATTTAGGATCGCATTGCTTTCGCAGTCCCTGAAGTACTCCTCTCCGTATTTTTCAAATATATCACGGATGGGCATCTTCTGATCTTCTACGATCATGGCGTCTACATCCACTTCCTTCATGGCCAGCATATCCCTTAAGTATTTGGATACCGTACTCTTACCTGTTCCCATAAACCCAATCAAAGCAATGTTTTGGTCAAAGAGACTTTTGCTTTGTACACATTTGCTTTCTTCATCAATCGTTTCAAATATTCTTAATAATTCGGCGTAATAAGCATGATCTCCTATTGCGGCAAGCAATGTTTCGTTCCTGCGTTTTTCCTCTTCCATCTGAAATATAGAAAGTCCTTGCTCCTTTTTGCATTCCATGATCTCTGCTGCGTAACTAAGACGCCGCATCAGAAGGTCTAAAATTTCCATATCACAGCGACCCAAATCTTTTTTAATTTCATTCAGCTCTCTCATATGTCCCTCCATAATAATCTTTTCGTTCCTTTATATTTTTTACATTATACATAATATAGAGGTAAACTGTAAAGCTATTCCTTCGGATCAGGTAGAACAAATTTACTTATTTTTCATATAAATTCGTTGTTTTGAGGAAAGTAAACGTGTTAGGTACAAATAACGGATGACGCGAATAATATATCGCTTCATCCGTTTTCTGAATTATAAAATTTTCTTATAACTCCATATCTTTCGCCCATAATGGCTGCATTCTCCACAGAAACGCCCTTGGTGTAAAGTCTGCTCTCCTTTAACGAGTATGCAGTGAATCTTCTTTAAAGAGTCTGAATCTGCCCACTTCCTGCTGGAGCATCTGCGCCTGGGCAGCCAGTTCTTCACTGGAGGAAGAACTTTCTTCTGCGGTCGCAGCGTTTGTCTGGACAACTGCAGATACCTGGTATAAGCCCTGATTGATCTGTTCTATCACCTGTACCTGCTGGGAAGAGGATTCCTCGATCCCTCTAATCGCTTGTTCCACAAACTGCGCCTGCTCCGCAACTCCCTGAAGAACCTTTGCCGTCTCATCAGCTAATTTCTCACCCTCTGAAACACTGGTCACCGAATATCTGATCAAATCAGCCGTCTGCTTGGCTGCTTCCGCAGATTTTCCGGCGAGGCTCCTGACTTCATCCGCAACCACTGCAAATCCTTTACCGGCCTCTCCTGCGCGGGCAGATTCCACAGCCGCATTGAGCGCAAGAATGTTCGTCTGGAATGCAATATCTTCAATCACTTTCGTGATATTTGATATTTTGTCAGAGGCGGAACCGATTTCCTTCATCGCCTCATTCAGCTTTCGCATGTATTCATTGCTCTCGTTGACCCCGGCACCGGCCTGCCCAACATAATCAGCAGCCCTTTGAACATTTTTTGCATTTTCTTCTGCCTGCTCCGCCACGCTGCTGACGGAAGCATTCAGTTCCTCAATCGTAGCTGCCTGCTCCGCAGTTCCGGAAGCCAGAGCCTGTGCCGCAGAGGAAACCTGTTCTGCCCCTGCATTGACCTGATCGGATGCTGTGCTTATTAATAACAGTGTGTGGTTTAAATCTTTTCTGATTTTCTGCAGCGCAAGCCCAAGGATGTCCTGGTCAGAACGAAGGGGGACCTCATTGGTAAAATCTCCATTGCTGATCCTGTCGGCTGCATCCACCTGTTTTCCAATGCTGTCGATCATCTTAGTAAAGGCATTGGCAAGCTGGCCGGTTTCATCTTTTGAATCAATACTGCCAAGCTCCACATCCACATGCCCTAATGCGATCCGGTTTGCGGCATCCACAACCTGTTCAATTGGCTGACTGATCATTTTTGAGATTCTTGCCCCTAAAAATACTGCTGTACCGGCTCCAAATGCAACAAAAAGAACCAGAACAGCGGTCAGCCACAATGCAGTATCATGATTGGAATCATTGGTTCTTCCGGCTTCAGCCATCCGGTTGTCAATTAATTTGTTGAAATTATCAAACATCTTCTGAATATTATTTGTTTCCTGAAGAAGTGCCTCCCATGCGGCAGCCTCATTACCTGCCTTTGCCTCATCCATACACTTCTCTACGGCTGGCTTAAAGGATTCATTAAACAGCGAAACAGACTCATCTAAAAGGGTAAAGGATTCCGGATTGGTGATAGTCTTGCGGTAAGCCTCTATGCTGGTTAAAAACTTCTCCGACCCGCTGTCAAAGCTTTGCTTCAGTTCATCAAGCTTTTGGGCATCTCCCGTATAAATTACCATGGCTCTTGAGTCCACCCGGAACTGATAAAGGCTTTCAAGTGCCTCAAATAAATCTTGCATTGGAGCTGTCTGCCCTTTATACATGTATGTATCCATTTGACTGATCCTGGCAAGTCCGGCAATTCCTGCACCCCCGACCAGCAACATAATAAGCGTCAGGCTTAAAAAACCTGTCGCCAGTTTTCGCGAAATACTGAAATCCTTAAAGCTTTTCATTTTATTTCCTCCCTGTTTTCTTAGGTATGATTAAAAATAGGACAATCCGGCTTCCCTATCCGGGAGCGCAATGCTGTCCTGGCAGAACGTATTCGCAGTATATTTGGTACTGCGGTTTAGAAGAAATAATATGATATTTAAAGGGTTACAGAAGGCTATGACGGTGAATATGACGGCTTTTAATTTCTACAAGCAGAATTTATTGTGGTAAAGTCTCCTACAGCAGAGTTACATTTTTAAAATAGAAAAGCGCAGACACAGTATATTTTGTTATCGTCACATGGAAAAGAAAAAATACATAGACCCGCCAAATGACGATGTTATTGACGGCTGATATACAACTTTTCAAAAAAATATTCTCAATCCGGCACAATAATTCAAACAAAAATTCTTTTTTATTGTCTCAATTATAAATTTACTTGATAATTGACAAATAATATTTTTCTGTTGTATAATGAATATTGTCGAAATATACATAATTTTGTAACCGCAGTACCAAATATACTGCGTCTTTTTATTTGATTTATTGTGTTAATTAAATAAATTTCCCATTAATCATACAGACTTTTTCATATATATTCTGATTATTATAATAAAATTTTCCCCAACCCCATTCAAAAGACAGACTCAAAAAACCGGCCAGAGCATAAAAAAACTCTGGCCGGACGGCTATTCATATGGAACTTCTATTCAGAAATCAACCGCTTTTCTCCGGTAATCTCCTGTATTGGTTTTATGTCCTGGGTTACTTCCAGAACGCCAAGATATTCTCCTTCATGACTTCTCACCGCATAATAGCGGATCAGAATATACTTTCCAGCCATTTTGATCCAGAAGTCTTCCTGGTCTTTCCTTCCGGTTTTGAAATCCTCAACTATCTTTTCAACAATATGAACACTGGCCGGCGGATGGCAGTTGGAAACATTTCTGCCGATAATGGCTTTTGTTCTGGGGAAAGCCCTCTCCTTTCCTTCGGAAAAATACTTTACCACATCATCCTTATTTACAAAGGTAATGTCAAAGGGGAGCGTATTTAACATGGAAGTCAGTTCTTCTAACTTAAATTCTCCGGAAGGAAGTTTTACAAGACCTGCTTCCTTTATCTCCATCTTATCCTTTTCCTTGTCGGCTGCGGCCGGATTCCATTGCGGAACATGGTCGATCATAAAACCTATTTCTCCGCTTTCATCAGCTATTGTTTTCCACTCTTCCTGAGTCAGCTGTTCTAAAAGCATGGGAACCATGATATTTTCTTCTTTAAAAATCATTTCCGTAATCTTATCCAGTAATTTTTCAATCTTCAGTATCAGGGATTCATTGATTTTTCCGTTCTGATCAAGCAATTCCACAGTTTCTTTCACTTGATCCCTGATCTCATCGTCCACTCCCCACATGACCTTTGGAGGTGCCGTGATTCCGTATTTCTCCATGTATGGAAACAGCAGATTTTCTTTCTTCCCATAATGAACGGACAAGTCTTTTAATTGATTTACGCCTTCCCAAAGCTTTGAAAATTCTTCCTTAACATTCTCTTTTGTAAGAACCAGATACGGGCGGATTCCGTTTTCAATAATATGAGTAATTTTCTTATTTTCTCTGACCAGCACATTTAACGGATGTCCAGGAATTAAGGTTGGATCATCCGGCTGATGAATTTCTTCAATAGAGCCTTTAAAAACCGAGGCGTGTACATCACAAAGCTTCTGTACCTCTTCCACCGGCAGACCATCTGCGATCAGAGCGGCCTCAGCTGCAGAAATTTCAGAGGCAGACACACCTTGAAAAGCCTCCTCAAACAGCTGCTTTACCTCTTCCACTGATTTTCCTTCATGAAGCTTTTTAATGATTTCTTTAATCGCATTTTGCCTCATTTCGCGATTGTTAATATATTCACTCATAGTATTCCTCCTTCTTCCACGGCCTGAATCCACTTCCCACTGTATAAAAAACGCCCCCGTCTGATTGGATCATTTCCCTCAGAAGGAGGCGCTCTTCCCGATTAATCTACTGTTATTACTGAAACAGGACAGCCCTCCTGTGCTTCAACTGCCGTTTGCTCCGCAGACTCCGGCACTTCATCAACATATGCTTCTGCAGGTCCGTCATCCCCCATTCGGAACACCTCGGGACAAATCGATGCACACAGTCCGCATTCAATACAACCCTCTCTATCTACCGTTGCTTTCATATCAACAACTCCTTTCCCAAAGATATCTTTATTGTTGGTAATTTCTTTAAAAATTATCCATTTTCCAAAGATATGTTTTATTTTTTTTAGAATATCACCTCCATGGTTTCCTGTATGTTGTAATTACAACATTTTCCATTTTTTAGTAAAGTATTTATAAATGTATAGAAGTATGAGAAGAAATATGATACATTTTTTGATAACAGAAAATGTTGATAGGTATTGAATATATTTGGTAAAGGAGAAAAATTGATGAACATATGGAGTGAGATGTATCGCAAGGCCAAGCAGGTTCAAAATTCAATAGCCGGCTCCCCCTTGCGGTGCCTGCAGGGAATTAATGATGCAGCTGGATAAGGATTGTAAATATTGATGTACTTATGGATTATGATACTTTGGAAACAGTGAAACTTGGCGATTTATGCCCGAATTGGTGGACAGACAGCCATTTTAATCAAACCTAAGGAATCAGATAAATGTGACTATGAATTAAAACAGGAGTAAAAAATGTGGCAGAAAAAATCAGTTGAAAGTTATTTTCAGGCATGGATCGAAAATGATGCGGACGTACTAAGGACAGTCTTATCAGATGACATTATATACAGCGAATGTTATGGTCCGGAATATCATGGAATCGAACAGATTTAAAATGGTTTGATGATTGGAATAAGGCGGGAACTGTTTTAGAGTGGTCGATGAAACGGTTTGTTTCAGAAGGAAATACAATTGTTGCGGAATGGTATTTTAAATGCAATTATAACAATGTAATCGATGGATTTGACGGAGTTTCAATGATTGACTTTGATGATAATAGGAAAATTAAAGAATTGAAAGAATTTCAATCGAAAGCAGAACATTATTTCCCCTATGAGGTATAAAAGAGACTGCATAACCAACTCCCGTTCGTTGTGCAGCCTCTCTTTTTATTATGCCTGTATCCGGTTATTATGCGTTCATGAAGAATTCGATGTCATCTTCTACAGTACCAATTCCTGCAATTCCAAAAGTTTCAACAAGAACCTTGGCAACGTTTGGAGATAAGAAACCAGGTAATGTCGGCCCTAAGTGAATATTCTTCACTCCTAAGTAAAGCAGTGCAAGGAGTACGATAACAGCCTTCTGCTCATACCAGGCGATGTTATAAGCGATTGGAAGCTCATTGACATCATCAAGACCAAAGACTTCCTTTAATTTCAGAGCAATTACTGCCAGAGAATAGGAGTCATTACATTGTCCTGCATCCAGAACTCTTGGAATTCCGCCGATGTCACCCAGTTCTAACTTATTGTATCTGTATTTTGCACAGCCAGCCGTAAGAATGATGGTATCGCTTGGAAGCTGCTTTGCAAATTCTGTGTAGTACTCTCTGGATTTCATTCTGCCGTCGCAGCCTGCCATAACAAAGAACTTTTTAATGGCTCCGGACTTTACAGCATCAACCACTTTATCAGCAAGTGCCAGTACCTGATTATGAGCAAAACCGCCTACAATACTGCCTGTTTCAATTTCATCAGGAGAAGGAAGCTTCTTTGCCATCTCTATGATAGCTGAAAAATCCTTCTTTCCGTTTTCATCCGCAGGAATGTTTGGACATCCAGGGAAGCCTGCAGCGCCTGTTGTAAAGATTCTGCCTGCAACTTCAGGAGTCTTTGGAGGAACAATACAGTTTGTGGTAAAGAGAATCGGTCCATGGAAGGACTCAAACTCGCCAACCTGCATCCACCAGGAGTTTCCGTAGTTACCAACAAAGTTGTCATATTTCTTAAATGCCGGATAGTAGTGGGCAGGAAGCATCTCACCATGGGTGTAAACATCCACTCCGGTTCCCTTTGTCTGCTCTAAAAGCTGTTCCATATCTGTCAGATCATGGCCGGAGATAAGAATAGCCGGATTCTTTCTGACACCGATATTAACGGAAGTGATTTCCGGATTTCCATAGCGTAATGTATTGGCCTCATCGAGAAGAGCCATTCCTTTTACTCCATATTCACCGGTCTTTAAGGTCAGGGCAACCAGATCATCGGCTGTAAGGCTGTCGTCAAGAGTTGCAGCCATTCCCTCGTATATGAAGGAATAAATGGACACATCTTCATTTCCGATGTTAAATGCATGCTCTGTGTAAGCAGCCAGACCCTTGATTCCGTAGATGATCAGCTCTCTTAAGGAACGGATATCTTCATTTTCCGTAGCAAGAACTCCTACCAAAGAAGCCTTGGAAAGCATGGATTCTCTGGAGTCCACAGTAAATACTGCTGCATCCTGATTTCCGTTGTATCCTGTATCCTTTGCAAGCTGGTCTCTTAATCCGAGAACCTTTACGATCTGCTTTTCAATTGCATCCGCATCAAAGTTTGCGTTTGTGATTGTAATAAAGAGGCTTGTAAGCACCTCGTGGTTGATTGTATGTAGCTCTGCCGCATTGGTTTTTGTCTTTACAACAATTTCAGAAATTCCTTTTACTGCGTAAACAAGCAGGTCCTGAAGCTTTGCAACCTCCTCGTTCTTACCACAGACACCTTTGATGGTACAGCCTGTGTTCTTTGCTGTCTCCTGACACTGATAGCAAAACATGCTCATATTCCATTACCTCCTAATGTATTTTCTATGCACAGCACCTTTTTTTAGTGCTCCTGCTTTCTTTTTAAAGGATACCACTGGAATAAAGTTATGTCCGTTGTTATAACAACATACTTGGATTTTTATTTTTTTTCCATAATAAAACGGCCATATCAGCAATTTGTCTCTCCCAAAATGCTGATACAGCCGGTCATACCAAGAAACAGTGCCACAATTGGCATTAATCGTTCAAAACCGTTCTAACGTTCTTCCATACAAATCTTCACAAATTTCGCCATAATCAATATATAACTGAAAATGAAAACAAAGCCTGCGGCCATAAGAGGCAATTTTCTCTTTTTTTCCGGGATCGATAATCCAACCATGATCCCCACTGCGCACAGGCATATCTTTAATAGTGCAAAATCTTTTATGCTGCACTTTTGCACAAATGCATCGGCACACTTACAAATATCTTTCATCCGCACCGTCTCCTTTCATGAATTTTCTTCTCTGGTTCATTTAATCACGTTCTGCTTGTTTGATCCATAGTTAGTATACGCTTTTGGAAAAATATTATTATATTCTAGCCGAAAATCCTGTCCAAATATGAACGTCAAGGCTAAAACCTGAATCAACGATAATCCTGTACATCAAATTCTTTATTTTTATAATAGTATTTTCTGTCATCCTCTACAATCTGCCGGACTACTCGGCAGGGATTCCCCAGAGCCACCACACGATCCGGGATATCTTTTGTCACAACGCTTCCGGCTCCGATCACCACATCATTTCCTATGGTAACGCCTGGATTAATGATAACGTTGCCTCCGATCCACACATTGTTCCCTATGGAGACAGGAATGCCGTACTCATATCCTGAATTTCTGGAATCCGGATGTATGGGATGACCGGCAGTATAAATAGAAACATTGGGTGCAAACATTACATTATCCCCGATTATCACCTTTCCTACATCAAGGATCGTACAGTTATAATTTGCATAAAAATAATCTCCAACCTCAATATTGGTCCCGTAATCACAGTGAAACGGCGCCTCAATATGAACATGCTTTCCTGCCTTTCCAAGAATACTCCGGATCAGCTCTTCCATTTTTTCTTCGTCATCCGGGCACAGCTGATTATACTGGTATATCTTAAGCTTGTTTTCCATTCGCTCCTCGTGGAGCCCATCCAGCCAGGCCTTGTAAGGCAGGCCAGCCAGCATTCTTTCCTTTTGGTTCATGGTCATTCCACCCTTTCTTCTTTCCTCTAATTGAAACAGATACTACAATGATAAATCATGAAACGCCGAATATCAACCGTAAGGTCCACCATAATATTTGTTGGGAATATATTTTTATTTCACATCTATTGACAGATTATCATTAATCTGGTATTATGTTCAATAATTTACAAAATATTATATTTTTGAACAAAGGAGTATGCGATGCAGGCAATTATTTTGGCCGCCGGAATGGGACGGCGTTTAAAAAAGCTAACAGAGAACCAGCCGAAATGCATGGTTACCGTAAATGGCATCCCTATGATCGAACGCATGATGAAACAGTTGGATCATTGCCATTTGGACCGGATCATCATTGTTACCGGACATAAGGGCGAAGAGCTGCAATCCTTTGTATCCTCTCTCCCCCTCTCCACTCCGGTCACCTACATAGACAATCCGGTTTACAAAACAACAAACAATATCTACTCCCTTTATCTTGCAAAGGACCAGCTTCTCATGGATGATACCATTTTGCTGGAATCTGATCTGATTTTCGAACAGGAAGTGCTGACTCAGATCATAAACGATCCCTATCCCAATCTGGCACTTGTGGCCCATTTTGAAAGCTGGATGGATGGGACAGTGGTTCTGCTTGATGAACAGGACAATATTATGAAGTTCCTCACACGAAAGGATTTCCGTTTCGAGGATATTCATTCCTACTATAAGACTGTTAACATCTATAAGTTCAGCCGCAATTTTTCCACCACCCACTACGTTCCCTTCCTGGAAGCGTACAGCAAGGCTTTAGGAAACAATGAGTATTATGAACAGGTATTAAAGGTCATATCACTTTTGGATGACCATGATTTAAAAGCCACCAGACTGGAAAACGGCTTCTGGTATGAAATCGACGATGAACAGGATTTAGATATTGCGGAATCCATTTTTACGGATTCCCAAAGCAGATTGTCCCGGTTATCAAAGCGCTTTGGCGGCTACTGGCGGTACCCCGGCCTTCTGGACTTCTGTTACCTGGTCAATCCCTATTTTCCAAACAGCCGTTTCATGGGAGAAATCAAGGCCAGCTTTGAAGCCCTTACCACCAGCTATCCCTCCGGCCTTGATGTCAATAACCTGCTGGCTGCAAAATCCCTGGGTCTGGACAGAAACCAGGTTCTCACCGGAAACGGGGCCGCAGAATTAATAAAGCCCTTGCTCCGCAGCTTTAAAAATGCCGTCGGAGTCCTGCGCCCTTCCTTTGAAGAGTATGGGGCCTGTTCCCAAAATGCCGTTTATTTTTCCGTTACAACTCCGGATTATACTTATACTGCCCAGGATATCATGGACTTTTACAACGATAAGGAGCTGGATGCTTTGGTTTTAGTCAACCCGGATAATCCCACGGGAAATTACATTCCAAAGATAGAGGTTCTTTCTCTTGCCAGCTACTGCAAGGCTAGGGGCATCACATTCATTCTGGATGAATCGTTTATTGACTTCTCCTCTGCAGAGGAATCGCCGTCGCTTATGTGTCAGGAAATATTGGATGAGTATACGAACCTGGTTCTTATTAAAAGTATTTCAAAGTCCTACGGGGTGCCAGGGCTGAGGCTGGGGCTCCTCACCTGCAGCGATCCGGAAATTATCAGCCTTGTCAGAAAAGAACTTCCCATTTGGAACATCAACTCTCTGGCCGAGTATTTTCTTCAGATTTTTGAAAAGTATCAATCAGACTATCAGGTGGCCCTGGATCGTTTTAAAGGGACCAGAGAAAAATTATACCAGTCCCTTCATTCCATCAGGCAGTTGAAGCTTTACCCTTCACAGGCCAACTTCATCATGTGTGAAATTACCGATGGCTGTTTGGCAACACAGATTGCGGAGTTATTGTTAAACCGCTATAACATTCTGGTAAAGGATCTGTCCCATAAACCCGGAATGGAAGGCAGAGAGATAATCCGCATTGCAGTCAGAACAGAGGCAGACAACGAACGTCTGGCAGATGCGCTGAAACACATATTACGCTAATTAAAGGAGGTAATTATTATGAATACGCAAAATGAATCAAAGGAAACCTGGAAACAGATCTGGACCCGGAAGGGCCGGGCAGATAGCTCCATTACAGACTTACTGGCATACGATGGATATGAGGCCACCAAGGTGGATATGGAAGAAGTGGCCAGCCAGATCATCAAGCGGCTGGATATACATAAAAACGACAGAGTCCTTGAAGTGGGATGCGGCGCAGGTGCCCTGGCTCAGTATCTGGACTGTGATTACGTAGGCATTGACTATTCCCCTACTCTTGTACAAAAGCACATCGAGTTTTTGCAGAATTCGGTCCTGACCGGAGAAGCCGCAGACTTACCATTTAAGGATAAATCCTTTGATAAGGTGATCTGCTACGGCGTCTACCTTTATTTTGATAATAAGGAATATGCCAAAAAGGCAACGAAAGAGCTGCTGCGGGTTGCCAAAAAGGGAGTGCTGATCGGAGAGATCCCCATGCGTTCTCACCGGGAGGAACACCTGTTGTTTTCCAAGGAAGAATTTCCCGGCTGGGATATCAGCGACGGTTTTTATGATCCATACAGAAAAGACCGGTTCAATGCAGTTTATATCTTCTCCTAACAAATGTGTTAAGGCTGTTTCGTGCAGTCATCATACATTAAGACGAATTCAGAATCAGATAAAGGGAAAGGCGATCGCCTTTCCCTTTCAATTCTTCACAGTACGCCGCATTATACCATTCCCGGCACATCCCGCAGCATCATTTATTTAGGAGCAGTTCTTTTTGATTGTTATACTCTCATATTCCTTTGGAGTATGACCCGTGATCTTTTTAAATACAGTACTGAAATAGTATTGCGTATCAAAACCAAGCATATCTGATATTTCATACATCATATATTGATACGTTCCTATCAGCTCCTTTGCCTTTTCTATTTTAACCTCTGAGACATAATCTGAAAAATTTTTCCCAGTCTGTTTTTTAAAAATGCAGCTTAAATGTCCCTGGCTGATATTTAACAGGGCGGACATCTGATTTAAGGTTATCTTTTCCCGGTAATGCTCCCGGATATATTCCTGGACCAGCTCAATATACTTGTACATCCTGCTTTCCTTATAGGTCTCCAAAGCTTCTGCCACCTGATCCCGAAACCGTTCCAGCCAAGTGATCACGGCGCTCAAATCTGACAGCCGGTTTAACTGTCCTGCCACATCTAAAATATAGGGAAAGCTCTGATTCTCTCTCTCTTCCAAAAGAAATGTAATATAGTAATAAAGATTGCTGCATGCATTTACTGCCTGGGAACGGGAGGGCTTACACTGAGCAAACAGCTGAATGATCTGGTTCATGATATTGGAAAAGCCGTCTCGGTCATTTTGACGGATAACGCCTGTTAATTCCTTCTTTAAAAAGTTAATATTAAAGCTGCTGCTGTGATAGAAATTTTCTTTGCAATTTTCTAAATAATATACAATCGAGCCGGAACTGTCATAATATGTTTCATTCATTGCACTCATAGCCTGGTAAAGATGATCCTGAACTCCTTCTGCTTCCCTTACCGGCCGGCTGACCGTAATGGACACAGGAATCTCGAAATAATCCCTCATCGCTTTACGGAACTTGACACTCATTGCTTCAACCGATTCTTTATAATCATCCATTCTCTCCAGGGAAAGAACAAGGATAAAACCTTTTTGCTCCTTTTTCAAAAGGCAGCATCTGTCAAAAAAACCTTTTACC
>Ga0213828_1000983_pt1 | contig 25121 bp, 15 predicted proteins | sample MC6MC0897MG_FD_180664 | JGI IMG/M metagenome (GOLD analysis project Ga0213828, IMG submission 180664) | Enriched soil aggregate microbial communities from Iowa State University, Ames, United States - MC6-MC0897-MG | ecosystem: Environmental > Terrestrial > Soil > Unclassified | place: USA: Iowa... | reverse complement strand
AAAGACAAATTAAAAACGATGTTATCTCGAGTCAAAACGACCAATTTTACCTTCGAGAGTATCGTGAAATCGCTCCATGTCTAAAAAGTTTTGTACTTTCGTATACGGCATGGGCGGTTTTCACATATGCTTTAGGTGGTAACTTTTTAACTTTCGAGTTTTAAAGACGGGTTTGGTCGCCCATGACTCTAAAGTGTGAAACCGCTCCTTGCTTTTTTTACAAGAAATCTTCATACTCTAGAAACATCGTTCCATAACCACATAAAATCTTATTTATGAGAACGAAATTTGTACATACCGCCATAACCCATCCGCCTTAATGCGGTGCTAAACTTTTTCCTTTTTGTTGCTCCTGCACCAAAAGGTATATACACCAACAGCCTAACCGTATGGTAGTCCTGTAATAGTCCGCTATACACAAAAGCCACCGCCGTATATACAGTACCTCATTGCTTTGGCACTATATAAATTGGGCATTTTAACTTTTTTACTCGAACTCTAAAAGTATTGCCTTTATTTCTATTTTCCAAATCAAATGTTAAAATAATTAGGTACACCGCAGGAGCTCCAAAAAGGTTTTAAAAAACCATATACCTATGGTTGTATTGAGGTAACAGCTTAAAGTCAAAGTGCAAGAATTTTGATTAAAAACGGAATAGTATAAGATAGGAGAATTAAAGCCATTAGCTGAAAAACAGCCTGCCCACTGAGAGAGTAAGTGGCTCATGAATTTAAATAAAAATACAGATGGACTTTAAACTGGCGGTATTAAGCTTTGGGCGAGCGTCAAAACTGTGAAGTTGGCGTTAAAACGCATCGGGTCACAGAGCGATCGTTCCGATGGGTTAGGCAACAAACACGATTTTGACCGTTAAAAGCTTAACCGCAATAAAAGCACTTTGCTTCTTTGGTGTTTTCAAAGAAGAAAAATTAAGTTCATTGAAACCATATTCAGACATCTTTTCTTTTGGTCGCAAAAGAAACAAAACTCCTGAGCGTCACTACTCGTGGTCAATTAACGCCTCAATAGCGAAATCAAATAAACTCGCTTTTTCAAAGCTTTAAACAACATTTGATTTTACGCTATTTTCAGCGAATCGACGCTCACTCCGTTGTGAATGCTCAGTTTTAGATTGTAGTTGATAGGATTATTGGATTTTTGATTGAAAATAAATTTCATTAATAACACAAATTAAAGCGCCATTAGTTGTAAAACGAGTGTCAACTTTTTGCAGAAAATGGAAAATCAAATACGACCACCGGGAGCGATTATTTGATTTCATTTTCAAAAAATTATAGTTGACCGTTTTAGAACTGAGGCAAGACAAAAAAGAGAAGACTTTTGGTACTTTTTGTCTTTAAAAAGTACAGAGATAGGATTGGTATTATTGAAACCAGATTTGCAATTAAAAAAATAATGTCACTCCTAAATCTAGAATAATGCAACATCCGGATTTTGAGTAAAAACAGACAAGAAAAAGAGATCAATTTTGAATTATTTTGATAAATCGTTAAACCGTGACTTGTCCTGAATTAGCTATACACAAATTACAAGTGTATGAAAAAAACAGAACAAATTGATTATGCAGTTCGGGAGAACGAGCGTAGCCGATATGACAAGCGCTTAGTTATGAAAATTGTCAAAGAAGTTGAAAATGGCTTACCGAGAAAGGAAGCTACTAGAATTTATGGCTTAGGGAAAGCGACCCTTGATGTGTGGATGCGAAATTATGGATCCGAGATTTATCATGAAGCTCTAAAACGTCGGAGCTATACCAAGCTTGAAAAGCGAACAATCGTGAGTGCTATAGAGCAGGGAAGAATGACTGTAAATGAAGCAAAAATAGCTTATCAGATAAAAAATGAAAAATTAATTAACGAGTGGGTAAGGCAATATAAAGATGAAAAGGTTGATATTTGTTCTGATAATGAGTTTGTTATGAATAAATTTGACTTGATTTCAAAGAAGGCAGAAAAAGAAGCTTTACAGAAAGCAGAACTTCAAATAAAAGCTTTAAATACTCTGATAGACGTTGCTGGCGAACAATTAAAAATTGATATCAGAAAAAAGTTTGGTGCCAAGCAGTCTTAAAGATGAAAGAGGATTTTCCTCAAGTAGGAATAGCTGTTTTATGTGGATTGTTTGGCAAAACAAGACATGCATATTATGATTCTCTGTGGCGTAAAGAAAGTAATTTAATTAAAGAAGATATTATACTTCAAGAAGTAATTGCTATCAGAAAAGAACTGCCACGAGTCGGTACAAGAAAGCTTCATTATCTAATTCAAAATAAATTACATTCACATGATATAAGTTTTGGAAGAGATTATTTATTTGATTTATTATCGGAACATAAATTACTAATTAGGCAAAGAAGAAGAAATGTTGTAACAACAGACTCCAGACATTGGATGAGGAAATATAGTAATTTAGTAAAGAACTTAGTCGTAACAAGGCCTGAGCAGGTTTGGGTAAGTGATATAACATATATACGACTAGGCAATCAATGGGGTTATCTTAGTTTAATAACAGATGCTTATTCAAGAAAAATAATGGGATATTGCTTCCGTGAGGATTTATCAGCCGATGGTTGTATTGAAGCACTTACTATGGCAGTAAATAACAGGCTTTATCATGAATCCATAATTCATCATTCTGATAGAGGATCGCAATATTGCTCACATAAATATGTAGATTTATTGCTCTCTAATAACATAGCTATAAGTATGACAGAAAAAGGTGATCCCTATGAAAATGCAATGGCAGAAAGGGTTAATGGAATAATAAAAATGGAATTTAACCTGTATGAAAGCACATTAGGTTTTGATCAGACAAAGATTAAAATTAGTAATAGTATTAAATCTTATAATGAATTGAGACCACATGCAAGCTGTGATTATTTAACTCCAAATGCTGCGCATTTACAGTCAGAAAAATTAAAGAAAAGATGGAAAAACTATAATAGAAGTTTTAATTATCAAAACTCCCTTGTATAGTAAGTTTAGGATTAAGATCAATTGGTGTATAACTATAACAGGATTTAATTAAAAATATGTATAGTTATTTTAGGACGGGTCACCGAAAAATTTTCTAAATCTCAACAGCGGAGATACTAAGTAGATACTGTATGGATACAGTATGGATAGTGCATAAAGTACATTTTCGGAAAAAATAGTAAAAAATAGTGGTTTATTCTAAATATTGGAGTTTAGGCAGAAAATACAGAAAATTCAAAAAAGTGAAAATTACAGTGTTTAAGAAGTAAAACAGTTAAATATAATAAATTAAAAACAAACGGCGAAAACACCGTTTGCAAAAATGCTTTTTACAATATATATATGATTTGTTGTTTGAGAAGATAATTAAGTTCATTGAATCCAGATTCTGAAATCTTTTTTCTTTTGTCCGCAAAAGAAACAAAACTCTTGAGCGTCACTACTCGTGGTCGATTAACGCCTCAATAGCTAAATCAAATAAACTCGCTTTTTCAAAGCTTAAACAACATTTGATTTTACGCTATTTTCAGCGAATCGACGCTCACTGCGTTGTGAATGCTCAGTTTTAGATTGCAGTAATTTGTATTATTGGATTTTTGATTGAAAACGGAATATATTGATTAGGAGGATCAAAGCGCCATTAGGTCAAAAGCGATAGTTGAACCAACAATGGAAGCGTAAGATGATCGGGGAGTGAAGCGACTATTCGATCATCTAGTGAACGAGGAACAGTTCAACCGTTTTTGAACTGAGGCAAGATAAAGAAAAAGAGATTTTTGATTCTTTTGATCTTTCAAAAGAATAGTAAAACCAAAATGTTAGAATTATGGACAATAGAGATTGAAATCAGAAGAGATCTTTACTCTGTTTAAAATGACAACCAAACAGAAAATTATAATGATATGCAGCAATACAAAAAAGCAAAATATAAGAAGATAAATCTTACAGCTAAAAAACCAATCGCAATACACAAAAAGTTAGTCCTGTAAGTACAGAGCAAAGCACATAACAACTTCCAACCATAATAGATATTAATATAGTTAGTTTTAGTTGATTTTAAGTAGTTAAAAACAGGAAGGGGCTATGTGCCGTAGCTCTGAAAAAAGAGAATAAAAGCCATAAACCCAAAGCTTTTTTTTGGGCTATTTGGAGAAGTCCCATTTAAGCTTTGGCTTTATTACATTTCGAAGCTGAAACTAAAATTTCAGTTAAAAAACTAAAATAGACAATGAATTTAGCGGTATGAGCTTTTTATCGAGTGTCGAATCACTGCATGACTTGTCTCGCTTTAGCGGAAGCGCAAGCAGATCGGGGTGCAAAGCACCGTTTCGATCTGGTAGCTTCAAAAGTAAATTTCGACCGATTAAAAGATCGCCGCAATAAAAGACTTTTGCTTCTTTTGGTCACAAATCGAAGATTCACGACTTCCAAGCTGTAAAGTAAAAACTTGGGCGTAAAAGAAGAGGAAAACTGAAATGATTCTATCAGGAATTAGTGAGATTAATTTCCGAAATAGTCCAACAAACTATAAATAAAACCAAAATGATAAATAAAAAACAAATAAAAAAAACTAAACCTACAAGGTTTCCAAAACCTTGCAGGTAAAGAAAAACTCCCTGCTACAATAAGTTGGCGCTAACATAGTAGAGAGTGGAACATTATGATTAATATAAGAAATATTTATACCAATTCATCAATTCAAGATGACAAAACCTTAACATTAGCAGCTCCAAGCTGTAAACTATCACATGGAAATAAAATTGAAAGGATTTTTGTATAGCCGGTAAAAAACGAGAATTGACAGGAATAGTATAATATAACACCCCACTATTATGCCACAACAAAATTTTGAACTACTAAAAAAAAGCGACCCCGCTGCTTTAGAAAAGATTCACGCCCAGTACAGCAGAAGAATTTTTTGGTTGGGGAGAAGAATAATCGACGACGAATTCGTTGTGGAGAATTTAGTACAGGATACCTTTTTAAGGTTATGGGATTGTCGTGAGACAATACAAGATCCAATGCATATCCTGTTTTTCTTGCAGTATGTTATGAAAATGTCTTGTTATTCCCACTATTACAAACCTAGGAATAAGTTTTTTAGAACAACCGTCAGCTCGTTTGAGAGGTACGAAAATTATCAGGACTCCTTGGCGGGATATGATCCGGCTGATGCAGTTCAAGATATGAAGGACCAAGAATCACAGCAAAAGTTTTTCGATCTTATGAACAATGCCCTGCCTCTCATCAGTTCGGAAAGAAGGCACCTTATAAACCTCTGTTTAAAATATGGTTTTCGGTACAAAGCTATAGCGCAGGTTATGGGTAAAGGTACAACCGAAACAGTAAATGAGGTAAAACGGGCGATTGAAGATATAAGGAAAATCGTCAATCCGCGAAGTAGGGTTGACTCAAAGAAAAAGAAGTTTAAAACGGAAGCTGAACATCAGATGCTGAGCGAGAGACAGTCAAAGATATTAAGAATGCGATGTGAAATGAATCTTTCTTTTGAATCCATCGCACATGAACTCAACCTTCCCAAAAAGGAAATACATGAGGACTTTATGACAGCATACAAATTCACGCAGCAGAATCAGATGCAGTCACTATAAACAGTTATTATGGAAAAGACAACAATGAAATTAGTGCGGAAAATACAGATAAACATTGATCTGCCAACCGCAGAGCAACGAAAAGAGGTACGCCATAAACTATACCAGTGGCAGGACAGATGCTTTCGTGCATCAAACCTGATCATGACCCACCTGTATATGCAGATCATGATTAAAGACCTCTTTTACCTGTCTGAAGGTATAAAGTACAAGCTTGTGGATGAAAAGAAAGACATTGAAGGTATACTGCAGGGTTCGCACAGCAACAGTACGTATAGAATGCTTAGTAAGCGTTTTAAGGGTGAGATACCGTGCAACATACTCAATTATCTTAATCATGAACTGATTACCAGGTTTAAAAAGAACTATATGGACTATGTGAACGGCACCAGGTCTTTAGATAACTTCAAACCTAATGCAGGTTTCCTGTTTGGGACCGAAGGTTTTAAACAGCTGCATTATAGCGAAGAGAAAAAGGCGTTTTGCTTCCGTTTGTTTCAAATTCCTTTTAGAGCTTATTTAGGAAGAGATTTTACCGACAAACACGCATTATTACAACAGATGATTGACGGGAAGGTTAAACTTTGCACCTCAAGGATGAAGCTTGAAAAAGGGAAAATCTTCTGGATGCCGGTTTTTGAAGTTCCTAAAGAAGCGCATCGCCTGAAGCCCGAAATTATTGCAGAAGTTTCGCTGTCGTTAGAACATCCCATTTCTGTAAGAATAGGTAAGAACACTTTGCAGATTGGCAACAAGGAAGAGTTTTTACACCAAAGGCTGGCAATACAGGCAGCACATGCCCGAACCAAGGCAGCAGTTTCCTATTGTAGGGGTGGTAATGGAAAGGAACGAAAATTAAAGGCACTGGACAGGTTCAAAGGTATGGAAAGTAATTATATAGCCAGCCGGCTGCATGAATACAGCAGAAGGCTGATTGATTTTTGCGTAAAGCACCAGGCAGCTACACTCGTATTGCTGGATATGCAGGAAAATACGGAAATAGCAAAAGAAGAACAGTTTGTATTGCGTAATTGGAGTTATTACGAACTGATGACCAAGATAAAATACAAAGCCGAGAAGGTGGGTATTGAACTTATTACCTCTTAATAAAACATTTTTTGAGTGTGCTTTTACACCCGTAAGGTGAGGTTGTTGATAAACACTCACTGAATGCGTAAGCATATACAATTGTAAAAATCCGGAGATTTTTTTTTACTATAAGGTATAAAAGCTGTTTGTCGGGGATTAGGTATTACCATTTGATATAGAGTAAAATCATTTTTAAGGTGCTTATAAAACCTTGTTAGGTTCTTTTTTTAAAAGTAAGGTACAAAAGTTCATTTAGGAATTGCCAAACTGATAGTACTCAGAAAAATATATTGAGGGTGCTTGTACATCCGTAGGGTGAGGTTGTTTGTCAACACTCACTAAATGCAGTAAGCATATACAACTTTAGTTGATTGCAAAATGTATTAACAAACAGTATCGAGCTGACTGCTGCTTCATTGGCATGAGGCTGCCTGTACACCGTATGGTGAGGTTCTTGGTTAACACTCACTGAATGCTTAGCATATACAACGTCACAAAAGATTTTTTTTTTAAAGATGACAGGTTGGATAAATACAACTTAATTAATTATTAACTGTAAATAATCCTTATTCTATATGATTATATATAAAAAAAGAAGCCAACTTAATGGCTTCTTACTTAATTAAATTACACTTATTATTGTTTGTTGTTTATTTTAAAATCCAAGACCAACAGCCATTGCTGTTATGTTATTTTGAAAATTTGATACTAAAGTAGCTTGCCCGGTGATTAAATTTATACTGTAAACACCTTTTGCACCATTAACTGTAAATAACCCGAAAGCACTGTTGCTTGTTCCTCCGATATCAAATCCGTTATCTGCTTCAATATTTATACCTAAAGGTCCAACAGAAACTAAAACACCATCATTTGGTGGTGTTTGGGTGTATAACATATTGGTTTCAGAATCAACTACATATAATAATGTCGATGTTGCAGAGGCTGTGTTATTTGTGTATGCCGCTCCTGTGATATTTGGAGATCCGGGATTTAGATTTCCGTCTATTGCTGCAACAGTTCCTAAATCTGGGTGTAACCTTAAATTTTGACCATTGTTACTAACTAATCTGATACGGTCAACTGTTGGATTGAAATCAAAACCAAATGTGGTTCCTGATAAAGCAGGAGTCAGAATAGCACCAATCGCGGTTGTTTGCCCGTTAGATGTATTAATGGTAAGTAACCTGCTCATGTTGGTTATGGCATATAGCATTCCTTTTGCAGGACGAAAATCTAAACCAACAATCATTTCATTGCTTTCAAGACCTGAAAGATCAGCTTGAGAAGACGAACCATTAGTTGGATTAAATCGAATAAGCTTGTTATCAGATGTGGTAGCAAATGCAACTGGGTTTGTTTTAAATGCCAAACTTATAACAGGTTCGGCAAATGTTCCAACCATACTCGCTTTTCCTGAATTCAGGTCAATTGTATATAGTGTTGATTTATCATTAGTGCGGGTTACAGCCAATGCCGCAGAATTATCCGGATTAATATCGAAATCACCTACACCGTTAAAATCTATTGTTAAATCACCGACAAATTGTAAACCACCATCGTTAGGCGGAGTTTGAATGTAAAGCTTGTCTTCTTCAAAATCAATATCGTATAATTGTGTTGATGCAGCTCCTGCTATACTGTTGGTATAGGCAACAGCACCAATTCTTGGAGAATTTCCGCCGTTTATTGATCCGTCAGTAGCCGCTACTGTGCCAAGCTCTGGGTGTAACCTTAAATTTTGCCCCGATTCGGTTACTAACCTGATCCTGTCAACAGTTGGATTAAAATCAATAGAAGCATTTGCACCTGAAACGGCAGGGTTTAATGGTTGGTCACTTAAAGCAGTTGCCAAACCAGAAACTTCATGAATGAAGTATAACCTGCCGTTGCTGCCTAACCCGTATAATTGACCGGTTGCCGGACGATAATCAATACTCGTAATCGTTTCGCCCGACTGCATACCCGTAATAGAAACGGTACTTACAGGATTGTTCAGATTTTTAGCATTATAAAATGCCAGTTTGTTATTATTTGTTAGCGCAGTGAAATTAACATCAGGAGCTTGAACGGGATTGTCAATCTGGTCGATGGGTAAAATATCATCGTTACAGCCAACAAAAGCCAAACATAAAACAGATGTTTTTAAGATTCCTTGAATTGTTTTCTTTTTCATAACTTTCAATTTAGAATTTTAAATTATATACGAATCAATCACTGTTTTGGATTTAGAAATTAAAAGAAAATCTAATATTTAATACAATTTATTGACTTTTGTAAACAAGCTGGTCGGCACAGTGTCTCATAAGTTTGAAAAAAAAACAAATGAAAGTACTGTAATTTAGGGAGATATGTAATTTTTCTATTTATGTTAGAAATTTACTAATGCGTTGTATTCCAACATCAATAAACAACAGACAGTTACAAAGTATTTTTAAAGTGGGTTATTTAGAGACATCAAATGAATAAAAAACTTTTCACCTCTTCCTCAAAACCACCAATTTTTCTTCTAACGTAACAATATCAAAACCAAAATAATCGGCAATGTATTCAAACGTTTTAAAGGTGTAAATAAATACATGCGTTTGGTCTTTGCGGTAATACCAGTTTTTAAAATCGGTTTGGTTGTTATATAAATGAGTTTTCACAATTAAAATTCCGCCTGGTTTTAAAATGCTGTGCAGTGTGGTAATTTCTTGCAACGGATTGTAAAAATGTTCAAAAACCTCGCAACTAAAAATGTAATCATAGGTTTTATGTAAGTACGAAGTATCCGGATAAAAATAAGGATCGTACAAATCAACGCGATATCCTTTTTCAACAAGCTGTTTACTAATCACCGGACCTTTACCACAACCATAATCCAAGCCCAACATTTCTGTGGTACAGTGCTCTAAAATTGTATTTGTAACTGGCGCGGTGAAATTTTTGTAACCTGCATCGTTCACATCATTGTTGTGTTGCTCGTAATGATTTTTCTCATTAGTTTCATCAAAATACAAATCATCGCGTTTTAAATAAGCGTTACAGTTAGGGCAGATGTAATAATCAACATCCGCTTTTTCGGTCAAAAAAGTTGAGCAAAGCGTACAGTTCATTTTGATAATTTTAATAGTGATATTGGCTAAAGATACAACGGGGTGATTTGTAATATCATTTTTTACAATCACAAAACAGAAAAATTTTTCTTGTGTAAAAATAGTATATTTGCACTATGAACGAACATTTAAATCCAACCAACGAAAATTATTCGAACGAAGAAATCGATGTAGAAAAAAAGCTGCGTCCGCTCTCGTTTGATGATTTTGCGGGTCAAGATCAGGTATTAGAAAATTTAAAGGTGTTTGTAAAAGCTGCCAATTTACGTGGCGAAGCTCTAGATCACACGTTGTTTCACGGACCTCCGGGTTTGGGAAAAACGACATTGTCTAATATTTTGGCAAACGAATTAAATGTAGGAATCAAAATTACATCGGGTCCTGTTTTGGATAAACCTGGCGATTTAGCCGGTTTATTGACAAATCTGGAAGAACGCGATATTCTGTTCATCGATGAAATCCACAGATTAAGTCCTGTGGTGGAAGAATATCTGTATTCGGCAATGGAAGATTTTAAGATCGATATCATGATCGAATCTGGTCCTAATGCACGTTCGGTACAAATCAACCTGAATCCTTTTACGTTGGTTGGTGCAACCACACGTTCTGGTTTATTAACCGCACCAATGCGTGCACGTTTCGGCATTCAAAGTCGTTTACAGTATTACAACATCGAATTATTATCGACTATTGTAGAGCGTAGCGCAACCATTTTAAAAGTTCCTATTGATATGGAAGCTGCGATAGAAATTGCAGGTCGAAGCCGTGGAACACCTCGTATAGCCAATGCGTTGTTGCGTAGAGTTCGTGATTTTGCACAGATAAAAGGTAACGGAAGTATCGATATTGAAATTTCACGTTACGCCTTAAAAGCGTTGAATGTTGATAAATACGGCTTGGACGAAATGGATAACAAAATCCTTTCAACCATTATCGAAAAATTTAAAGGCGGTCCGGTTGGTTTATCAACTTTGGCGACAGCCGTTTCAGAAAATTCGGAAACCATTGAAGAAGTGTACGAACCATTTCTTATTCAGGAAGGATTTCTTTACCGCACACCGCGCGGACGTGAAGTTACCGAAAAAGCATACACCCATTTGGGCAAACAGAATTTAGGCAGACAAGCAGGTTTGTTTAACGATCATGACTAACAAAGAAAAATACACACAGTTTATAAAACAGAAAGCCCGCGATTTGGGCTTTTCTTATTGTGGTATTTCCCAAGCTACTTTTTTAGAAGAAGAAGCGCCGCGTTTAGAAAGTTGGTTAAAAAACAACATGCACGGCGAAATGAAGTATATGGAAAATCATTTCGATAAGCGATTAGATCCGCGATTGCTGGTTCCCGGTGCAAAATCGGTTGTGTCTTTACTGTTGAATTATTTTCCTTCCGAACAACAAAATCAAGATTCTTACAAAATTTCAAAATACGCTTACGGCGAAGATTATCACTTTGTGATAAAAGACAAGTTGAAAGATTTGCTGCATTTTATTAACGATGAAATAGGTGAGGTCGATGGTCGTGTTTTTGTCGATTCGGCTCCAGTTTTAGATAAAGCCTGGGCAGCAAAAAGCGGTTTGGGCTGGGTTGGTAAAAACAACAACTTAATCAGAAAAACCGAAGGGTCTTTCTTTTTCGTAGCCGAATTAATCATTGATTTAGATTTGATGTACGATACCGCTACAACCAATCATTGTGGTTCGTGTACCGCTTGTATTGATGCTTGCCCCACACAAGCAATAGAATCGCCTTATATTGTGAACGGCAGCAAATGTATTTCGTATTTGACTATTGAACTGAAAGATGCCATTCCCGATGAATTTTCCGGTAAGTTAGACGATTGGATGTACGGTTGCGATGTTTGTCAGGATGTTTGTCCGTGGAACCGTTTTGCAAAACCAAATGCAGAACCGCTTTTCAAACCAAAACCTACGTTGATTGATTACGACAAACAGCAATGGAACGATTTAACCAATGAATTGTTCAACGAAATTTTTAAAAAATCGGCTGTAAAGCGAACTAAGTTTTCTGGTTTAACACGGAATATCGACTTTTTAAGAAAAAATAACTTTAAAAAGTAATCAAAACTTTTTCGTTCTTAATTTTAAGCTTGTTATATTTGTTACTTATCAAAAAACGAAATTATGCACAAAGATTCAAAAAGAAGAGAAGCTTTATTATATCACGCAAAACCAAAACCCGGTAAAATTGCCGTAGTACCTACAAAACCTACAAGTACACAACGCGATTTGGCATTGGCTTATTCACCCGGAGTTGCTGAACCTTGTTTGGAAATCGAAAAAAATCCTGAAAACGCTTATAAATATACCGCTAAAGGAAACTTGGTGGCAGTTATTAGTAACGGAACCGCAGTTTTAGGTTTGGGCGATATTGGTGCATTGGCATCAAAACCGGTAATGGAAGGTAAAGGTTTGTTGTTTAAGATTTTTGCTGATATCGATGTTTTTGATATTGAAGTTGATACAAAGAATGTAGACGATTTTGTTAAGATTGTAAAGGCTTTGGAACCTACTTTTGGCGGAATCAACTTGGAAGACATCAAAGCTCCCGAGTGTTTTGAAATCGAACGTCGTTTAAAAGAAGAAATGAATATTCCTGTAATGCATGACGATCAGCACGGAACGGCAATTATTTCCGGTGCAGCATTAATCAACGCATGCGAATTGCAGAAAAAAGAAATTAAAGACGTTAAAATTGTTGTGAACGGTGCCGGTGCTGCAGCAATTTCATGTACGCAAATGTATATTTCGGTTGGTGCAACAAAAGAAAATATTGTAATGCTAGACAGTAAAGGTGTTATTCGTGCCGATCGTGAAAATTTAGATCCGTCAAAAGCCGTTTGGGCAACCAACCGCGATATTCATACGTTGGAAGATGCCATGAAAGATGCCGATGTTTTCATTGGATTGTCTGCTGCAAACGTTCTTTCTGCCGATATGCTAAATACCATGGCTCCAGATCCAATTGTTTTGGCAATGGCAAATCCAAACCCAGAAATTGCATATGATTTAGCAATGGCAACCCGTAAAGACATCATTATGGGAACAGGTCGATCTGATTTTCCAAATCAGGTGAACAATGTTTTAGGTTTTCCTTTCATTTTCCGTGGCGCATTGGATGTTCGTGCAACAAAAATTAACGAAGAAATGAAGCTGGCTGCGGTTTATGCATTGGCAAATCTGGCAAAAGAAACGGTTCCGGAACAAGTAAATATTGCATACGGAGCAAAGAAATTAAGTTTCGGAAAAGATTATATCATTCCTAAACCTTTTGATCCGCGTTTAATGACCGAAATTCCACCTGCGGTAGCTAAAGCTGCAATGGAATCGGGTGTGGCAACAGAACCAATAACAAATTGGAACGCCTACCGCGATGAATTGTCAGACCGTATGGGATCAGACAATAAATTGGTTCGTATGTTAATGAACCGTGCGAAATTAGATCCTAAAAAAGTGGTTTATACCGAAGCTGATCAGCTGAATGTATTAAAAGCGGCACAGATTGCTTATGAAGAAGGTATTGCAATTCCGATTTTATTAGGAAACAAAGAGATTATTTTAGAATTGAAAGAAGAAATTGGTTTTGATGCCGATGTAACAATCATTGACCCAAAAACCAATGAAGAATCAGATCGTAGAAACCGTTATGCAGAATTCTTTTGGAAATCAAGAGAACGTAGGGGCGTAACTATCATCGATGCTCAAAAATTAATGCGCGATCGTAGTTATTTTGCATCAATGATGGTGTTGCAAGGCGAAGCCGATGCAATGCTTTCAGGCTATTCACGCAGTTACCCAACGTCGTTAAAACCGGTACTGGATTTAATTCCGCGTGCAAATGGTGTATCAAAGGTAGCGTCAACCAACTTAATGCTTACCAATCACGGACCATTATTTTTGGCTGATACGGCAGTAAACCCAAACCCAACCGCAGAAGAAACCGCAAAAATTGCCTTAATGACAAGTCATGTGGTAAAAATGTTTGGTTTTGATCCGGCTGTTGCAATGGTATCGTTTGGTAATTTTGGATCTTCTAAAGACGAATCTCCGAAGAAAATGCGCAAAGCGGTAGAAATTTTACACGAAAATCATCCTGAAATGATTGTTGATGGTGAAATTCAGATGGATTTTGCCTTAAACCAACAAATGTTAAAAGAGAAGTTTCCGTTTTCAAAACTAGTAGGCAAAAAGGTAAATACGTTGGTTTTTGCTAATTTAGATGCTGCAAATACAACCTATAAAATGTTGAAAGAATTGAACGGCGCTACATCAATAGGTCCTATTCTATTAGGTTTAGATGCTCCTGTACACGTTTTTCAGTTAGGTGCTAGTGTTGAAGAAATGGTGAATATGACAGCCGTGGCGGTGATTGATGCACAAGAAAAAATCGCCCGAAAAAAGAACATATAGATTTATAAAATATACCAAAGCCTTTAAGCGTTAATTTATTAATAAAATTTTCTATTTTTGAAGAAAATATAAAGCATTAAAATGATTGCGTTTTTAAAAGGTAGATTGGTTGAAAAAACTCCCACAGATATTATAATAGATTGCAACGGAATTGGCTATCAGGTCCATATTTCGTTGCATTCTTATTCTTTAATCAAAGATGCTGAAGCAATTCAAATTCACACCTACCTTCAGATTAAGGAAGATGCACATATTTTATACGGCTTTATAGAAAAAACAGAACGCGAGCTTTTTAAGCTGTTGATTTCTGTTTCTGGAATTGGCGGTAACACGGCACGCAACATGCTTTCGTACGTTACGCCTAAAGATCTTATAAATGCAATTGCATCAAACGATTTAAAAACAATACAGTCTATAAAGGGTATCGGACTAAAAACGGCACAACGCATTATATTGGATTTACAGGAAAAAGTGCTGAAATTGTACGGATTAGAAGATTTATCTGTACCTGTAAACAATACAAATGCAGAAGAAGCGTTATCTGCTTTAGAAGTTCTTGGTTTTGTACGAAAAGCTACCGAAAAAGTAGTCAAAAAAATCGAAGAGCAAAATCCGGAAGCTACTGTGGAGCAAATTATTAAATTGGCATTAAAAGGGTTGTAAGATTTTGAGAGCATCTTCACGTATATACATTTATTTAAAATACTTTTTGGTTGTTATCTTTTTGGGTAACGCCGCACCTGCTTTGGCACAAATTGAAGAAACCGACGAAGAAACCGTAATTATGCGCGGTGCCATTTCTTTGAAAGATGTAGACAGTATCATGAAAATGTACACCTACGATCCGGTTTCAGACAAATACTTGTACACCGTTACTAACAACGAGTACAATTTAGAATATCCTATGGTTTTAACCCGTAAAGAATATGAGGATATTTTACTGAAAGCAGCCATGCGTGAATATTACGCAAAACGATTGGCAGCAGCCGAAGACCGTTTAACGGAAGATGAAAAGAAAGATTTATTGCCGGGATATTATGTAAATTCTAAACTTTTTGAAACCATTTTCGGCGGAAATACTATTGATGTTAAGCCAAGTGGTAACGTAGAATTAGATTTAGGGGTTCGATTTACAAAGCAAGATAACCCGATCATATCGCCAAGAAACCGTCGTACGTTTGCGTTAGATTTTAACCAGCGTATTAATTTAAGTTTACAGGGAAAAGTAGGTACGCGTTTAAATACCGATATCAACTTTAACAACCAGTCAACATTAGATTTTCAAAAGCAAATGTTGAAGTTAAACTACGAACCAGACGAAGATGCTATTCTTCAAGGGATCGAAGTTGGTAACGTAAGCATGCCTGTAAACAACTCGCTGGTTCGTGGTGCGCAAAATCTTTTTGGTATAAAAACCAAGTTGCAGTTTGGGCGTACAACAATTACCGGAGTAGTTTCTAAACAAACATCAGAACGTAGAACTATTGTAGCCGAAGGTGGCGGAACGGTTCAAAACTTTGAAATGTTTGCTTTGGAATATGAGCAAAACCGAAATTTCTTTTTATCGCAATTTTTTAGATATCAGTACGATAATGCCTTAAGAAATTATCCGTATATCGACAGCCGTGTGCGTATTACCCGTGTGGAAGTTTGGGTAACCAACCGTCAAAATCGTGTTGGGCAAACAAACAATAACATGCGTAATATTATCGCGCTTCAAGATTTAGGTGAGGCACGATTAAGCAACGCAAGTACCGATCGTATCATTGGGTTAGATGTAACCGCAAACCCTACATTCTTTGGAACTTCACAAATTAATGCACCGGTTGATAATAAAAACAACCAGTTCAACCCGGGAGCAATTGGTACCAATTTTTTAAACGAAGGCATCCGTCAGATCAATACTGCACAGGCAGGTTTTAATATTCCGGTGACCGAAGGTCGCGATTACGTGAAATTAGAAAATGCCCGCAAATTAGTTGGGAACGAATTTAAGTTTCACCCGCAGTTGGGATACATTACCTTACAGCAGCCTTTGAATAACGATGAAGTTTTGGCTGTAGCGTTTGAATATACCATTGGTGGAAAAGTTTATAAAGTTGGAGAATTTGGTACCGATGGGGTAGATGCTACCGTAATTGGTCAGGATGGAAACAATCAGGATATCCCGACAACGCAGAGTTTGGTTTTAAAAATGTTGAAGAGTACTTTGGCATCGGTAGACGAACCTGTTTGGGATTTAATGATGAAAAACATGTATAAAATTCCAAATACAAGTTTTATCGAAAAAGAAGGCTTCCGTTTAAACATCATGTACACCGATCCTTCTCCGTTAAATTATATTTCTCCGGTTGCGGGAACTACATTGCCGGCAGATGTTGCAAATACGCCGTTACTGAATGTTTTTAATTTAGATAGATTAAATTCTACCGATGATCCGCAAGCTGGCGGTGATGGTTGGTTCGATTATATTGCGAACAGTCCAACAAGTAATAATCCTTCAAATAACAATAATAACAATCAGGGCGGTTATGGAAATAACAACACTGCTTTACAAAATACCAATAAGTTTGAAGGTATAACGATCGACGAGGAAAACGGACGCGTTATTTTTACAACGGTTGAACCTTTCGGGGAGCACTTATTCAAGAAACTTTCTGGCGGAACAACAGAGAATTATGAAGTTGATGCAAGTTATAACCCTAACCAGAAAAAATACGTTTACAAAAATTTATACCGTAATACGTACACTAAAGCATTACAGGAAAGCGAAAAAAATAAATTTCAGTTAAAAGGAAAGTCTAGCAGTTCGGGTGGTGATGGTATTGCTATTGGTGGATTTAACATTGCACAGGGATCAGTTGTGGTTACTGCCGGCGGAAGAACGTTGTTAGAAGGTTCTGACTATACGGTAGATTACCAGCGTGGAATGGTTAATATTTTAGATCCAGGCTTACGAGAAAGTAACACACCTATTGAAATTTCTGTGGAAGAAAATTCAATGTTCTCTCAAAACCGTAGAAACTTTTTCGGGGTACATGTTGATCATCAGGTAAACGATAAATTAATTTTAGGAGCAACCTATTTACGATTAACAGAACAACCTTTAACCGTAAAATCAAACTATGGCGAAGAATCTGTAAACAACACTATTTACGGTTTCAATGCCAATTATTCTACCGATTTACCTTTCTTAACACGTTGGGTGAACAAGTTGCCAAATATCGATACCGATGTAATGTCAACCTTAACTTTTAAAGGAGAATTTGCTTATTTGAAACCAGGTGCATCTAAAATGGATCGACTTAATGGCGAAGCAACTTCTTTCATTGAAAATTTCGAAGGAACGCAAAGTAACATCGATGTATTAAATCCTACCATGTGGTTTTTATCATCGGTGCCGGTTGGTTTCGGAGAGAATTTTACCGATTTACAGTCGGGCTATCGTCGTGCAAAAATGTCGTGGTACAACATCGATCAAATTTTTTACAGTCCGTATCGTCGTCCAGACAGTGTTACCGATGCCATGATTTCATCGAACAAAACCCGCCGTATCAATAAAGAAGAATTATTCCCTACAATGGATGTGGCGCAAGGTGAGTTGTTAACAGTAAATCCGTTGAACTTAACTTATTACCCTAAAGAACGCGGACCTTACAACTTTAACCCACAGTTTTTAAACGGTAATGAATTGCCAAATCCACAACAAAACTGGGCAGGTATTATGCGTTCTATCGCTTCTACCAATTTCGAACAGGCGAATGTGGAATATATAGAGTTTTGGATGATGGATCCTTATACAGGAAATGCGGGCGATGTTACAAGTACTGCAAATACCGGTAAGGTTTATTTTAACTTGGGATACATTTCAGAAGATATTTTGCAAGATGGTATGAAGCAGTACGAAAACGGTTTGCCAACGCCTGGAACAAATGCACCAACGATTAGTTCGGTTTGGGGTAAAGTTCCTGCATCAACCGCTTTAATTTATGCTTTTGATACCGATGCTAATAACCGTATTTATCAGGATGTTGGTTTAGACGGATTAAACGATGAGGAAGAAAAAGCCAAGTTTACGCAGTTTGCTGGCATGGCAGATCCAGCTGCCGATAATTACGAGTTTTTCTTAACAGCGCAAGGCGATATTATTTCGCGCTATAAAAATTACAATGGTTTACAAGGCAATACGCCGATTCAGTTTTCGGATACAAATAGAGGTAGTACCAATTTACCCGATGTAGAAGATATTGATAACGACAATACCATGAACACCATTAATGCGTATTATCAGTACGAAATTAATGTAAATTCAAATCCGGTAATCGGTGAAAATTATGTGGTTGACGTTCGTACAACTACCGAAAAGTTTTTAAACGGTAACACAACGCCGGTTAAATGGGTACAGTATAAAGTGCCTATTATCGCAAGTCAGGAATACGCTGTTGGGGCCATTTCAGATTTACAGTCGGTACGTTTTATGCGTATGTTCCTTACAGGTTTCTCTGAAGAAGTAACGTTGCGTTTTGCGACTTTGAATTTGGTTCGAAGCGATTGGAGAAGATATACCGATAATTTAGTTGAAGATCCTAATGTTGTAGTGCAGGGAACCAACACTGGTTTCGATGTTACTACCTTGAATATATTAAACAACTATTCGCGTACGCCGATACCTTATGTGTTGCCTCCGGGTATTAACCGCGAACGCGTAAATCAGAATAATACCATCATCAACCAAAACGAACAGGCATTATCGTTACGAGTTTATAAAGCAAATTCTACAGTTACTCCTGATGGTTTAGAACCTGATGATTCAAGAGCAGTATTTAAAAATGTAGGGAATATTGATATGCGTCAGTACAAAAAACTGCGTATGTTTTTACACGCCGAAGCATTAGAAAGTGCTACAGACGCTTCTAGGTTGAAGGATGATGAAATGGTAGCATTCATTCGTTTTGGTAACGATTTTACAAACAACTTCTATCAGGTGGAAATTCCATTGAAAACCACAGAATGGGGTAGAACTATTTCAGAAGAAATTTGGCCGTTAGCCAATGAAATCGAATTACAATTAGAATTGCTTACCAAGCTGAAGCTGATGCGTAACCGTGATCAAAATCAAGATCCTAATTTTATCTATTTTAAAAACGAAGACGAACTGGCGCCGGAATTGGCAAGTAAAATCAACAAACTTCGAATTGGTGTAAAAGGAAATCCGAACTTTGGAATGTTAAGAACCATTATGATTGGGGTTCGAAATAATACTAGAGTTCTTTATCAGGATTCGCCACAATCGCCAAGAGATATTCGCGGGGAAGTTTGGTTTAACGAGCTGCGTATGTCCGACATGACCAATAAAGGCGGTTGGGCAGCTGTTGCAACAGTAGATGCTAAAGTGGCTGATTTTGCTGCGGTAACGGCAACGGTTAACAAACAAACTATGGGCTTTGGTTCGTTAGAACAAGGTCCGCAAGAACGTAGTCGAGAAGATATTTTTAATTACAATGTAACTACTGCAGTTAATGCACATCAGGTATTACCTAAGAAATGGAATCTGAATATTCCTTTTAGTTATTCTATTGCCGAAGAAAAAATCACGCCTGAATACGATCCAAATGATCCGGATGTTCGTTTAAAAACAAAAATGGACGAAGCACAAAGTGCCGATGAACGTAAGCAGATTAAAGATCGTGCCATAGAATATACCAAACGTACAAGTATCAACTTTATTGGGGTAAACAAACAACGCAGTCCAAACCAGAAACAGCGTTTTTACGATGTAGAAAATTTAACGCTTTCACATTCGTTCAATCAGGTAGAGCAGCACAATTTTGAAGTAGAACAAATGTTAGATCAGCAGGCACGTTCGTCTGTAGATTATTCATATTCATTCAAACCTTGGAATATCGAACCGTTTAAAAAAGCGGAAGGTTTAAAAAAGAACCGCTATTTAAAATTGATAACCGATTTTAATTTGAACTTGTTGCCAACAAACGTAACTTTTCATTCTGATGTATTACGCCAATACAACCAGCAGAAATACAGAATGATTGATGTTGAAGGTATCGAAATTCAACCGTTGTATCGAAGAAATTATTTCTTTAATTACAACTACGGGCTTAATTTTAACCTGACAAAAAGCTTAACTGTTAATTACACGGCATCTAACAATAATGTGGTTCGTAATTTTATGGATGAAAACCGTTTTGTAGATAATTCTCTGGGAATCTGGGATGGTTATTTTGATCAAGGAACGCCTAATATGCGCATGCAAACGTTACAGTTAAACTATAAATTGCCTTTTGATAAAATTCCATTTTTAGCTTTTATTAACAGTGATTATTCATATACGGGCGATTACAGTTGGCAACGTGCTACCGATGCTTTTTCAAGTGTTGAATACGAAGGTGTAAATTACCAGCTGGGTAACACCATTCAAAATGCAAACAGACATAGTTTAAATACCAGTGTACAGATGGATGTGCTGTATAAATATTTAGGCTTGGTAACAAGTAAACAAAATCCTAAAAAAGCAGCAGCATCTCTTTCTCAAAAACCAAAACCTGGAGAGAAAGTAGAACGCAATAAAGAGTTGACCGATAAAGAGAAAAAAGAGCAAGAAGAAAAAGGTTCGGCTGCTTTAGATGCCCTTATTAATGTAGTTACCATGGTTAAAACTGCAAGTGTAACTTACGAAGAATCTAATGGTACGGTATTGCCGGGTTATTTAGGTGGTTTAGGCTTTTTCGGAACATCGCGCCCTACATTGGGTTATGTATTTGGTTCGCAAGAAGATGTTCGTTATGATGCCGCTCGTAAAGGTTGGTTAACGTACTATCCGGAATTCAACCAAGAGTTCAGCCGTATGCATACCCAGAATTTATCGTTCAGAGCAGAAGCTCGTCCTGTGACTGATTTAACTCTTACGATTGATGCCAGAAAGCAATATAGTTCAAACATGTCTGAGCAATATGATGTGGTAGATGGAATGTATAATTCGCGTTCGCCTTACGAATACGGAATGTTTCAAACATCGAACATCATGATCGGAACGGCATTTGGTAGAAGCGATGTTAACGGATCGGCTGCTTTTGAACAATTTAAAGCGAATAGAATAGTAGTAGCAAATCGTTTAGCTGCAGAACGCGGTATCGATTTATCTGATCCTGCAAATATCGATGAATATGGCTATCCTGTTGGTTACAGTAGAACAAATCAAGAAGTATTAATGCCTTCGTTCCTGGCGGCATATTCGGGTAGAGATATATCAAAACAAGACAACGGCTTCCTAAGAAGTATTCCGTTGCCAAACTGGGAATTAAGGTATAACGGACTGGCTAAATTGGGCTGGTTTAAAAATACTTTTACAAGGGTTACTTTATCGCATAAATATGTTTCAGGATATTCTGTAAATAATTTCCAGACTAATTATGAATATCTGGAAAACCCGAATGCGTTAAATGCCGGTGGAAATTATCCTGCTAAAAATGTGGTGAGTAATATTACCATGACAGAGAGTTTTAGTCCATTGATGCGTATTGATTTCTTAACAAAGTCTGGTCTCGATTTTGGTTTCGGAATAAATAAAGACAGAATGTTGTCTATGAGTTTTGATAATAACTTATTAACCGAAGTGCAAGGTAGCGAATACAACTTTAAGTTAGGTTTTATTATTAAAGATGTTGGTTTTACCACTAATTTTGAAGGCGTTGCCAACGGCGGCAGAATTATAAGCGATATGCGTTTTGTAACCGAATTTTCATGGCGCCGAAACCAAACACTTATTCGTTATTTAGATTATAACAACAACCAGATTGGGGCAGGGCAGGATATTAAAAACATTAAGGTAAGTGCCGAATATGATTTTAGTAAGAATTTTACCGCACGTTTTTATTACGAACACATGTTTAGTAAAGCGGTAATTTCAACCATGTATCCAATTACAAACTTGCGTTCGGGAATTACTTTACGATATAATTTCGGAAATTAAACATTAAAAATTTTTCAATCATCAATAAAGTTATACATTTGCTTTTAAAATAATAAACAATGAATATACCAGCTAATTTAAAGTATACAAAAGACCACGAGTGGGTTAGTTTAGAAGGCGACATTGCAACGGTTGGAATTACCGATTTTGCACAGAAAGAATTAGGAGATATCGTTTATGTGGAAGTGGAAACGCTTGACCAAACGTTAGATCAGGATGAGGTTTTTGGAACAGTTGAAGCTGTAAAAACGGTATCTGATTTATTTTTACCTGTTTCTGGCGAAGTGGTAGAATTTAACGAAAACTTGGAAACAGAACCAGAATTGGTTAACACCGATCCTTATGCTGCAGGTTGGATGATTAAAGTTAAAGTTGCCGATACTGCACAGGTTGATGCTTTATTAACAGCTGATCAATATAAAGAATTAATAGGTGCTTAATAAAAAGCTTATTGCCATAAGTTGGAATGTTTTAATATTGATTTTCTGTTTGATAAATTTATCAAACATCAACGAAGTTCAAAAAATACGCATTCCTAATTTAGATAAAGTTGTTCATTTTATATTTTATACAACATCGTCTTTTTTATGGTCTTGGGCGTTGCTGAATAAAAAAGCTTCCACCTTTAAATTAAATCTGACCTTAATTGTTTTTGGTTTGATTTTATTTGGACTGATGGTCGAGTTTTTACAGGATATACTGCCAACACAACGTTCGTTTGAATGGTTAGATGTACTTTGTAACACCTTGGGCGTTTTATTCGGAACCACCGTTTATTTAATATATACAAAATTTAAACCTCACAATTCGTGAGGTTTTTTTATTTTAGTAACATGAAGAATGTAAACGATTTTTTAGACGCTACTTATCTTAAAACACCCGAACAGGCAAATATTTCTAAATTAGAAAATGATGCTATTATTGAAGAGTTACTGCAAAATGCTGTAAAACATAAATACAAATGCGTAATGATTCGTCCGGAATATGTTGCAACCGCTAAACAGTATCTTATAAAAAATAAAAGCAAGGTTTTGGTTGGAACAGTTATTGATTTTCCCGAAGGAACGGCAAGTTCAGAAGAAAAATTATTGCAAGCACAACTGGCAATTGATAACGGTGCAGATGATCTGGATTTTGTAATAGATTATGAGGCGTTTAAAAATGGAGAATTCGCATTGGTCCAAAATCAGGTAAAAGAATGTACTATGTTGTGCTTGCAGCAACACAAAACCGTAAAATGGATTATTGAAACCGCAGCGTTATCGAACAAAGAAATTATTCAGATTACGACATTAATAAAAAATGTGGTCATTCGAAATTTTAAAGAAACAGATTACGCAAACGTATTCGTGAAATCATCTACTGGTTTTTATAAAACAAATGATAATCAACCAAACGGTGCCACACCAAACGCCATTACCTTGATGTTAGAAAATGCCACACCTCTATCTGTAAAAGCATCGGGCGGAATAAAAAACTTGGCTGAAGTCTTGTTTTATCTTGAAATGGGCGTAAAGCGTATTGGTACATCTGCACAAAACGAAATTATTGCTGAAACAGAACTTCTGTGAACCTTTTTTCGGTTTTGTTTAACACTTTAAAAGCGTAAATAGTTAGTTTTAAGATTTTTTTTAAAGTATATTTGCAAACCAAATTTCACCAGCAAATAAGTTATTTTGGAAACAACTTCATCAACAATAAAAGTTTCAGCGCTATCAGAATTTAAAAGTATAACCAAAGCGGGGTTAGCCTTCAGTGTGGTTTTTTCTACTTTGGCAGGATATCTTTTGGCGGTGGAAGACTGGCAGCAGATCGATTTTATGAAACTGATGATGCTTGCAGTTGGTGGATATTGTATGGTGGGCGCATCAAACGCATTTAATCAGATCATTGAAAAAGATTTGGATGCTAAAATGGATCGTACTAAAAACCGTCCAATTTCATCGGGGCGCGTTTCAAAAAATACCGCATTTATTTTAGCTTCGGCATTAACGGTAGTAGGTCTGTTGATTCTTTACATTGTAAGTCCAAAAACGGCAATGTTTGGTGCTATTTCCATCTTTTTATATACAAGTGTTTACACACCTTTAAAACCGTTAACACCATTGGCTGTTTTCGTGGGAGCTTTTCCCGGAGCCATTCCTTTTATGTTGGGTTGGGTGGCACATACCGATCAGTTTGGTATCGAAGCCGGAACACTTTTCCTGATTCAGTTTTTCTGGCAGTTTCCTCATTTTTGGGCATTGGGTTGGTTTTTGTTTAACGACTACCAAAAAGGCGGATTCTATTTATTGCCAACGCGTAAAAAAAACAAAAAAACCGCATTACAGGTTATTCTATACTGTGTTTGGTTAATCATTGCGTCGTTATTACCGGCAACAGGCTATACCGGCAGATTATACTTGTCGCCAGTTGCAGCCGTATTGGTATTGGCAGCAGGTTTGTGGATGTTGTATGGCGGCGTGCAGTTGTATAGAAAACAGACCGATAAATCGGCAAAAACATTAATGTTGATAAGCGTAACATATATTACTTTAATTCAGATAATTTTTATTTTAGATAAATTCCTGCGATAATGAATATTGAAGAGATTAACAGAGAACAAATGCAAAAAGCAAAGGCTTACAAAACCATGCTTATTTTTGCAATGGGAAGTATCGTAATGATTTTTGCGGGCTTAACAAGTGCTTATGTAATCAGTAAAAACCGTCCGGACTGGTTGAAAGATTTCGATTTGCCACAGGCTTTTTTATGGAGTACTTTGGTAATTGTATTAAGCAGTGTTACATTTCACATGGCTAAAAAAGCTATCGAAAAAAACAACCGATCTTTAACAAGTGCCATGTTGGGTGCAACCTTAATTTTAGGTTTGTCGTTTGTGGCATTGCAGTTTGAGGGTTTTAATCAGGT